>JGI24158J21664_10005197_pt1 | contig 16953 bp, 3 predicted proteins | sample Ectturendosymbi3_FD_21664 | JGI IMG/M metagenome (IMG submission 21664)
TGACAACAAACGATGTCACTACCACAAATGTTGATTCGACAAGTAGCGACGTTCCACCAGAGTCTGTGGATTCAACCACCAAAGATTTGACAAGCAGCCAAGTGACTACGGATAACGTTGCATCAACAACAAATTATATGACAACAAACGATGTAAATACCACAAATGTTCACCCGAAAAGTAGCGATATTCCACCAGTATCTATGGATTCAACCACCAAAGATTTGACAAGCAGCCAACTGCCTACGTATCACGTTGCATCGACAACAAATCATTTGACAACAAACGATGTCACTACCACAAATGTTGATTCGACAAGTAGCGACGTTCCACCAGTATTTATGGATTCAAGCACCAACGATTTGACAAGCATCCAAGTGACTACGGATCACTTTACATCGACTACAAACTATCTGACAACAAACGATGTGACTACCACAAATGCTGACTCGAAACGTAGCGACGTTCCACCAGAATCTATGGATTCAACCACCAAAGATTTGACAAGCAGTGAAGTGACTACCGATCACGTTGCATCATCAACAAACTATTTGGGAACAAACTATGTGACTACCATAAATGTTGACTCGACATGTAGCGAAGTTCCAACAAAATCTATGGATTCAAGCACCAACGATTTGACAAGCAGCGAAGTGGCTACGGATCACGTTACACCGACTACAAACTATTTGACAACAAACGATGTGACTACCACAAATGTTGTCTCGACAAGTAGCGATATTCCACCAGTATCTATGGATTCAACCACCAAAGAGTTGACAAGCAGCGAAGTGGCTACGGATCACGTTGCATCAACAAGAAACTACTTGGGAACAAATTATGTGACTACCATTAATGTTGATTCGACAAGTAGCGACGTTCCACCAAAATCTATGGATTCAAGCACCAACGATTTGACAAGCATCCAAGTGGCTACGGATCACGTTACACCGACTACAAGCTATTTGACAACAAACGATGTGACTACTACAAATGTTGACACGGCAAGTAGCGATGTTCCACCAGAATCTATGGATTCAAGCACCAACGATTTGATAACCAGCCAACTGACTACGGATTACATTACATCGACTACTTTTTATTTGACAAGCGATGTGACTACCGAAGATGTGAACTGGACTAGTAGCGACGTTCCAACAAAAGTACTTGATTCATCTGCAAGCTCTTTGTCTAGTGTCAAAGTTATTAATGAAGCATTTTATTCGACAACAAGTATTTTGAAAAACAGCAAGTCGACTCATGAACCGGTTTATTCAAATTCAAATGATTTAAATAGCACCAGTGTTTCCTCAGAACCTGTTGATCTCAGTTCAGACTATGCTGGTTACAGTGATCGAACAGTCTCCGTTGGTGAAGTGACGCCTGTGGACAAATATGTTACATCTACTGAACGTATTCTTTCAGCAACTGATTACTTGAAGAATGTCAATGGGACAACTGAGTCTGTAGATTTGTTGCCAGACACTTCTTTGGAAAATGTTGAGGGCACTTTCGGATTTTCAAATTCCGATGAAATTCATGCACATGTTGTATCTGCGGCTCAATCTTCTACGCCTGAAAACGTTACTGAAAATATGAATATTTCATCGACATCTGTAGAGACAACAACCGGGAAAGTTCCAGGTAATCAAAATATTGGCCCTTGTGGTTTTGCCATTGCGTGTATGATCAATGCTGGCTTGTTTATCTGTTGTCCATCTAAAAAATCGTGGCACTGGTTGTTGTTTCAGGGAAACTTGCACCAGTAGGTCTTCTTTAGTCATTGTAATTGTCGATTTTAATCCATAGGTTGGGTCCAGTGGCGATTCCGGGTCAACAGGCTCACTCGGGCTCATCTCGCGATTTGTACTACCTGACATTGAATGCAAGCTTTCATGGCTTTTGTCACTAAAATTTTGATTTGCTCTTATTATGGCCAGCCCCATCGTCAAGTGGGTGCTTTGGTGGGCCTAGCCCCCCAAATAAAGCTCTAATCCCCCCAAATTGAAATATGAAACATTATATATCAGTGGAATTTTTGTCAAGTTTTAATGTTAAACACCCATGCACAAACGTAAAGCCCCCTGAACAAAAATAAAGACCGCCTATTGACAACTTTCTGACAACGATTCTGATTCTGGCTGGCACTTGGTGTTGTTGTGTGATGTCAGTGACGTAACAATGAATGAGAAGTTCTTATGAGAACTCGTCCATTGTTGTGTACCGCTCGTCACAGAGCAATTGTAAGGCCAGTTAGTCCTCTGCGTACTCGGCCTTTTCATATTAACCCGACTTACTGGACAATTTATCGTTCGTTTTGAAATTATTATTGAATGGGGAGTGTCTATTTGATTGGAATTCAAAACCAATGTTCTATGGGAATCCATTTCTTCAAAAAATCTTCAATCTGATATAAATTATATTTCTAAAATCTATAATTGCCGAGGACAACTCGTGCTCGAACGGATGAGAGCGATTGAAACGCGAGCAATCGAAATCGACATCTACTACGAACCATATTTTTTGATTCAGGTCACCTTCAATATGAACGCGAAAGGCCAGACATGGAGAGAAAATACATGAACAGTGACCAATGAAAAGATCCCGAGTTAGAATCCTTAATTAGTGAAGTGGGTGGTGGCACAAATATACAAAGCAAGCAAGCTCATGTTCTACAGTGTAAATCATTATCGAAGACACGGGCTAAGCCCGAGGAGCCCGAGTGCCTGAGTCGCCACTGGTTGGATCGCTCATCTATTCTTCTTCAATGTCATGGTGAGTGTTTCCGTATTTAGGTATTGCTCGATATTTCGGACATAGACGTAAATCAAGGGAAAGCCGGACACTTTAGAAGATAATTGGCGATTAATGGCAGCCATTATGTCCCTGTTACGTTTAAAGTGAGAATAATTTGCTTTATGACAAAATCAAATAATTGAGATGTAGCGATCCTCTATAAAACTCCAGAGTTATCGGCATTTATCCTGTCGTAATTACTGCGAATTGCAGTAGGTATCAGGCCCATAGCCAGGTTTTAAGATTTGGTGTCCAAATACATTTTAGTGGGGCAAGATTACAAGATTATCGTTTGCTTTGGCCGTGATATTTATTATAAGGCTATTCAGCACTTCCGCTTTTCGTGTATTCTGTGAATCTTTTTGAAGCTTTTTCATCAGCATAAGTTCGCAATCGTCTTGGTTTGTGACATTTTGTGTTAGCAATAGCATGTACCTATATCCTGCATTTCTTCTGGAGAAAGATTTTCTAAAATGTGAATTATCATTCAAGAATATTTCCGTACGACCTGTTTATGTAACAAACTATGTCACACCATTGAAAAATGAAACAAACGTGAACTCTTTCATTTGCTTTCAGTGTAATCTTGCAAGTGACCACATTGCCCGAAAGAAATTGCAACGATGTGAGAGTTTTATGGATTACGCGAAACAACATTGACATACGTGTTTATGGGGACAGGCCAAAGAGCTTTCACTACTTCGCCATTTTATTGTCGTGACGCTAAATTTCTTTTGGACAGATTGGCTGTATCCCGGGCCTACGAGAGGGGGTACAAAAAGTGCATCGTACCCTGGCCCAGGATGTTTAATGTACGCACTTCTGTAATCAAGCCCAAAAATACTAGTTTACGCCAGTTGCCAGTTTAAAATCATTTTATTTTTAAATGTTAGCATGGTGGAAGTTTCAGTTATATTCAGGCTAGTATTAGTACTGTATTTACACAAGCTATACAAGTTGCGATGAAGGTGCTGCAATCCAGGGGACTTGGCATCGATTTTCGTATCCTCTGGTAAAATTTCTCTCAGAGGCCCTGGCTGTAGCTGAACAGTCTGCAAAATGTCCATCAATTGTGATTTTGCGAGTAAAAATTCGCACATATTTTTAGGCTTAATAAGTTCAAGGTACTACGCATGTTGCTTTTTGCTTTATTTAACATATCATGTCGGCAGTAAACATTTCTCCATGATTAATTCTCTCGCTAAAAAATTGAAAACGGTTTGTGCTCTTCTCCGATCGGAGTGTACAACCATTTTTTTCGCGTTATTGAATCTAAGTGCTCTTATTGGTACCAAATCACTTGATCTTTGGACTATTTTCGAAATATTTTGCAGGTTCACTATCTGATGCTCAAATCGCTGGAATTGTGATTGGCAGCGTTAGTGGTTGTGCGGTAGTCGCCTTTTTGATTTGGTATTGGCTTCGATGACGCAGAAATAAAAAATATGCATAATGAAGAAGAAATTAGCGGGCAGTGCTAATAGAAGGTGCTTAAAGTACTCGCTGAACCGTGCAATGAGATACGTAGGCTGCAAAGCTTGGATTGACCATTGGAGACCCGGCAAACCTCAGCTTTGCAGTAGCACTTGACCCCTTGACGAATTGTTGGATGTTCATTTTGTTTTCATTTGCAACCTGGATAAGTTTAGCCAACCTTCTTCGGCCAGTTATCACAAATTGTGTAGTGCTCGTCGGGTGTTCCCCAGTCCCACCAGATCGGAAGATCTGCCTCGTGTCAAGGTGCTTGCCAAAACTAGAAACCAAACGTCATCGGTCTGAACAGCTAATTGAAAAAGCTGGCTGCAATCCGTATCTGTAGCAAAAAATTGTGAAGAATGAAGTCCGAGAAGAAAAAGTCTTACGCCACAAAGTCTCAGTTTTGTTTCAAAGTCTCGTCTTACCGCTGTAATGACCGAAAGAGCGCTATCTCAAGGACAAGCGGCGGAGATATATAGGATTTTTGCGAAGAGTTCACGGCGTGACACTTCCCGACAAAGTGCGCAGCTGTGAAATTCGTAAAGTCCTGAATGTCGAACCACTTCTCCGAATAGGAAGGTCTCAGGCTCGGCTACAATGGTTCGGCCACATGGCAAGTGCCGGCATTCAGGATTTAAAAACGCCTATGTATTACCTTATAGTTACTGAGTTCAGCTTTCAATTTTGATAACATACCCTATGTCTACCTTACATCATGATTTTGCATTGTTTTGAAGATTAAGTTGCTATGATTGACCCATCGTTAAATATGAACTAACATTGTCATTCACTAGAGACACCTAAATGCCACTGTAGATGCAAGGTGATAGTCACTGTAACGATACAGGCATTATTAAGTAGCAGTTTACCCGTGCCAAGAAGTATAGCTGACGAAAAATCCAGTCATAATCATTTCATTATAGAAGAGGACAGTTTTACTGTGCAGCTTACCTTTAGTGATGGAAATTGAAGTTCATCAATTTATCTCCTGGCATTTCATCTCTGCTTTGTTTCTAATACGCTAAGTTTTTGTTTACAAATTACATGTATATATGTTTGATGATCATGCTGTTTTTTATGACATTTGGTCACTCAAAGTTAGTAAGACAACAGAAATGTAATTATTAACTCGGTCTCCTATCGTGCCCCAACCGCCCATTTCTGCTTCACCGCCCCCCTCGAGTTTCTCACCGCCCCCTGGTGGCGGAACCGCCCATTTTGGGAACCACTGTCCTACACATATGGTGCTAACCATGCAGTTTCCACAACACTCCACATGCAAAGCGAAACACCATTTTCCAAAAACAATTGTGCCAGACCCACGTGAACGAAAACAGCTCCACGAAAGTGAATACAATTCACATGAAAGCGAAATGATTCCAACCACGAATTCCATCTTGACACAAAGACATGTAGGCTGTTGATAAGAAATAGTTTCATCAAAATATTCTTACTACAAAGCACATAAAAATAAACCATCTTCCAACGGATTGGTGACTACTGACTATTCCGTTTTATTGTGGCATCTTATGGACATTTTGTGATTGTGTTGTAAGTGTAACCATGACAATGTTATGCAACCACTATTACGAGTGTGCACCGTGGATAGGGTGAGGACTATTCAATGCAGTATGCAGTTAATAGCGGCGAGGTTTGGCACCAGCTGCCCGTAAGTAGCATAGCAGTGCCGCAGATAAGTGGGCATCGGCATTTACGGCGTGTACCTGATAGCAAAACAGCAGGCGTAAAACTTATTTTGCAGAATATTCTTAACAAAGTCGTTCATTTGATTATCCACAGTGATATTTCCTCTGACTGATCTTCAAAACTGACTTTTCAACCCTGCGTTGATTTATGACTGTCTTGTCATAAGCGAAACACGCACGAACTCTAAACCATAAAAGATTCAGACAAATAGACAATGAGCAATAGAATTCTCACACAGATCTCTGCATAGACTACATCTGAATTTTATATCAATCATGTAACTTAATCNTTCGATTGTCATGNNGACTGTCAAATTCATCAACGAAATCATCTAGATCTGTTGTGCAGCTAGAACTTTTCAATTTAAAGTAGATTAATGTTACCCAATCTTTTACTGATCATAAAATTTCTCGGAAATGTTTTCATTAATTTCATTTTTGAAAAACTTCTCTCGCATGAAGCGCTGGTGAAGAGTTACAGCTACCAGTAACAATCAACCGCAGCTTTTTAAGTAACTGTAAATGAACAAAAATTGTTCGAGCGATATAGGCCGCTTCGACTCTTACTGAAGCAAATTCTTTGTCAAAGTTATTTCACGTTTTAAATCATTTTCACTAAATGAATATGATTTGCGAGTTCTTCCAAGTGCTGTTCTGATAGAAATGTTTGACATTCGAAGCAAAGAGCTGAAACGCATGAAACAATAGCTTCTGAATCATTACAGAAAATCCGTACAAAATTCTATGAGGTTGCAGGAAATGTTGGTAGACTTAAAACTGTAGTCACGAACCACTCACGTAAAGATGTTTCGAAGTCGTATACACAAGACAGCAGAACGCAATACAGCAGCCAGGATAAATTCAGATAAATTAACTGAAACCAATTCTTAATGCTTTCACAAACCTTTTGCTACTGGGACAAGCAACAATCTGCTGACAATCATTTAATCCAGTTCCATCTGACACTGAAATGCACTAAAGATCACTGTTGCCATTTCTGCAACTGTTTCTTAGTTTCGAAATGAATCTTTCAAAATCACGACCGCGGTCCGACTAAATTTGATGCAGGATCCGAGCAAACCTTGGTGTGTGTCGTCATAAACAAATCTGGTTACCTGACCGTCAAAAACAACAACACAGCTTATGCATTTGGGAAATATTGAATGCAGGCTAGAGGGTATCTTGATAATCGTTTAAAGCATTGCTGGCCGAAAGTTATCTACTGTATATGTCAACCAAATGAACTTGAACGGGAAATTAAGAAAAAAAACGGGGGAGCCAAACGGGGGGCCAAGCAAAAATCTGGGGTCCGTGGCCCACCCAGTCCCCCCTTAGAATCGCCACTGCGGCAGAAAATTATCCTACACAGGGCCCCAAAATTGCTAAGGCCACTACTGAATGACCCCCCAAACGCCTAACATCCGCCACTGCCGCTGTCATCCTCGTTTAAAAAACGTTCAAGGAAGATATTTTAACGTGATCAGAATTTTGTGTAATGAAAACATTTAAGCCAGATAAAATGAGCTGTTGCTTATTAAGAGGGACATAAAAAGGTGACTTTCGCTTCCAAGGTGTAAGTGTGTAACAACATGCCCTGTTGAACCCAATGCCTGCGCATTCGCCAAAACCATATCGTTCAATAACTACAACTCAGCTTTCTCTCGCAATACACAGCAGAGGGTGGGCGGAGCAGGAGCGTGAGGAAGGTGGCACGATTCCCCGGGCGCAACTGCGGGGGGTGCCGACAAGTCTCAACAAGTAGTACTTTCTTCAATACATCTCAGTTTCGAACATGGGAACGCCAAAACGTGCTTTTTGCCCCAGGCGCCACCACCTCGTTACGCACTTGAGGTGGAGTCAGATTTTTAGACTTATACCCCCTCATTTTCTGAAATGTTTTAATCTGGATCCGGGTCCGATTTTTTTTCAAATTTGAGAATCCGACTCCTGTTCAAACTCCGGCAACCATCGATGTAACCGAAATTCAGCAATGTTTTTACTAGAAATGAAACTTATGAAGACCACGCAGACTACTGCTACTGTCGAACATAAAAAGTGACTCCGTGTCTAGTTTTCCAAAAGTGTTTGACTCCGGATCCGGGTCCGAATAAAACGGAGAATCTTGCCGAAGTCGACTCCGAATCCGTGGCCACTTATAATAGTGCAACTAGTTGAAATTAAACGAAACAAGATGTCTACATGTAGGCCTATGCCTATATATTTCATTTTCGCCTTGTTTTGAACTCAGGTTTCTCTGCCAAAACGTAAATGATATTGGCTTCTTAGAAACGTTTCAGCAGGTAAGATTCTTTTGCTTTAAGAAAAAAGATAGGAGTTTGTTTTCATGAATGATTGTCTGAATATTAATGGGCAAAATGAGTTTGTTTTTTGATACGAAGCGAGGGCGTGTATGGAACTTGCGATCCAGTGGTGTAGGAGGCGGAGGTTCAAGCACCCCATAAAAGTTTTGATTTGGTGAAAATCCGTGTAAATCTGGGCAAAATCTGTGAAAACCTTTGCAAAATCCCTACACATGTGGGAAAAAATGTGCCCAACGTGGTTTGATTTGAAAGAATAGTGCCCAACATTTGCAAAATCACACGGTCTTTTTTTGGAGGCAAAAGTTGCCCAAAAAATTTTCGGGCAAAAATCCTTTGCACCCCAAAAATTTGCCTGCTTCTTCACCTATACTATGATCTCATTATTTTTCTACCGTGCTTGATTAGTCTCTGATGTCAAGTTGAAATCACATGTGTACTATACCTTCTGCACGCCAACTTTTAACCGCGAGAAGAGATGTGGTAAATCGTTTCTTATTTTCTTTAAATTTTGCTTTGAAAAACCCATAGGCTACATCTATTCGGAGTTTAACGTCACCAACGTTGTGCTGCATTGCAAACGACGATGCGTTCAATGATTAATTTGGAAAATTTGCAGATATTTATTCCTACTCAGACAATCTGACCGTGGGAGGTTCTACTGAAGCTTAGGAAAACATGAGCTGTGGTGTAGTAGATTAATTACAGAGTCCTTTATTCGAAGCGAACGTTATTAGAAGGGAGTATTATTGCAACCTCTCCGGTGGTGTTGCGTTGATTGTGTGATTCACCACGAACGGGATGTGCGTGAAGAATAACACCATAATGTACGTAGCGCGAGCAAGCAATAGTAAGAGAGATTGCGAGCATGATCTTTATTGTTGCTTGCTGCCGCGGTGCGAAGCATTGCGCACATGCTGCTCAGGATTTCCGATCGCATCAGTATAATTTACATCGCTACTGGTTTTCAGGTTCTGCAAACCTGCTATGTACGTTGACTCGCCGAAACAGTGTACGTCACGGACTATTCGTCCAGCGCAATATCTACACATCACAAAACTTTTGTTGCGGTTCGAACACGTTCAAAACAACATCTCGAAATCAACACCTCACGGACTCATCTGCATAATTGTATTAATTTTCGGAGTAACGTACAGACTCCAGTAAATTATTAAATATTGAAACCATGTGTCACAATGAAGTCAAAAGCATTTTTTTATTCTTCCCTTGAAAATATTTTTTTGAGCACCTAATTTGGACTCTTGCAAGAAATGTTGAAAAAGCAACAACCTAAAAGCAAACAATGATGAAGTTTGGTATTTTTCGTATAGGCTGCTGATCAATCACACAAACGATACGCGATGTCTTCAATACGCGACAAATCCAAATGAGGACAGAAAGACAATTATACTTTAGGATGTGATTCGGTTGTTGCTAAACGATAAAAGGTAATACAAAGTATATTTTCCTATTAGGTAATTTTATTTTGATGAGTTATAAGTTAGTTTTGAAATTTTGTGAAATTTGAACAGCCTTCATTATGTTTCGAAGAAACAACGTGTGAGCAGCACTGTTTTGATAGCCAGGCATGCCATCGTTATCTGTAAGTTTCTGGCAAAAATCTGAGCGAATGAGAAATTTCGAATTCTTGCGAAATTGTTAAACTGTTTATCTCACAAGTTATTTACGTCCAAGGTTTCTATTTCTGAACCTAATTTAAATTAGCCGAAATACTATACACTAAGACAAGAGAGGTTAGATTGCTTGTACGGAACAGCACCAGTGAAATCCGTTTTCTCACTATGAAAAAGCAATGTACAGTTCTTCAACAGCGCTTTCATTAACTTGTCCAACAGCGGCACCTTTGGTAGGAACACAGTTCACGATGATGGTAAATCCCCGCGAGACGCTCTTTACTTTCGCTGGGTGTTGCCGTTTCGTATTCAGTGAAGCAGATGTAAACAACTGTTGACATTCGCTGAAGAGTTGCCAGGGCAAACCTGAAATGTAAGGTTTTCTATTTGCTGGTGCATAACAGTCACTACCCGGGCAGACATGTCTGCTTTTTTTGGACTCAGCGACAGAGGCAAATTAGTTAAACTTCTCTGTGTTTTACTGGAAAGATGTACAGAGCAGGCAGAAACGCCTTATCTACGTCAGCTACGTGAAGATCTGCAAATACTTGTCAACAAGCAGTCGAAAGCAACAATCCGGATATGCGTGCTAGAAGCTATGAGCAAGTTGACTGCCTCAGGTACGCATTTCAAACTTTGGAAATGCTCTATACCTCAAATTCGCTGGATTGTAGTGAATTGCTAACCTCATATTGCTGAACATATTGATTGTTGATATCTTAAAGTTAAATTTCCCAAGCGGATGGTTTCGCACCTTAAAATGTCACCTTATTTATGAAAAAGTAGCAAAGTGTTGAAAATCTCTTGAAACATCTACGAGTTTGCATATTTTCATTAGTAAGCGTTTTATGGCTTGGAACAAAGAATTTGACGTCTTGCTGTAAGCCGAAACCACCTCAACAGTTATAGGTAAAAATCAGCCGGAGCAAGATGTGTCATGAAAGACGTTTTCAGCGCTTTCTGAGCTGAACAAGGATTGTTTGGTTTATTCAACAGTAAACAAAGACGTTTTTAGCCAAGGTTCTCTGTAAGAAAGTCTAGAGCTTTTGTGCTACTTGAGCATTGCTCACTACATATAGGAAAAAACACTATACCTTGTTTCACGTGATTATTGAAAAGCCGTGTTTTTCAGTCACTTTTCGTTGCCACAAGATTCAATCAGCAAGCACGTTCAGCCCGTTTATTAAGCGCCCAAGTAAGAATAGAGACGCTTGCACAAATCTACTTATTATTGCTAAATGGCCTTCCTTCGCTTAGCAGTTCAAGGCCTGCACGAGCTTCGTGTTCACAGGAGAATGAATCATGTGTTTCCTGTGATATTGCATGTGCGGCCATTCATGACAGTCGCAAATGGTTCAGAGTTAGAAATGCTAACAAAATCTCTAAAGATTAATGAAACTGTATGCCTTGAAAACTTTGTGATGCTAATTTTCTTGTAATTAGCAAGATCTGCCAAAGAAAGTTGGGAAACATTTGTAAGAGAAAAATTATGATATTAGCAAAAAGATATCGAGGATATTCCATTGTTCTTCATGTGGGATTGAAAATACTATTCTCAAACAAAACAAACAAATATCAACTCAAAGTGACATCGTTACGTCAACAATAAAACATTCCAGTCTTTGTTAAAAAGAAATCTGTCTGCCACAACAAGTGCATCACTATGTGTGCTTCATTTTTTAACAATTTTCGAAACTCATGGTTTCTTCATTTTGTGAGATGGTTTCGCTTTAACACAGGATGCGAAAGCTGAAACTCCGCATGTTGAAATTTGCATTAAATCAAAAATGTCCAATCCACAATTAGTAGCTTTCCATAAAATTCTCAATCATATTACAAATCACAACGCAAAACCTAATATTTGAATGAAACCGCGCTATGGTTATTATGCGTCTATTGCTTTCATTTCTAGGAAAGATCAATGAACCAAGCGCTTGTCCCTAAAAACAAGTAGGTGGACTAGCATACACAGAAGGCACGCTGAATACAAGCATACGATATTTGAGAAAAATAAAAATGAGTGAAAAATTACCGCTTATTTGCTATTAGCGATAGCATTTACAAAACAATGATGAAAACATTTGCTTTGGTGCGTCAAACATTATTTCATTTCAGTCATTGGTTTCTTCGTTGTCATTTCGAATAAGACTTTTAGGTTGCCCTGGCTCTACTTTCTTCAAACTAATCGTTCACTTGAGCAAACATGGAACAAACTTGATCTTTTGTGCAAAAAACAGTACTATAAAATGTAAAACATCCGAGCAATATTCTTTCCAACTTGAGAATAGCACTTTTATCCAGTGTTGCTAATGTGTCTGTGATTCAGATAACCATTTATGTTCAGCAGGGTTTTGTAGCGACAGCAATTCTACGAACATTGCTAGTGCATTCATCAGTTATTAATGATTGAAGCTTCTCATTTTTGACATATTCCAGGTGCGAACGTTCAAAACGTTTTGCCTGAAAATTCAGAAAAACCATCGACTGCATTTTTTTCTGCCCGGCGCAAGTCCGACGCAAGCGACGAGATCGCCTTCCAGGTTTCCATCAAGACGCTATTCGTGATGCGTGAGTCTTAAAAAAAACGCCGTGACTCCATCTAAACATTTTTGTGCTTGATGGGACGCATTAAAGGGAATAATATATTATACTATAGAACGGAAACTATTCGTATTCAAAGTGAGATAAACTTCATCTTGTTCTGCAGCATTAGCGCAGCCAGTCCAAAAATTTGGAGGCCCAATGTTTTGAATTTAAGCAAGCAACAGTGTTTGTTTTGGGACACCGAGTCTCGTAGCACAAATCGTTAAGATATGCTAGAATTTTTTTTCGGGGGCATGGCTTCCTTTCCCCCCTGGCCACGCTTATGTTCTCCTCCATCTCACATGAAAACTGGGCGTTGAATTTTCAGAAGCAACCCGTTCAGGTTTCAAAAAGGGTCGTGGCAAATCGGTAGAAGTCTCTGGAGTTTCAAAACTTTCGCCTGTTAAAATAAACAAAGCAAAACACTAAATTCTCTTAATAGCGTTGTTAAAGTGCACAATTGGGCACTCTTCCATAATTTCAAGCAGGTTCAAGTGTCAAAAACGTGAATTTATCGGAGGAAAGATATGAGTGTCGCAAACAATTATATGATTTACTGACATTAATTCATCAAAAGGCGCGCATCAAAACGTTACCCCCTCCAAGCATGGGATGAAGACTTACCTACTACAATACTTTCATTTTTACAATCATGACTTATACATAGAAGAACAGTATCGTCAAATAAATTTAATCTGGGGAAGTTTCGTCCATTTGCATATAGAACTTTGATATCATGTAAGTTTTTTTACTTTTCTGTGATTCTCGTTTTTCATTTATTTTCTGAGTTGCAAACGCATTCCTAGGCATATTGAAACTTCTTCCATTCAGAATTGCGCAGTGAAAAATTGTTTATCCTGTTCCAAGAGCAAGCAAGCAAGCATTAGACTTGAACTAGTCGCATTTCTACCATTGTTTAGTGCATCTGACTTCTACCGTTTTGCCAAAATACAAAAAAGTATGTTGGTTCAATTCAACAGAATCTAAAGCGATGCGAAGCGAATCATTTGTTCCCATGAGCAGCTATACTGGAGAAGAAAGACCTGGTGAACATGTCCAACGGCCGTTGGATCAACAATTGTTTCCCTGCACAGGATTCGGTAATTAGTTTGTTGCATTTCAATCTAAATTCATTGAATAAATGCTGTCTTTATTTTTAATTATTTACGTGCTTGTATCCGACAAACGTCCACATCACATTAGTTGAAAGAATACAACGGTACGTAAATGCTCATACACCAAGCTTCAAAAAGTGGGAGTCAGTTGTTACGCTTAGTTGGTACTGATGAGGAAGAATCACGGAAACAAGGCAACCATAGCTACCCACATTCGATGATCGTCATGTCAAAGCATTGCATTATGGGAGAAATATGGAGATTTGTAAAAAGCATCAGGCAATTGAAGTGAGCCAATAAAAAAGATAGATAAAGATACGCTACATTTAAAAAGGCATAAGAATTTTGTTTCTAATCAAGGCATCAAATCTCCTGACGAAATAGATACTGTAACCTGATGCGAGCGAACACTTACGTTTCTTGGGATGCATTCCATGATTCCATAGGCATTGTTGCAGCCAATGCGGAAGGGTTTAGTACTAATTTGTGTGTATTTGCACCACAACTGCCAGGCATACATTGGCATAGAATACGCACAAAACAGGATGTTTTGAACTGCAGTAGAGCACTGAGCACTGAAAATGTCCTGAAGGCATTGCAAATTTCGGCATCGCGCCAGGTAAACACTGTAATCTCGTTTTCTGCTCTTTCGTTACACAAATCGACTAATTAAAACCTTTTCTGAGGGAACACGCATAGCACATGGTGCAAATGGCTTGACATTGACACTTTCATGTGTTTATGATGTAACACAACCATGGTAGCCATCGGAATAAAAGTGCGTTTCCACCATAAGTTGTCTTTATGATGAAACAAAGGCCACAGTTCGGCTGGGCAACCTCTGGAGTAGACGACACAAGAAGTTACGGGAGCGTTTTGATATTATATAGTATATACCAGTGGTTCTTAACTGGGGCGGCGCGCCATCTCATAGCGCGTGAATGAATTTCCAGGGGGAGCGAGCCCTAACGCCACTGCAACATGGGAAGTTTCTTTGATAAATAAATTTACCAATAAATACATTTGTTTGTACAGCTTATTTAACATCAGGGGTGCTTGAAACAAATGACAGTCACTTTAAAACCACTTCTGTACACTAAACAGCAACAACAGCAGGACTAGCTTTAGCACGCCAATATTATCGTGTTCGCGACTTTGTGCAGTAGGCGTGATGCTCGAGTAGATAATCATAGTCTTGCCAAAAGACCGATTATTAGAAAAAAGTTACAAGTAAAATTCAAATATATTTGCATTGATCAAAAACAAAAACATTTACATTCAGTAGTGATTACAAAAACTGGCAGCAAGTCAAAATTCTAGAGAAATCAATAGATGTAGACCTACTCACTGCAACATCGGAATACAAATTTGTATTCTTCTATCGCTTCCGAATCACAATTTTTCAAAGGAGTATTTTATTTCAAATAAATAATTATCATCACGGGGTGCCGCCTTGGGGTGAGGGCCCCGGGTCAATTACCCCGCTGCCCCCCTTGATCAGGCCCTGAGTGCGGGTGCATTAATAAACCAGCGTGAGTCACCCCTGGACACGAAAGGGCGCAACCTTGCAAAATTTCAAATGAATAGTCATCTTGGAAAACTTCAAGTCTCCCGCATAAAAGTGAAAAGCAGATAATAAAAAGTGATACACAGTAAATCAAAACAGCTTCACTTTAACATGGCGTAAAATGAATGTGATCTCAAATTAATGTAGTCTCAAATGAATATGGCCTCAAATGAATGTAGAATGAATGTCTCAAATATTACGGAAAAGTTTATTTGTTAGGTAAACTTTGCCATATTTAGTTACCTCCGAAATTCTTACATGGGTTCGTTCATGGACGTAACTAGGAGAATATTCACGAAAGCTATCGTTCGCTTGACCCCCCTATCAAAAGACTCCTAACCTTAGTACGTTCAATAAAGGACACTAATATTTCTTTACTTTGTAATTTATTGTAAAGTTAATACAAAACGAACATAGTACTCACCAATAAAATAAAAGTCCAATCTTGACTCTCAGTATGAAATCGTACACAGCAATACAGTTACTCAAACAATCTGACTGACTAAAGTAAATGACAATATGTTTATTTTAAACAAGAGTTGTTCACTGCGCTGTGGTTCTGATACTTTCTGGACAGGGAACATAGTTGCTCATTTAACCCAGAGAAACTGCCTTTTTCTTATTTCATTTATTTTTCAGAGTTGCCATTCTTTACAGTCACGTACTTAATTTCCGCATTGTCGCTTGAACCAAAATGCGACGCTTGTAAGTTAATGCTTAACATGACGACAGCATAGTGCGTGAGCGTATTACATAATTTGTTAAATCATTTCTAACTTTGAATTTCATCATTACATAGTGACTTGATAGATTTTGGTCCAAAACATGAAAGCCTTATTCTCAGACTGTTGTTTTACTGTTCTAAGAGACAGAGCCCCGCCGTCCGAACGTGCTCACGATTCAGAACGACAGAGCTTCGCCGTCTGAACGTGATCACGCCTCGGAGGGACAGCGCTCCGTTCTCCGAACGTGTTACATTGAACAAACCAGAGATGTTTCGACGAAGCATCACTGCTGCTCAAATCCGGCTTAAATTGATTCGGAAATGATAAGGCCACTCCACAAGCGATGAATTCGGACGGGCCAAGTTCATGCTGCAGAGCGACAGTATCTCCCCCGGACCAAGCCGTTAGTTTCGACTAAAAGCGAGTCACTATGACTCAAGCGTTCAGTACTGGTCTCTTGAACTATGAGCGAGAGGCTCCCTCGTCGGGAGTCTTACAACTACGCATCTCTCATAGCCTTAACCTAACCCCAGCGGGCTGGCAGGCAGAGCCAATTTTACTTCAGAGGATGACAAGCTCAAGGCAGGGCAAACCAGAGAAGGAGTCCTCAGTTCAGAGAAAAGCGAACTGCCTAAAGGCCGAAAATCGGCCCCTTTTATAGGCAAATTGTCATGTGACAGTCATATGACCAGTCATGTGACTTTTCTATTTTTAGTAACCTTTACCCATGATTCGGAAATTACTTCATTTATACAAAATATGATTGGTCAGCTCAGGAGGAGTATTGTCCTCGTTAATTTTGATTGGTCAGTCTAGGAGAAGTATCTGGATTCCTGCTCCACTGCCTTAGTCGAACGTTACATAACAACGGAAATAACAGTCACGTTTTTAGCTAAACTTCTTCTAATTCCGGTTCTCTCTCTTGTTTTGGTAGAGAGAGTTAGTTTGCATGTTTGATTCTGCCTTCTGTCATTTTGGTAGCGAGAGAGGTACTTTGTATGTTTGATTCAGTCAGTGCGTATTTCCCACAAAC
>JGI24158J21664_10005198_pt1 | contig 16952 bp, 11 predicted proteins | sample Ectturendosymbi3_FD_21664 | JGI IMG/M metagenome (IMG submission 21664)
ATGTGCAATTGAAATGTGTTGTATAAAGTATGAATGCATATTGCATGCACAGTAGCATTTCTGTAGTCCATTGTTTTCACTGTCCAGGATGCTTATGCTTATCCTGAAGGATGTATAACTCCATTGGTATTCATTTCTAATTGTTTTCCAGGAGGTATGTGAATTATAGGCTACTCCGCTGTGTTTTTATAGCACAATATTTTGTATTTGTGTGATATGTGCTATTGACTGATGTACTAGCACTTTGATAGAAGACATTATAAGCTAGATTGTTATGTACATCTCCTCAGTCATAATGTGTTGTTACAGCATAACCCTAATTTATGGAATACTGGATGAATGTTAGAACACAATTCAGGGAATATATTACATATATCTAACTAAAAAATTCTGACATTCCATAATTTAGAGCAGTAACAAGGGCATAGTCAGTGAAGAGTTACATCAAGCAACTTCAAAATTGATTAGAAATGTTAATTTAGAATCACTGGTAATTGGTAAATCAGCTGTAAGGCAGTATATGTGTATTGTGAAAGGTTGGTTTTTCAGCATTTCATGACTTTACACTAACCTTGATATTTTTAGTAGATATCAATAGTAAAAAAAACTATCATTTTGGCAAAATATATGCTGTATACTACAGCATGGGCAAAAAAAATTTTTGCAGCCGTTCGACAACATCCCCATATTTGTGGCCAAAGTGTGTGCATGAAATTTTTTTCAAGATGAATTTACACTCTGAAGGACTCATTTTTGGGTATTTTTTATTTCAAAAATGGATTCCCAGACCTAAAAAAAACCTAGTACCAATTTTCATGCATTCAGCTTCCCTAGTATTCATATGGCAACCAATTTTCTAAAAAGCGGGNTGAAAATCTTCNTCTAGTGGCCAAAATTTCACATCGCAANAACTCGAGAAGCGTTAAAGCAATTTCAAAATTTTTTTTTTATTCTTNATCATTTTTTATACTCTTTAAGAAAAAGTACAAATAAAAAGGTTTCATGATATATGGTTACAAAAAATCTTGAAAATTTCAAATTAAGCATGGAATGACTCTACCATCTAACAGTTTGGGCCCAAGGCCAGTTGAAGTTGGCCAGGATGGCCTAAAAGTCCTTCACTTATGATATCACTCATAAAAAATCCGCACTCCCCAAGCAAATTTTTTTTTTGAGTACAGACTAGAAGACTTGCCATGTCATTTGAGCCTTTGAACAGCTCTCCACCACTTTTGGCGCCCGAGTTACCCACACACAAAGCCATGTGCGATTCGGTTGTTTTGGCACAAGAATCCTCAAAACCGGTCGGATGTTAAAGTGTTAATGGGGTCATATGTTGAATACAATAGTAATTAGCAATTTATACAGACCTCTGACAGATATGTAACATATATACTAAACATTCAAGAAATTAACGATTTACACCAATGCACAACCATCACAACCGATAGGTCTTTTAGAATCAATCCTAATGGTNCCTAAACACAAACCACAAGCTATGACTTCAAGGACTGGACATAACGGTGTTCATCATGCTNACCATAAACCTAAAATANTGCTACTTAAATCATGGCCAACTTTTGCACTGTCTACCAAAATCAAATATTTGAACAGCCACAAATCAGACACTAAGATCTTAACACTTTGAGAGCCGGCGTACGACATATTCGTACTTCGATTTCAGCTTAAAAAACAGCAGTTGTCGGTTGGCTTACCAACGCCCTAGCTCCTCCGCCGATTGCGCTAGAGAGCTGTTCAAGGGCTCAAATGCATCGGCTAGTCTAGTAGATTGCACTCGAAAAAAGGACCCAACCACTAGGCCAAAGTGTTTCGCTGAAGTTTTCATTGGAAGCTAGGCTCGAGTCCGAGTCTTTTAAGCATTTGATCGACTTTCTAGCGTTTCTGGTTCAAAACTTATGATCTAAAATAAACAAATTAATTGATTATCTAATTAGCTAATAGGTCAAATATTTTTACTAACTTACATCATCACTTTTGAACCCGAAACCCCAGCAGGTCATCCAAAGTATCAAAAGACTCGGATTGTAACTTAGTTTCCAGTAAAAACTTCAGCGAAATACTACCACGTAACGGTTGATGCCCAGGGCCAGGCAAAGTGGGCCAAGAAGTCCTCCACTTATGACGTCACTCACGAAAAACCTGCACTCCCCAAGCAAAAAAATGTTTTTCGAGTGCAGACTAGAAGACTTGCCGCGTCTTTTGACGCTTCGACCAGGTCCGTAACCCGAACAGGAGCAGAGATATTCCCGCGCAAAGCCACATGCGTTTAGGTGTTTTTTTCAAAAACTTCCGAAAGCAGCTGGACGCCAAAGTGTTAACTTCTCTCACTTATGAGCATGACTCACTTTTTCGTATCTGTATATTTCTCAATCCCTTATGCACTGCTTGTCCTCCAATGTCTTTCTTGTATAAATGGCTTATTTGCATTGAAATTCCAATTATGTATTTTGCAATTTGACTTTTTCAGTTTGTTGTATATTTCTATTTTGCTTATTGTGTTCATTAAAAGAAGTGTCTATGTAGCTGAATATGGCTACAGAAGCTCAACTGCTATGTAGCTGACTGCCATGTGATTCAGTACCTAGTTAGGGTTAATCAACAAAACAAAAAGCACGTTCAGACTTCCCTTATATGATAGTAGGGTGAACATTTACTAACGAAATGATCTTAGTGGTTGATCTCAATACAATGCAAAGCTTTCAGTTTTGATGTTATGATGAGAATTTTAGGTTTATAGTTAAGGGGTTAAAGTTGCATAAGTTATTCAATATACTCTGATCAATATACAGTAACTATGCTAATACAGCTCCCAATTACTAAATTTTATTAATTTGAGTTGAATGTATTGCTTTTTCAAAAAAGCTTGCATTTCTAATAATTACGTTTTCAGGCTCCAAAGCCATTAAACCCTCAACTTTAACAAGTAACATTCAACTATACCCTGATTCATGTGTCCGTGAATCATGATTTGTGACAAACTGCTCAGCTCAGCTTGCATAGCCATAGTGGGCTGCCTAATAGTTGACCTTGCATAGCTGTATTCAGCTATCTAGCAACTGCCAGCAAGCGATCTCTAATCTCTAAACCAGTGTTTTTTCAACCGGGGTTCCATGAGAAGCTGTCAGGGGTTCTGCCAAAACAGACCGAAATTGCCTGGAAAAAAATTTGCAACCGCAGGTCTATGTTTGTTGTAGCAACACTACTGTTCCACAGTTGCGTAGGGTTCCATGAGCAATGCAAACATTTGCGAAAGGTTCCGCTGCAGCATAAAGGTTGAAAAACACTGCTTTAAACAATGCTAGTGTTTTCCGTTTTGATGTAGCTACAGCCAGCTACAAGAGTTGACCTTGCATAGCTGTAGCTAGCTACCTAGCCGCTTTTAATAAAATGTGTTTTCATGTCTCATGTTTGTTTACTGCTCATATCCACACACCTCCATCGTATTTCAATGACCCATAATGCTACTTGGATTGATACTTAGCTATCTGGCATACAAACCTTGGTTAAATGTACTAATTAGTGTAACTACAGTAATCTATGCTTTTCATGTACAATTCACATGTAAATTGTAAGGCCAGGTTCAAGTAACAAAAATTTATTGTTTAAGTAATAAGCAATTTCTAACAGATTACTTAACTTAGGTAATTAAGCAAATCAGGAATATCAACTTTTAGACCTGTACATGCAAGTACATCATAATCATGGCAATTTTGAAATCACAATGGATGGTTCAGATAAAATTAGCACCTATTCGTTGGCCATAATTCAATTTAATGGAATGAGTTTCTAGCTCCAAAGCATAATTATGCTGACAATCAACAATTGTGACTCACAAATGACTCTGTACAAGCAAGAAATCTATTCACCTAAATGGCTTATTTTATGTGTGATGATGCATGCCATGTGTGATATTGCATATACAGCAACAGACATGGCAAACTTTTCCAAAATCAAATTAGTTAAAATATCAAGTAATGGAAAAATTACTTCATCAAATCCCCTTGTCTTCACAACAACTGGAGGGACGGCACCACAATGCACCCAGGTCAACAAAAGACTGGCTGAAAAAATAGCTCAAAAACACAGAGAGCCATATATATCTGTCATAACATACATTAAAATAGAACAAAGCTCAGATTTACCCTTTTGAGGAGCACCCTTGCTGCAATATGAGGCTTTTGCAGTAAACGGAGTGATGCTCACCTCCAGGATCTCACAGACATTGATTTCAGTTTGATTTATAGGCCCTCGATTTTGTGAAGTGGGATAATGGTGCCAATAATGTCATGGCACTAATTTTAGTAATGCAATAGCTAGATATATCATTATATGTGATGGGTCATGACATATGAATGAACTAATAATATTTATACACCTAAATACTCCACCCTTCAGTCCTCAAATTTTTAACTGTATTTTGTTTTTCATGTACCCAACACTTACTGGAATACTGTTTCCTGCTAAACTTCTTTACAATCTTTCTACCTATGCCTATTAACCTCATTCATCATTCTCTCTGCCTCATATCCCTTTCGTATTGTTGCTTATTTTTCCAACTTGTGTGCATGGTTTACCTGTTCATCGGTACATGCCTCAACTCTTCACCCATTGCTTGCCTGCCATCATCTGTTGTGTGTATGATTTGGCATTTATGTTTTTATGTTGCTGTTATCACTTTTAATGAAGTTATCAAAATTTTGGCTGCTAGTGTACGAATATATCATACCTAGAAATCAAGGAATATTTCGGTTGACTTAGCAACCATGTAGCTACTCAGCCGATTGTATCAGAGAGCTGTACAAATCCTCAAAAGATTCAGCNAGTCTTTAATTTAATATGGTCCACACCAGAATTTCTGTCACCCAATTTAGAGCACAACAATCAACATCATGTCAACATGGATTGGAAATCCATCCCATGATAAACGGGTACTTAGATAGTAAGTCAAAAGTCACCCTTGTAATTAGATAAAAGTAGAATTTTAGGATAAAATGACTTTATTTTACAGCCCACTAGTGATAATGCACAATTCATGTGACCCGGGATACTAAATAGGTTCCCATCCCTAGTTTAGATGCTCTTATTTCTGAGCTGGTATTCTGATTTATTAATTTTAGTCTTGAGATTCTTTACTTTCTTTTCTCTGCTCTTAGTTTAGACTTCCAACTTTTCAGTTTTCTTTATTTGCAGTGCTGAAGATTGTAATTTTACATGTAATCAATTTCCCACTAAATTTTCCAATAGATTTCTTGCTTACCTCCACTGTGGAAAAAAGTTACTTGAATATTATACTACAGTAAAACTCGTTTAATTTGTTCACTTAATTCGCCACTTTTTCATCGGTCCTAGCAGAATCCCTATCTTTTGTGTACATTTCTGTTCATCTAATTTGTTTAATTCATCACCTCTTTCTATCCCTGAGAAGCTTTTTGTTCATCTGATTCGTCATTTGCAGTTTCGCTTGAGATGTCTAAGCAGCTAGTACATGTGGGAATTCAAACAAATGTAGGATCTTTATCTGAGAATTGTTGCACCTTGCAATTTTATTTATTCATTGAATTTATACACAGGTGCGACCCGACTCCCCATTGAGAGAATGCTGAAAAGTTTATGAAAGATTTAAAAGGTGCTTGATTGAATAGAGGAATCCAGACAGAGCAGAGGAATTAATAGTTGTATTCAACCATAGCATAATGAACTTGTATTTTACTGCAAATAAGACACTGTGTATGCATATGAGTTACTATGATAAAGTATACGAGCTTCTATGACAGAGTTTTCACCTGTTTACCTGATTTGTCACTTCGCCTAATTCGTCACTTTTTATATTCTAATCCCCTTGAGGTGACGAATTAGGCAAATTCTACTGTAGTAACAGTGGAGGTTTGAATCATCACAAAAAAGATGAAAGCAGAGCATAGTCAGCTGATTCCTCGAATGCATACAAAAACTTCGGAGTTTTTAGCACATACTATTATTATTTGTATTTTTCATATAACAGATCTTTCATACCAAATTGATTTTTGAAGATATAGGTAGGCTAAGCCTATCAGACTTAGGCTAGGGATTCAGCATTGAAGATCACACTTTTAGGCCTAATGTAAGGAAACATTTCCCTGAAGAGGAATTGGTTAACCCTAGGTAAAAGCAGGTTATTAGAAGTTGATGGTCTTGACCCTGTGCATGAGAATGAATGATTGGTGGTGTTGATTGGAATAAAATATACATTGATTTGCTTCTGGTTCTGCTGCACCATTACTCCCGCAGCCTAAATATTATTCATCATTGTCTGTACTCTCATCAATTATGTCTGCTGCTGTTGCATAGGTTGCACTGCTAACCTGCATACGACACATTGCATCTCATTTTGAAAACTTCAAACATATCTATAATTTTTATAGTTCTTTGCCTATTATCATCATAACTATGAAAAATGGATGGATATGTCAGCAAGATTTAATCGTCATAAAAGAATGAAAGCAGAAAGCAAGCAGATTCCTCAAAAGCTCAAGCTTGCCACCACTACCACGCTAAAGTTTGTTTGGCATCTCAGTTTGTTTGGCATATCTTTTTTTGCATGTTTGTTAACGTTTTATGTTTGGGCTACCCTACTCACGTCACATTTAGATGCATGTCATTGTATTCATTGTTTGTTTGACGTTTACGTGACATTTTGATTTACACTTTTTGTTGTCTCTCGTCCTATTCTCATGACTCAACCCAACAATTTTCAACATCTAACATTAAACTGTATAGGCTATCTTATGTGCGTGCTCATTGCTTGTCTGTTACTTCCACCAGCTTTCCCTTATGTTCCGTATACGGCGGATGAATATATATAAGGAATGTAAAGAATTTCAGACCTATCTCAGTAATGCCCTCTTGCGTTCTGCGAATTGCTGAAAGATATTCTTTATTAGCAATAAAACAAGTAATTAACGAAAATAAAAAAAGGAACTGTACAATTGACAGAAATAACCTGACCAAATGTTGCTAGAAATCAAACCCCCGAAAAAAACGGATTTTTGAAATACTTTATGAAGACTCGCCTTCTCGCTCACCAGCACAGAAGAAGTGGCCGTAGCGTACTCACTTTTTCGGACTCAACTCCGCTCCTGTTCCAAAATTTTTGAATCCTGTCAAGAAATTTTACAAATTTGAGAATCCGACTCCTGCTGAGACTCCAGCTACGATCAATGAACCAACTGTAATTTACCCATGTGTTTACTTAAGAAATGACCACACAGACTCTTGCTACCGAAAAGTGACTCCGGTTCCAGGCCCGGTTTTCACAAATTTTTGACTCCGGGTCGGGATCCGAAAGAAAAACGCATAATCCTGCCGGAGTTGACTCCGGCACTCCGGATCCGGTGCCACCTCTGTAGCATAATGAATTGATAAGCTTGAGTGCAAATGTCACCACAATCCGTGACCTTCCTGTGGTGTTTTGTCAGGGAGTTGAACGATTTTATCTACGCTTTCCCGGAAAGACACTTTTGTGGCTACGTTAGAATGATTAACATTCTGATCAGAGGTAGCCCGAGTCACATTTTCAAGCTCCTACTCCGCTGGTATTCCATAATGTTTTATTTTGGTGTCAAGCGAAATTTCTGACTTACACAATTTATGACTTCACACTATTGCTTGTTGGCGCCACATATATGTATTGTTGTTCTCTGCGCACATCCCGTTCGTGGTGAATCACACATTCAATGCAAAGCCACCGGAGAGATTGCAACAACATTCCCTCATTCCACAACGAACCGCACCGAACGCACGTTCCTTTTGTGAAGGCTGAACCCGGCACGACCTCCACATTCTGGTCACAGCACCATTTTGTTGCGATCGGAAAGCCCAAGTGGCATATGCGCAAAGGTTCGCATTGTGGCAGCAGGCAACAATAGATTTCACATGCCATGATCACTGTGTTATTGCTTGTTGGCGCCACATATATGTATTGTTGTTCTTTGTGCACATCCTGTTCGTGGTGAATCACACATTCAACGCAACGCCACCAGAGAGGTTGCAACAACACCACCTGCGTACCACACATGCACAGAGTTAATATTCTCCATATCAAATACCAGTGATAAAGTCTCGAGACTGGCCTCGGTCTCGAGACACGTCTCAAGACCTCTTTTTCGAGTCTCGGTCTCGAAGGTCTCAGGTCTCGTCTCGGTCTCGGTGTCGAAGGATTTTGGTCTCGGTCTCGAGCTCTTAGTCTCGAGACTTTGCATGAGTTTTTATTTATGAAGTCTTGCGCAAGAAACAGCTCCTTCAAATGCGGATTTTCAAAGTAATTGTTCACAATTCAGCCGTTCAACGCGGCCAGAGGCTATAAACTTTTTTTGTTGTTATGCTGCTATGGAGAAATCAATTTGCCCTCTACCCCGTTTAAAATTTTTTCTGAATTCAATAAAAACAGCGTGTGTACCATTGAAACAATAGCGCATAATTTCTGCAACGCTTGCAACGAGACGTTAGAAGTAGGCCTACTTTGCTAAGGACTGTCTTTCAACTGTTTTGCAAGCAGTTTTGTTATGGAAACCCATATTCAAAAGAAGAGAGTGCCAACAAGTTTCTCTTATGAGAAGCCAAACAAAACGAGTTCTTTTCTTCGAAGTTCTTTTCAAAGCAGTCTGTTAAAAAGCGCTGGTGAGTTTTGTGTGTTCTGCGTAATGCCGACTTTGTAAAGTTCAGAAATGCCTCAGAACTCTCTTGAGAAAAAGTTTTGGTCATAAGAGTTCTGTACAGCGAGCAAGTGATGCGTCGTGGCTGATCAGCTACCTTGACGTGCTGTTGGCCATTACAACCTTTCTGCATTTTCTAACCAACCTACGGTGTTGCGAATCTCTGAGTGAGGAATTAAAAACGGAAATTCGGAGCAGTTGTGAAAAAAAAGTTTAACGTAAAAACGTGGAAATTATCAAAAACTTCAAAACAAAAAAACTTGACAATAAAGAATAGCAAATCTAGGAAATATATTTATAGCCATAAAATCAGCAGGAAGGCGGCACATCATTTCACTGCTAGTCAGATACAACGCTAATCTCGACTTTCGCTCATTCTGCTACATTGTAGCAGGTTGTCAAATTCATTTTCACTGAAGACCATACCAGCATTATGTTTGCCCTCGAAGGGCCGGTTGTAACTGTTGAACCTGTGTATAAAGGCGAATGATGGTCTTTGTCATGTTGTAACTTTGTCTCTCTTTCTTTAAAAAAGATATTCAATTTTCAGGCTCTTTTCACTGCAACATAACGAATTTTACGTCACAGTCATGCTGGTTACGCATTAACGTAGCTGATTGTGGAAGAAAACTTGAGTTGAACCGAGGAAAACTTGATCGAAACAATTTGCATGCTTCTGTACGCCAATCTGCACCCCCATCCGATTTGTTTTATTCTTTTTTTTTTCTAAGCTGTTTACCCCAAAACTTGATGTTAGAATTCTTTCGTTTCTCTCCCACTGCCGAATCCCTGTGTAATGATAAGTAAAGGGCATTGTAGTTATTGTAGTTGGGGTGTTGTTAAAGTGTTGTGCTCAGTATTGATTGTGTGCTAACACATATTCTGTAATGTGCTATCCGCTACAGCTACGCATTTTTGTGCTCTTGCATTATTCGATTGTGCTTGTGATATGGACCACGAGTCTGCGATAAAATAAAATATACATTATTTAGTTACATACACATGCTAATTTGAATGTGCAGCAATGTATTCAGTATGTTTGCAAGTTTTTGGGGTCATGCAGACAAAAACCGCTCTTACACTGTCATAATCCATACTGTTCTAAAGAGCTAAGTAAGCTGAGGCTCAAAATTTAACCACATTTGGTCCGTGGACAACCATTTGGACACGTGTGCTACAGCATGCTGCAGCGCAACAGTGCCTGCCGAAAGCACCTCCTAATAGTTTCTCTCTGTCAGAGGAACAAAAATTTTTAATACGAAGGCCATGGTTACCTGCAAAATCTGCCGCACTTGTAAAAAAATTGACAAGACAAAAAAGCAAACCGAAGTTGCTTCAGGGCTCTATTAGCCCTGTGCACTTCGTGGTTGCCACGGAAAACAAATCAAATCCACGGTCCCAACTGTTTCACAAGTAATGACAATAAATAAAACTTTCCTGCTGAACCAAGGCCTGGCATGTGCCAACTATGCTATTTATGTAGCCATACATGCATGCATAGGCTATACCAGGGGTTCCCAAACTATCTCTGGCCATGTACCCCTTCAGCATTTGGATAGATGAGCATGTACCCCTAAACATGGGCGCCGGAAGCATTTTTTTCCAGTAATGACCAATAATGGATTTTTCAAGGTTGGGCCAAAAATATTTTGCAGGAGGGAACAGAAGGGGCAAAATTACATTTTGACCACTCGAAACTTAGAAAACAATTTTTGTGGTTTGAACAACTAGCTCAAAAGAGGAAGTAACATGAAACGCTTCAGACAAATTCACATTTATAAATAATTTGAAACAAATTATGCATAATCATATTTTTTCCCGGCTATTGCTAACCTTAAATGCACCCTTCAGATAAGCAAATGTACACGTAAGGGTTGGCCTACATGTACCCCAGTTTGGGAACCCCTGGGCTGTACAAAGAAGGCAGAAAAAATAGGAAAAGGGATGATTATAAAGGCAGCGAATAAGCATAGAAAGCAAGACCCATAATCGAGAATAAAAAACAAGACCTTTTTCAGTTTGTGAGTATTTGATTGTGATGTCCAAGATAGTTTATTATTCCTTATAGTTATAATAAGCATGACACGTGATTTTCTTCCAGTTTATATTGCTGTAATCAAATGTGAGGAGTGGAAAGAGGAAGCATTTTTATGGTCGGCCCCGGGCGACAATTAGCATCGCTAGTCGCTACGCCACTGCAGTGGAGCATGTGCCGGGATATTACCCCGCTGGTTCAAAGTGCAAACCTAATTCGTGCCGAAAAGTCTATTACTCCAATAAGCTTAAATACTTTTTCTTTGCGTCAACAGGGGAACCACGGGTAAAATCATTAAAACTTGTTTTGGATTGAGTGAGCACGTTTGGATGGATGAAACAAGTTACATTTTGGTTTTCAAATTTCAAAGTAGTGCTTTCGTTTTTTAAAATCTCAAAATTATCACCTGTTGATTCTTAAATATTTGCAGAATTCTAAATCAATTTCTTGTCGTATGAGGAAAAAGAACTAGGAAAGGTGCAGGTAACTTCTGCAGTTGACTACATCGCCTTGAACTACTGAGGCAAGCACAAGCGAAAGCTGGCATTTCGGGGCATTAACTAACAGGAAAGCAACCAGCAGCAATAGAGCTCCCTCAGTGAGTTCACTCTACTACTACTAGGTTGCACTATCATTAGATAGGGATAAGAGAATTACGATAGTTCGCTTGTTGTGACTATCACAGTGACTTGTTACTCATGGGCACCTTCTAGCGGTGACCATTTATTTACATGTGGCGCCATCTTCTGGCCGCCACATAACGTTACATAAAATTGCAAAGCTTTGTTAGTCAAAATGCGCGAAATATGTGGCGAAGAAATTTGAGTGTCAGTGCAGAANATTAGCTTGTTGAATATTAGCTACTATTTGGATTAGTGCTGCTATATATACTCGCNTACATCGAGTTGTTTAAAATAAAAAGAAATGATTCACCCCTTTTCCACGTTCTTAAATACCATGCTTCAATATTGAGTGGCAGGCCAGAACACGGGAGCTTCATCAGGGTATCACGTCCTGTCCTTAGACAGTGTTCTTAGTAGTGTTTTTTAAAGAACAAGACAATTTACAAATTTTTCTGAGTCAAAACAAATTTAGTGAAGCATAGCAACAGCAAACACCTTTATCTTGGTATTTGGCAACATTTCAAATATCTTTTGCAGCATTTTTCAAGGAGTTAGCTTTAATTACCGTCAGAGAAATGTGAGGTTTCGAATCTCGATCTCGATCTCAAGCTTTCAGGTCTCGGTCTTGGCTTTTATGGTAAGTCTCGGTCTCGGTCTTGATATATGGCTAGTCTCGGTCTCGGTATTTCAGCCAGGTCTCGGTCTCGGACTCAGAGGTTACAAATCCGTAAATAAAAATCATCCAAAATTTCTGCAAACGGCTAAATACTCCAAACGTTCATTGTCACTTTTCTCTTAGGAATTTACAACCTCAAATCTGTGGCCCTATTTACAAATTCCATGAAGAAATGTATGGACATTGAAAATGTTGGCAGCATTTAGATGGTCTACGCATTTTTCACTCGAAAAATGTCGGTGAACCAATTGAATATTGGAGGTGTTTGCCGTTGCTATGCTTCAATAAATTTGTTTTGACTCAGAAAAATTTTTAATTGTTTTGTACGTTACAAAACAATACCAACCCTTCTGTAAGGACAGGAGGTGATGCCCTGATGAAGCTCCCATGTTCTGTTCTCCTACCTAGTATTGAAGCAGGCCTATGTTATTTGAGAAAGTGGAGAAGAGGCGAATCATTTCTTTTTTATTTTAAAACAAGCACAGTCGATGTTGACGAGTGTATACAGCCCCAGCAGCACTAGTCAAAACAGCACAGTAAAGTGATAACTGCACAGGAAAGGTTGCTTTCCATCATTCAATTTTTCCAAGGTGTTTCGTCGTTTAAATCACTTGTCAATGAAGTAAAAACTTTTGAAGTTTTTGCTATCTACCACTCAAGCCTACCTCTTTCACTACATTCTTTTTATTTTAACACTGGGCATCTGCACTGACACTCAAATTTCTTCGCCACATATTTTGTGTATTTTGGCTAACAAAACTTTGACATTTTTGTAACGTTACCTACATCTTTTCTAGCTACTTTTCTCCTCACACGACAAGTAATTGATTAAGAATTCTCCAAATATTTAGAATTAAGAGGTGATAATTTTTGAGACTCAGAAAAAATGAAAGTACTACTTCCAATTTCAAAAAACAATATTGTAACTAAATGTTTCATCCATGCAAACTTGCTCATTCTGTAAAAAAAAGTTTTGAAACATTTGCTCGTGATTCTGTTGCTGACGCAAAGAAAAAATATATTTAGGCCTATTGGAGTAATAGACCTTTTGGTACAAATTAGGTTCACACTTTGAACCAGCGAGGTACTATCCCACCGCATGCTCCACTGCAGTGGCGTAGCGATGTTGACTCTCGGCCAGGGCCGACCATAAAAATGCTTCCTCTTTCCACTCCTCGCATTTGGTTACAACAATATAAAATGAGAGAAAATGATGTATCATGCTAATTATAACTATAAGGAGTAATAAAGCATCTTGAACATCACAATCAAATACTCACGAACTGAAAGAAATCTTGTTTTTAATTCTCGATTATGTATCTTGCTTTCTCTTCTTGTTAGCCACCCTTCTCATCATTTCTTTTTCTATTTTTTCTGCCTCCTTTACATATGCATGTATGTTTGGCTAATCAGGGGTTCCCAAACTTTCTCCGTCCATGTACCCCTTCAGCATTTCAATACCCCTAAACATGAGCGCCAGAAAGATTTTTCCAGGGAGGGGCCAATAGTGGATTTTCCAGGGGTGGGCCAAAATATTTTTGCAGGAGGGAACAAATGTGGCAAAATTTGATTTTCACCACTCGAAACTAAGAAAACACCTTTTCGTCAAAAAATTTGATGGGAAAATGTCAAATGTCAAAATGCTGGGGCGGCCTTGGTTCCCCCTTCTGACACCCATGCCCCTCAAACTTCTTATGACAAAAAGACTGGGAAGATAACAAAAATATATTTACCAATACGCATATAATGATTTTTAAAAATAATATTCACTGATATTTATTTTGATATTTTAACATGTGAACCAGACATGAAGTTCATAGAGCCCAAGCACACACTATATGCACAACACGGATTGATAATAACAGTCACAGAACGATTTGTAACGACGTTGGTGGTTGGACCACAGGATTACAGACACTTAATTGTTCGCTGACACTTCTTAGAACACTACATTGCAGACACTTTTTTAACATAGTTATGGGCTAACTCGTAACACTTGATACAATACTAAATTCAGAGAAGGACACGAAAATAGCATGTTTAAGAAATAGAGTCCAACCCTGGCTAAGGACTGGTGAATCACGAATGCTTTGTGGCCTGCACATGCCCTCAAAATAACACTGTAACAGCCGGGCACTCAGTCACAAAGTAAAATGCGGTTGCCGTGTTCAAAAAATAAGGACAAATACCAGTAAAAACAATCTGACTGCACCAAAGCGTGCAACCATACATTGTTGGACTTCTTGTATCGTTCAAGAAACAGGTAGGCATACACATTTTTTTGAATAAGGCCTCTAAGGTAGGGATGTTGTTACAATGAACCTGATGACTATTAACACTCGATAGCCACGGCAGGCTGTGCAGAGCCGTACAACCAAAGTTATAGGACACACAATCTCTGCATGTATACCTTCCTGAAATATCAAATGATTTAATATGACTTCACCAATACAACACCCAGTTTTAATGTTGTTTAATTCAAGAAATAAATCATCAAAAATACATACAGCCAACAAGTATGGACTCAATACTCTCCCTCGTCTAACCCCATTAGTTACATGAACAGTTCGGACAAATTCATATGTGTAAATAATTTGAAATGAATTGTGTATAAAAATTTTTCCCCACTATTGTTAACATTAAATGTCCTTCACATAAGCAAATGTACCACTAGGGGTACATGTACCCCAGTTTGGGAACCCCTGGGCTAAACAAATAGCATTGTTGGCACATGCTAGGCTGTGGTTCAGCATGAAAGTTTAATTTTTTGTCATTACTTCTGAATCAATTGGCACCGTGGATTGGATGTGTTGTCCATGGCAACAACAAAGTGCACAGGGCTAATGAAGCCCTGAAGCAACTTCGGTTTGCTTTTTTGTCTTACTCAGAGCAAGGTGCTCGTAGTTTGTCAGTTTGTTTACAACTGCGGCAGATCTTTTGCAAGTAACCGTTGCCTTGATATTGAAGATTTTTCTTTCTCTGATAAAAACAAAGTATTGAATTTTTCGACAGGCATTGTTGGGATGCAGCATACTATTGCAGAATTAGCGAAGTTCGAGATTACCTGTGTAGTTAACTAGCAGTTAAATGCCGTAGCACCTTCCCGCTGAGTTTATTGCTATATGTATTATTCCTTGATTTGCTTTTTTTTATTGTCAAGTTTTTATATTTTCAAGTTTTTCACAATTTCCATATTTTTATGTTAAACTGATGTTCACAACTGTTCCAAATTTCCGTTTTTGCTGCCACACTTAGAGTTTTCGCAACACCGCAAGTCGTTTAGAAAACGCAGAAAGGCCGTAAAGCCCATAGCAGTACGTCGAAGTAACTGATCAGCCATGACGCGTTATTTGCTCTCTGTGTAGAACTCTTATGAGCAAAACATTTCCTCAAGAGAGTTCCGAGGTGTTTTTTTAACTTAAAAAAGTCTGCATTAGGCAGAACAAAAAAATCTTCACCAGCGTGCTTTAACAGAGTGCTTTGAAAAGCACTTTGAAAAAAGACATCGTTTTATTTGGCTTCTCAAAAAAGAAACTTTTTTGGCACTCTCCCACCTTTTTTGAATAAGCCTATGGGTTTCATAACAAAACTACTGGAAAAACAGTTAAAAGATTAGCAAAATACTCCCAACTTCTCACAGAGAGATTTACCCTTCGGTTTCATTGGTTATGGTACATACACATTTTTATTGAATTCATTATAAATTTTAAACGGGGTGGAGGGAATTTTTTTTCTCCATCTCGCAAATAACATAACAGCAAAGAAAGCTTAGCCACTGATCTCTTTGAGCGGCTGGATTTTGAACAATCATTTTTTAAAACCGTTTTTTAAGGAGCTCCTTCTTGCAAAAGTTCAAAAAAATAACCTATGCAAAGTCTCGAGACTAAGAGCTCGAGACCGAGACCGAAATCCTTCGAGACCGAGACCGAGACCAAGACGAGACCTGAGACCTTCGAGACCGAGGCTCCAAAAACGGGTCTCGTGACACGTCTTGAGACCGAGACCAAGTCTCGAGACCCCATCACTGGTAGTATCCGTACCAGGTTTTCAGGGGACAATCTAGGCTACTCACATTTCCAAAATATACAGTTTGCCAGGAGACCAGAAAAAAAACAAAATGGTCATCATGTCAGTTTTTCATTATCATAAGTAGACTGTTCAATAAGGCACTGGCCTACAAATACATGTCCATAATAAAGGAAAGTATATGTAACGTTCGCAGAATCGTTGCGTGTTTTTTCTTGCCTGTAGCCCTGGCGTTACGTTTTTCCCTAATTGTGTTAACTGCGGTGACGAGACCTCGAGTCATTGACGGGCCGCGTTTTTTGTGTAATTCCGCATACCTTGGCGATTGTTGTTTTTTTCCGAGTGATTGGAACGGGGAAGTGGGTCAGTATACGAATTGAGGACTGAGAAGTGGTCCTTTAGTTTTGGAAGACGTGTAGGTCTTTGCAGCACAAGGCTGATATAGCATAAGGCTATTTATAATACAGGACGTAAGGTCCTCACAGCATAAGGCTGGGTTTCATAATTTTCGCTAATCACGTTTTGTTGACGCGTTTGTTGGCTAAGTTTGTGGGCTGGTCGAATTGACGTAACGTGAATTAACGAATTTTGTGGCTGTCTGTTTTCTTGATGTGGACCTGACAGTCAGGAAGCTACAAAACCTTTAATTGTTTACTGTGCTCTGTTTAGCCTTACTAGATTCGATGATTGTAGCTTTTTATTTCTTAACACGTATTTCAATAATGACAGCATGAGAGAAATTTAAACCTCACATCCTTTGGCGCGATGGTTTCGTTGCGTTCGATTCTTTACAGTCTGAAAAAGTAACAAACACTCGAATCGTGATCCCAGCAGTTGCAACCATTTGGGTCGTTTTACTTGACGTGTTTTGCTCGTGTGTG
>JGI24158J21664_10005200_pt1 | contig 16946 bp, 13 predicted proteins | sample Ectturendosymbi3_FD_21664 | JGI IMG/M metagenome (IMG submission 21664)
TTGTTTACACTGATCAGCTATTGTGCCATTGTATTCTCATTTGCTCTAATGTTCGCTAATGGTTGATTTACTGCATGCGATGGCTTTTATGGTGCTTCTGCGTATTGGCTGAGTCATATGAAACAATAAATCATTACCATTACCATTACCAATGCAGTGAGACAGTGACTGCTGATAGCGATAAGCCACGCATAGTTTTGTACTGTGTGGAAAGAAGCATGAGTAAATCTAGAGCAGTGCTTCCACAAATTTGAAAAATCTATTGTTTGTGTGAGACTTTGATCAACGTGCCCAAGTAAATAGCTCAATCAATTGGCTCTTATGAAGGCTTCCTTTCACACAGTATAAAAATATGTGATATGTTAGAATACATCCATGCAGACTTGTGGAAATACGTCTTTATCATTGAGGTTTAATTCTGACGTCTTTGTGAGCACTGCTGTAAGTGCAAAGCTATATTTGCTGTGCCGAGTTTTCGTATTTCATCTGTTCAATGTTTTCGCCTCTGCGTGGTTTTCTAACTTTTGTGAGTTTTCCGATTGTCTCGTCAACATATATTTCTACTTCTCATTGCTCGAAGCAGTTTTGCGAGAATGTCTAAATTTCTTGTTTTTTCACCGCACGTGTTGTTCTGGCCGTTGATTTTTCTTAAGTTGTGACAATTTGCAGCACGTGCTCAAAAAATGGATATTGGGCAACTTATAAAAAGAAAAAGTATTTCTGATAGCCGAAGTGTAGAAAACATTTTAGACAAAAGGTTGAGAACTGAGGTGCAACCAGCACAGACTAACGGGGTAGAAAGGGTAATGCGTTTTGTGAACGTCCATTTGCATTGCATCGTCAGCAACCTGAAAAGCATAAGCAAATTTTCGACGTTGCCCCCCTCCCTGGAAAAATTTCTGCGGACGCCCATGCGTTTCGCCTCTACGACCAATTCGTGCACTTTCGCAGTGAGTTAAGTGATGTTCCAGTTTCCTAGCTTATTGCTAGCAATGAATTGAAAGAACTACTCAAACGACTAAGCTTATGGCAAGATTGACGTTTTTGCGCGGTTTTACAGTCTCTCAAGGTAGAAGCATATTTTGATGTCCCCATTCGCTTCCCCAGATGCGTAGTGTTGGACCCGTGGGGCCTGAAGTAGTTGATTGTTGATGGAGAAGACTGTCCCAAATTGTTCCACAGTGCCAAAAGCCAGAACACGGTCTTTGGCCACGGGCCAAACGACCGATGCGTGATGGGTTTGATTAATTTTGCGCTTGTTATGGTTACAACTGCCCATATTAATCCGTTAGACAAACCCGTCGCGCCATTTGCACAGCAACGTTTGTGATATCAGGGGCAAAACAGAAAATTGATTTTGCAGCCAAACCTGTGCAAGAGAGGCCTTGCATTGAGTCTACTGCAAGTGCATTTACTCGGCAATCACTATGCCTGAAAAGGAGAGGTTGTGTTTTGCGCTAACAATTTTCCTAGCGAAACATATGACGGCATGGGCGTCGGAAGGTTTATTTTTCAGGGAGGAGCCACTATGGCATTTTTACAAAAGTTTTCCTAACGGGGTAAAAAGTGGTGAACTTGGGATTTTCCTACTCGAAACTACGAAAACAACCTTTTTTGCTGATATTTTCAAAATTCAGGGAGGACCTTGGCTCCCTTCCTCCCTTCCCCGCTTCCGACGCCCATGCATGGCGAACGATGTTTTCATCCTTTCGGCCACATACTCACCAAAAATTGTTTTGAAACAATTTAGCGCTTCGTTTTTATACAGTGACACCATGACAACAGTATCAAATGCTCTGGTTGGAATAATGCCGCTATTTCGTTTTATCTACTCTAATTTTTGATTTGTGATAACTAAAACTACTAAATCGGCAAAATTTTCAACCTGATAAGATTCTACTTTTGCAAAGCTTTGAAGTAGTTTTATTCACTGCATTGACATCGAAACGGCAATAGCGCCGATAAGGTAGAGAGGTGTGCATGTTGAAAGCGGAACTCCTTTCTTTGCATTTTAAACTTGTTAACCTTTGGCAAAGCTATGCAAAACGCTAATATGTGCGAACATGTTATGCCTCATTTGACAACGGCATTAAGTGCATTGACACATTTTTCAGTCAAATTTCTCCTAAGGCGTTTGTGAGTCGTAATAAAGCAAGTTTGTTAACCCCAGCTCAGCGTAAAATTTAATAGCTTTGTCAACATGACCTACAGGGGACGATGACTATACAAAATTGACCGGACAGTGTTATACACATCTTAGTGAAGTTTGTTAAAATAGTTCATAGCTTGTGAAAGAGGCACATATTTACAGGGCAAGGCACCATGTTTTTTTGAATAAAACATTTGGTATGAAAACATTGCCANGTATTTTATTCACAAGATGTTATCTTTGAAAACAACTTCCTGTAAAGATCNACTGTTGAAAAGAAGTTGCTTTGCANGGTTATTACGGGATTTTGACCCAGCTAACCACACCAGGGAAATCAGAACAGCCACGAGGACGCCAGGCATTTGTCCAAAGCAAATGCTTGTTCCAACAACAAGCGCTGAATCCTTTCATTTCACTTCACAGTTGAAGTTCTGTTATAATAGAACAGTAAACTCCTGGCCAACACAAAATCAATTGCCAATGTTTTTGTTGCTTCACAAAGTTACGGCGTCGTATGGAAAGTTGTCGCTTGTATTTTGCGGAAAATAAACCTGTTTGTTCACTACCGCCGGGGTTGGTTACTGTTCTTATTGCCGAAACCTTTTTGATGTTTTTGGTCCTAATCAAAACAAGCTAATTTTTTAACCCCACATCAAATTTAAAAGGTTTTGTCGAGGTGCCATTTTTTAAGCAGAGACCAGAATTCAAATGCCAAATACCGTTTGATTAATGTGACAGTTTACTATGAGAAAATGAGCAAGTAGCCCCCATTATAAAAAATGTTTTGCTCTGCTTTTATGCACAAACACGTGATGGCACTCCCGGCAAGGTACGTTCAGCGTGAAGTGCGTATTGTATAGCCTTGTCTTGAAATGTTCAATGGTCGATAAATTTAGCCTCAGCACCAACGGCCACTATTTGTTTGTGAGTTTGATTCAAACACTTCAATGTGACGTCATTTTTAGAAAAATGTTCTAATCAAGATCAAATGCCGATCTATTCCCAACCAGCTGAGACATGCCTGGAACTTATAACAATGAAAGATTAAGGCAAATGTTTTAATGTTTTGGATCTTTAGCAGGGGGGTCCGTTTTTTTACTACAAAGAGGCAATAAGTATAAAATCATTGAAATCGTTTCATAACAGGTGCTTGTAAAAGATCAATCAGTTTGATGCTGCTGGCGACGTCATCGATTCATGCGAAGTTTCTGACGCGTCAGCATGGCACGGGGTTTACGATAGCAGCAAAAGAAAACACTTTGTCTGTTGGCGCCATAAGTTTACAAACACTGTCGCTTTCCGTTTTATGAACTCCATTCAAACTTTTCATGGCTTTCTGCAAAAAGAAGTTGCCGCAGATTTTATTTGTTTGGCCTGTAAAGTTGACGCAGACCGTGGACAATATTGTTTTTGTGCAAATCTTAGGAAAGGATGAGTATCCGAAACACTTTTTCAACCATATACTTGATACGTAAAAAGTAACTCATGCCTAGCGTGTATTATGAGGTTGTGGTAAGCGTCTTCTTGGTTATCAGCATAACTTTATATACTGAAGGAAAACGTCATGCGGAGCTTAAACTACATCTTTTGGTAAACTATCCAATTTTGGATGTTTGTCTGACTTCGAAAGACACAGATATGCCTTATTTTTCTGCCTGGATCGTGACAAGCAGGGCTTTCAACAAACAATCTCAAAACTGTAAAATGAACGTTGAGGTTCAGTTTGCCGAAATCTGGAAATGACTTCTTGCAAACGAAACCTTGGAAGTTAAGCTTTACAACTGAAGCTTGCTGACTCAGGTTTGCTGTAGATTTCAGTAAATGCTGCACATAAATTCCGCAGACATATAAATAGTTGCTTAAGGGTAACTATTTGTAAACCTATGTATTGTCAACAATAATAATTATTCATTTGATTTTCCAACTTGTTTGGAAATACTTCAACGAATGTTTCGTTTTTTACAAGGTAGGAGATTTACAAAATCATCTGTTTCAACTGCAAACAATATTCTCACTTGGGCAGTAATGGTATGTGATCAACTTCACAATTGCGATGACATGCAAAGATACTGGACACGAAGCTAAACACTTGCTAAGTTTTTTGACGAACACAATACGACACGATAAATCGAAGCTCAAACATACAATTCCTAACTTGTCCGTTTGCATTCGGCACAATCGTCTGTATAGTATGCATTAAGAACTTAGCTTCAAAGTATTTCTTGGAAAGTCTGCGCCTCTGGATTTTGCGTGAAATCATATGGCTTCGTCACTCACGTTTTCACCTGTGATTTCTGACAACCACTGCAGCTCGCTTTGCAAGCCGGGGCAACATTTGCAGTCATTTATCTCTCTTGCTGAAATTTTTCGCATGTGACTTTCATGTAGCTTAATTACAGCACTACGATTTTTTCACTGGCAGCAAAACGTCTTTTTGATTGTCTGAGTAACGTTGAGTTGATGCATTGAGCTGATTCTTATTTGGTGTGCCTGATAATGGGCCAACACAAACCGCTGTGGCTGTGTTTTGCGCCGGGATGATTTTCTCAAATATTGTTATGGATTTTGACAACATCCGAGCGATCTTGTGCATCGTTTGTAGGAGATTCATGCTTTTCTGTTGTAGTTTTGTATTTTAGTTCATGCCGATCTGCTGCAATTATATCTATATAGTGTGCCTGATGCGCCGACCTCCGTTTCAGATGCTATATTCAAAACTGTTGATGAGTTTCTGAAATGCTGGATTGGATGGTAATAATGCAGTGTATTCATTTTTGCATTTCCGTTTGTTTTTTTGAGTTTTTCTTGCGTTGTTGTTTTTGAAAGCTTGACGTGACACAACAAGATTGCACCAGTCAGGCTACCCCTTTTAGCATAATTGTCGTCAAATAAATTAATAAGCAACATCTAAAAAACTTTTTTTTTCAACCGTAATTTGCCAAATTCGTTCAGTGTTACAAATAAATATGTTTGCTATTTCTAGAAGCATGCAACAACATGCTAATTGCAGGTACTTAGCACCCTTTACCATATGAATGAAACAAAATGTAGTGGTTATTGTGAAGATACAACGCTCAAACGATATGCGCAGGTTGTTTGAATAGCGTGCTGCATGATAAGGCATGTCCAGGTCTGGTTGATGAAACGGCTGTACTGAAGCACATTATGAAACGTGCAGAAAATACGTTTATGAGCCGTTATGGTCAGTGTTCTAGAAAGATTTTCAATATGAATTTTTTTGGCCAACTCTGCTCAATAATAATCATTATAAAAACCTTTCAAGGAAAACTGTGAGTGTTCTTGATGTGTTGAACCAATATTTGTCTCCTTCATGCCTGCGAATAACAAACCAACTTTCTCTTGTGAAAACCCACTTTCCCAAATACCTAAAACTATCTTAAAAGTCTATAGGAAGAAGTGCACGAAACAGCAAAGGCTTCAAAACGGTTTTCGCTTGAGCAATTCTTCAGAAAGTAGCTAACAAATCACTGACAGACAACCCAAGCTTTAAGATTTTGTGTGATCAACTGACAAACAACCACACTTTCATTTTGCACAAGTCTGCGCCTACAGCTTTGATCAAGGACAAACAAAGTGGTAGCGAGCAAAGGTTTATATTTCATCTGCAAAGTGCTGTTTGCGCTCTTCCTCTATGACAAAGATAGTTTTCATGGCCTCATTGTGCAGCGCTGACTTCTGACGAAACTAGGGCGGAGAGGACGGTTTTAAAACTCCTGAGCAAACATAATACATACGGTGAGAATCTTTTGTTTCTTCGCTCTGTCAATATGAAGCATATTTAGACAATGACTTTCACAGTATTTTTTATACAAGCACCAGCATAGAGCAGAGAACATTCGACAGAGGACGTGCATGTGCGACAGCTGGTTTTCTTGATACTGAATTTTGCCATGGCCTCAACTACTAGCAGTTATTTGTCAGGAACGACTGATGTGTACAACACTTCTAACAACGCAACCACAACACTTCTGACAACGACTGACGTGTACAACACTTCTGACAGCGGAACGGAGCCCACATTAAGTGGAGGCCCAAACCAACAGCAAGTAGATGCATTGACCATTGCAATAACAGTAGTAATAGCATTCGTCATGGTCGGCATGGGATGTGCTGTGGATATCAAGATTGTACTTCACCATATGAAAAAGCCATCTGGAGTTATTATTGGAGTGCTCTGCCAGTTTGGTGGGTATAAAGTTGATGCGCTCGTTTGAATTAATTTGTCGTTCTTCAACATTCCAGATCGTCTAAATTGTGGAAGTGAAAAACGCTGTTAACAACAGTTCTATCGAATCCCACAGAGACATACATCAGCATAAAAATATGCAGTTGTGTTTCTTACCGTTTTTGAGCTTCAGTCTCTATAGGTAACATGCGCCTCAGTCCGTATAGGTCAGGGAAGACTGACAAGCTTCCTGAATTTTCAAATTCGATGCTGTGTTTTGTGGTTTTCATACCCTGATACTGTTTTCATACCGAGATGATTTTTTCATGTGTGGACTGCAAAAATGAAGAGATCTTTTTAAATTGGACACAGTGCGGCCCAAAGCACGTTGTCGTCATTTCCGTTCTTCAAAGGCCTCAATAAATTTCAGAATAATATTTTTTTCCTTCAGTTATGATTTCAGACATTGTCTTAACCCATTCATGATTCTGGTTATACTGGTTTTAAAACTGGCACCTGTTTGATCCTATCAGTGAAGCCATTTCCTTTCGATTGATTTGATCAAACTCTTCATACAAGAATTGCAAAGATAACGAACTAAGTAAACGTTTTGCTCTAAACTAGTAATACCAGGCCTAAGAGCATAAATAACTTATTTCATTCCTTTGTGGAAATTTTGTTGCCCTGTCAGTGCGTTCAATGCTTAAGTGTGCTGTTTCGCAATATCTGAAAGAACGTTTGCAAAAAACTCTGCATAGTATACTTCAAACCATTTCGAGTTTATTTAACAACTGAGGTGACAAACCAGTGGCTATCCTGCGAAATAGCACCCGCAATTGATTCACTCTCAAATTGCCACCTTAAACATCGAATTGCCCAATTGTGGGGCATGTGCCCATGTTGGGAATCACTGCTATGTTTTGTTCGTTTATGCTACCTTATGAGCTGTTTTTTGGAAGCAGTCGCAAAGGTGTGTTTTGTTAAAGTGATTTAAATGCGACCGCGTGGCTTGGCGTTTCACCGTCAGAAATACCAATAACATCGAAAAAAGTTCTATTGTCAGGAAATAGAAATCGGCATCTGCATACATGGCCACCAAACCGTCTTCTTTGTTGAACTACTACACAAAAAATCAATTGGCAAAGACCGGAGAGCCGCTGGATCAAATAACAGATTGACAAAAACCTGACGTGAAAAGCAAAGAACGTGACAAAGGGACCACCAAGTTGACAACGGCACTCTGGACCTAGAATAGGGGTCCACAATCAGTAGATCGCGGTTTACTGGTAGACTGCAGGCTGTTCTCAAGTCGAAAAGGAGGGGTGTAGGCAAAAAATTAAACTTTGTGTTTTTCAGCCGCTTCTAAATAATCGTCTATTTGCTTCTGCAGTCATTCGCAAAAGTAAGGTCCAGCCAAGCCAAAATGACATATTGCCGTGAAGTTGGAACTGATGCACAATTTACTTGTCCAGAGCATATAACTTCGTCAAAGAAACACATGAATACATCATAGTCAATCCAGAATCCTATCAGAGTTACTGATTTATATCTGCACTAAATTGCAGAGCAGATTAGCGTACGGCTGAAAGGTCTTTGTAAATGTGGAGAGAATTAGGCAATTACGCTTCGTTATTGGCTCTGCAGTTGATCACCATGTCAGAGAATGAAAGTGTTTTTGAAAATCTTCCCATTTGCTGCAGTTACATTTCAAAACATTGATGCTCAAAGAAAAGTTTTTAACTTTTTGTCAGAAAATCTGTTTCATTGGTTGATTGTGTTTTCAGTGAGAAGCAATTTTCCACTGCAAATATTAAGCGGTATTCTTGAATGGTATTAGTTAGTGGTGATTTATAGAGTGTGAGGGCTAGAAGTAGCAAGACTTGTGTTTTCGTACTTGCAGTGCATGTTGTGTGTTGCAATTCATGGTGTTTGTATTTTATAATTTTTGGAACATCTGTTTTAATATTTCTTCGCATTTAAGTATATAACTGCATACTGGCAGATTGTGCTGAACAAATCTTAATGTGGCAATGAACTGCTGTACTTCATAATGATTGTTACTCATGAAAAATGGGTAAGGACATGGGGAGATTTTTGAAATGTGGAAGTAAGGAAAAACAAAAGTTTTAAGTGTTAACACTGTCTTCTCCTGAAAGACGTTGCGCAACAAAGAAAATGGTGCACCCCACATATTGTATCTTCTCCTGTAAATTGAGACTGTGTCAAACAAAGCAAGATAAAAACTATAAGTATATAGTGTGCTGGAATCACTGTTTGCGATAATACACACAGTCAATAAAAATCTATTTTTATGTTTTTCAAAAAGAGGTTTACAAAGAAGTGCATGCTCGTGGTAGTATATGCGTTTTAACATGTCGAGCTTCACGTTCATTAAAAATTGGAAATAAGTGCTGGTTTTTCTTTTAACAAGTTTTTCTTAATCAAGTCGCGTGTCCGATTTCCGCAACCATGTTCTAAACCAAATTACGAAAATACATCCTAAGGTTAGCACGAGTTCTCAAAATTTAAACTGTCAATAATCTTATGGCCAGATACTCTTCAACGTTTTCCTCTTCAGCACAATCACAGCCTACTGGAAAGCAACGTGTTCAAATTGCTCTGAAGCTTCAGCTCTTCACCCTGATTTCCGACATTTTAATTCTGTTCAACATCTGAATGCTTGTGCTCATTAAAAACGAGTTTATATAACTTTAATATGGTCATAGTATTGAAATGTGCTAATTTTGCCCGACCGTCAAAGCCATGTCTCGTGCAGTAACTTTAACATAACCTCGCGCTAGGTTACACAGACAGTCAAATACATCAAAGCCAACACAAGCTTTGCGATATTGACATACGATACTGACGAAAAGACACAAGATATCGACAAAAACCGTCGCTGCACATGTAGCGAAGCATTGAACTTAGTGCAATATTTATTCTCAGCCTTCAACTCAAATCTTTCAGCTTTGCCGGCAGCCCACACCTTCACGTACCAGCGGCTGTAGATCTGTCACTGATGCTGACTTTTTTCCGAACTATCGTGGAGCCAATCGATCAATTAACCTGAGCTAAATCTTTCCTAATGCTGGTAGTTTGCCGCAACCGAATTATCCAAAATCAACGCAAAAGAGCGAGAAGAGCAGTTACTACCACTGTCTGCGTACTGAAGAGCTCTTGCGTATTTTTATTATTTGGCCCCGCTTGCGCCAAAGCAGCGAAAAGCGGTAACGGTTTGGTGGTGATAACTCGCTGCCACCACCCTAATCTTTTCGAAATAATAGCAGCGCTACCGCTATCGCTACTGAAAATTTAGCTCACTATTTTAGTAGCTCGTTACGGCCCACCTCAAGCTATAGGAAAAGTTTAACTTACATCTGCGAGTGAGTCCAACCATCCCCCTTTTTGGCTAAACTAAGGAGTCCAAAAATATTTTTCTCCACCTGTTGTTTGACGCTTGCTAAGAAGTCATTCTGTTGTGGAGATCACGCCGACAGATGTTGATTCACTTGTTAACTCCGTTATATCCCTTCATAGTTTTCGTATGTCAATGAACGTAATTTCACGAGGAAAAGATTGCAAGACCAGTATTGGAAGTGTATTTCCAATAGTTTTACCAATAGAACTTTCCAATGGTGAAGCAAATTACGTTCAAAAACGAAATTATTAAGACATCGGCAGAAATAGAATTTTTTCTTTTTACTTCTGTGTTTTATTGCAGTTATTATGCCTTGTGTGGGGGCGTTGCTCACCGTAATCTTCTCCCTCCCTGATCCTGAAGCACTTTCTCTCCTTATCACTGCTTCTTGTCCTGGAGGTTCGTCATCGAATGTAGCAGCTTACTGGGTGGACGGAGACATGAGTCTAAGGTTAATTTTCTTAATGGAGATGGAACCGGTATATTTTCAGTTGTTTTTTAAAACAAGTGTTTAGACATGCTGACCTCAGAAACATGAACTTCTTTAAGTTGAAGAAACACTTTTAGTCATTCTTATAGTTATGAACTTCATTTGCAACACAGAAAACTGAAGCCAATTTTGTTCTGCTAATCTTTAGCAATAAAAACGATTTGAATGCAAGCATTTGTAATGAATTTTGCACCTTGTCTTTACAGTATCACCATGACTACGGTTTCTAGTATTGTTGGCCTTGGAATGATGCCGCTACTACTATTTATATATCAAACAGCGTTTGGATTTTCACTTCAGGTGCCATTTGAGATTATCGGTAAGCCAAAATATACAACACGCACTTCATGCTTGATAATAAATGGTTTTAGTTGCTACTTTAGTGCTTGCACTAAGATATTCGGGCAACTTTTCAAAGATTTTGTCAATAAGCGATAAGAAAAACTTTTGCATATTTCCTAGTATAGGACATAAACATTCTAGTTATCGGAAATTTAGTGATACCTACAACTGCCCAGTAAAGCTTGCTAATCTCAGCAGCGGATTTGCGTAACGAATTTGTGAACAAAAAGAAAATGGTTGTAATATTTTATTTAATCATTTCACAACCATTAAAGTTAGCGCATAGGTAACCATACCTTGTTTTGAAAGGTAGGTAAAATTCCAATTGTTACACGCAAACTTTTACGCATACAGTTTCACGTAAAAATGTAGTTATGATCTTTTCATCTGTTTTTTTACATGTTTGCAACGGCATTCAAGTTGCTTCTCCGTAAATCTAAATAAATATATCATCTAAAATAAACATTTGCGGCAGGCGTTTTTTGAGCCCCAAATCGTGGGTGGCAAACCTTTTGCACACCATACGTCAATTTTTTCAAACGCGAGTGCCGACGCGCCATATCATCGGCTATTTCTTGTAACGTTATTGTTTCACGTTATTAATGATTTGACAGGTAGTATTGTTGAATGCAAAAGGAATATCTGGTAAAGTAGCACAAGAACGTCGTATTTAGTTAGAAGTGACTTTTTAATGAAATTTCTGAATTTTTTTTTATTTCAGCTGTTTTCAATGTTTTCAGTTAAATTTTTTTCTGAGAGCAGCAGAGAATTCTTCAAATTTGAACCAGTCAATCGCAACCTCGTTTTGCTTTTAATCAAATTTGAGGAAGAAAATGCTTGCTCGTTTGTGTGCGTCGTTCCAAGAATACGTATAATTTTGAGCGAAATCTTTTAGTTTTGGGAAATTTTCACAGGGTAAGGATCACCAGGAATTTAATCACATGAGAAGTAACAGGGGCCTGTTAGGAAAGCTCAGAAAATTTCATTTAATAGTAAATAAGTTTTGACGTCAATTAGTTCCATTTGCATGTTACTTGGCATTTTCATTATTTTTTGTTCACTAAGTAAGAATGGATATATAATTGCCAAAGTTCAGCTTCCAATCTGAGAAGCAGTTTTTTGATTTGGCTTGTGCGTCATCGCGCTGTTCAGAGACCAAAGTCGGCAAAACATAAACTAAGCGTTAACACAACAGAAAGTTAAAGTTCACCAGTGCACAGAAGACGATGGAGCTCTGTCTTGCTGCAAAGTTCACCACAACATTTCGTGCTCACTGCGACAGTCAATTTGGTCTCTTTTCTGGTTTTAGATCGTTTGGTTAAAACTGGGTTTGGCTTTGCAGCTTCGTGAGATTGTTATGTGCAGGGTAGCTTACAGTATATCTGGCCCTGCAGAGAAAAAACGAGGTCCTAAACAAGCTCAAATCCTGTGGTTTCACCAGATATGCAAAACAAGGTTTATAGTAATTGTTGATTTCTTAAGCGTACCACTGGTGATTTGTCATATTATGTTCGTTTTAAAGTTGTTTTATTTCAACTTACTTACAAAAACAGTTACGACTCACGTGATTGAAAAAATATTGCGGACGGGCTGAAATTTCAAATTTTTATTTAATGCCTTACAGGAATTGCTCTGGCCACCTTTATTGGCCCAGTCATCGTTGGCATTTTTATAAAGTACAAGTGGCCACGCATCGCCAAAGTGGCTGTGAAGGTGAGTTCGCAAACTCTGTACAAACGTTTGATCACGAATTTCCAGAAATTTTGACGATCAGCGTTTCACTGTTTTTCTTGTACGTACAGGAGATAGCCGCTCCAGTTGCACATGGCTAATAACTTTAACGAATCGACCTAGTATAACTGCTGTTCATTGCAAACATATACGTAATTTTTTACGATTTTTGTTTCAGTTATGTTACACCATTTCTTCCTGTGTCCTAATTTACTTAGATAATTTTGTGAAAGCATCTGGAGAGAAAATCGACTCATAAATAAAGCACAGAATATGAACTTCTTGCAGATGTATGGCAAAGTCAATATCTTACCGCGTACACAATTACGTTAGGTCCATAATAAAGCATTTCTGGCTTCAGATACTGCGTTTATGACAGGGAAAGAAAAATTTGTTTTATTTTGAACATACTGCAATGTTCAAACTTCAAACATTTTTGCAAATGCACTTGCTACAGAAATATTTAGCAAAAATATCTCCATGAAATTGCCTTGAATCATGGTTTATGGTTTAACCTGAAAACTAAACGAAATATTAACAGACACAAAATATTGGTGACAGAACTGTGTAGACCTCACAATCTACACTTTCTTTGCATAGTTTTTTTCACAACAAAACTCTTAAAATCGAAGCTCAAATATATTGAACAACAGAACAAACCGTTTGCAAAAAACGCATGTTGTCGATGATCATCAACAAATCAAATTGAAAGCGCATTTCACGTGAAACTCAGGTTTTATTTTTGACGAAAAGTTTGCTTAAAATTTTGCTTAGCGTCTAAAAGAATTGTGAGCGGGTAGATGGCAGATGTGAAAATTTTAAATAATTTATCTGGTGAAAACACTTCGAAAACGCATGAGTTGCGTTTTTGGATGTTAAAACGATAAACCAAAGTTTGATAAATTCTTCATAAAATTAAAAACAGATCAACTAAATTTCTGTCGGAGTCAACATTTAGCTGATACGACCACTTAGGGCCACGGTTTAAAGCAAGATAATAGAAAAGTCAGACAAAAACTTTGCTCATGCCTACTTTAAGTTTTTGATATGCCGTTTTGCGATTAAACAACTTAAGCCATGCCGCACGATTTATTTACTTAGGGATGCTGATGGGAAGGATTATCGATGGCGTTTTCGCAATAGTAACAGTCTTCACAGAAATCAAGAAATCAAAACTTCTACGCTTTCTTCGAACAAGACCTGTTACAAATCGTTTGTGGCAAGTGGATATGGATAGGAAAAATGTTGTTTCGTTGATAGTCTCAGGCCAAAAAAAGTCTCACTCTTTGTCCTATCTCACAGAGTTCTGTAGTTCAGATCGCAACGTCATAATCTCCGCTTTCTGTGCTGCAATATCGACAAAACCTTTGTCTAATTTAGAACACCTGCGTGTATGTTAATGCTAGAAAACAGTTAATGATCATCTTACAAACTCCTAAATTTTAAATTGCTGAACGATTGCTGTGTTTGTTAATGTGCTTTCGATTCTTGAAAGCTTAATATAACCAGCATTTTAGTCTTGATAAGCATGGTGCAGCCTACATAGGAGAGGCTTTACGTGGCAGGTAAATAAAAAGTATTCCTTATGCAGCTTGAACTGTTTTGGCAAGACTATGAAACAACCATATCAGCACTTTATATCAGCTTGATGCAAAAAGACATTATTGTTTGTTAAGTCACTAACCATAATGATAGATGCTTCAGGTTATTATCCCATTGGCGTTTTGCATTTTAAACTTATCGCAATGAGGTTCGAGGCTATGCCATGACTGCTATCAAATTGTGCAGTGTCATTTTTTTAAATATTTTCAACCAAAATTTGTAAACGTTTTTGTTCAGCTTTCTAGGTCACCTTCAGTCAGTGTTGTCACTATCTCTCTCAAAGCCTAAGGGGAAAAATGGAGCCACGTGCTGTGGTCGGGAAACTAACGCGCAATTATATTTTATGGGAATGCAAAGGACATTACAGCTTTGAAATTGTGCCAAACAGATTGTTTGCCGTATATTCCATCGATACTGCAACAAAACTGTACCGCCTGCAGCAGTCCGTCCCACTACAATTCTACCTTTACATTCCACTAAACTTTCCAAAGATATCTAAAGCTAAACAACATCAACAAAATTACGTTTTCAACTTACCATCTGGTTTGCAGAATTGTTTTACTTCTTTACGCAGTCAGTTACATTTCTTAGGCTGCTTGTGAAAATCCATGTCACGTAATGCTTTTGTGCAGGCGTGCTCTATTATTGGAGGAATTGCAGTGATCATAATAGTGGTGCTGACACTCTTGTTATACAAGCAATTCTTGCGGATTCTCCCGGGTCAAATAGCTTGTGCGGTTTTATTTCCTGTGATCGGCATGTCTTTTGGATACGGTGAGTGTTTATTTTTTAAAAACGTGCGATTTTTGGAGAAACGAGAGCCATGGATGTAGAATCGTTTCTGAAAATAATCATGCTTTAGTTGAAATTCAGAGATCATCAGACACATGAAACTGTCTGTTCAAGCGGCCATAGCATATCTATCATTGTCTTTTATTAGTAAAGTATTGTCTGTTATAACGAACCAGGTGTCCTTTCTTGAAACATTTCGCACATTCTTTTAAGTTCATTGCTGCTGCCACGATGACTGCAGCAGCGACTTAAGTGAAAACGCTATGCTATACCCTGAGCAAAAAGAAGAACTGCAATCTACCGAAGGAATGTTATTTTCTGTTTTTCACAAAAATATTTTTTCAGTAAAATTTTTTCAAGACACAAGCTGGCGTAAAAGCAAGTTTGCGAAAAAAATATATCCCATTCAAAAGACCTGTCATAATCGTCGGAGGCCGAGTTGTTTCAGCAAACAAAACTTTGGCCTTAAACAGTCGGGTCAATCGTTTATTGAATCAAGACATCGTCTGTTGCTCAACCGTCACCTAAGCTGTGTTTTAGGTTTTTTAGAAATAAAAAAATTAGCAACGTGGCAGTAGTTTTTGATTTGATGACGTTTGTTGCATTGGTAATTAGTTCTAATTTTTTTAAACTTTTTTTACAAAACGTTTGAGTAAAGTTGGAAACCACAAATGTTGCTTATGAATGATTCTTCGAAACGCTCTTTGTCAATCCTTGCAGGCAACTGTATTAATGTTTATTTGAAAATGCAAATCTTTTTGTCTTGAATGGGTTTCAAACTCTTGCATGCGTTGCATCAGTATCAAAATTTAACATCTTTCATGCATTTATTTCATTTTAGGTTTGTCATCATTACTTTCCCTAATCAAGCCCCTTTTCTTGTGCCATCATCAACGACGAACCATCTGCATCGAAACCGGCATACAGAATTCACAGATTGCGACTGCAGTCATCCAACTTTCAGGATTTGCTCCCGCTTTTGTAGGAAGAATGATCTTGTTTCCATTAGTTTATTTGGCGACTCAGGTAATTTGATCCTGTTGTTCGTGTTTAGTTAAAATGAAGATAGACAGGTGGGAGATTTTTACTACTTAGAATTTCTGTTTTTTTCGAGCACATGAGTACATGACTGAAGCTGGAGTCTTTTTCTTATAATGGTACTAACACATATATGTGCAAAACAGCTTTAAAGTTTTTTTCCTTAGCATGCAGTTTGAGAGAGAAACTTTCATCATCTCTTTTCATGGCTGTGAGTAGCGATTGCTTAACTTATATTCCTGGTCCTTGACGAAAACATACGAAATAGGCAATCGCATCTTCGTGAAAAAATATTAAAACATCGAACCACAGTGGATAAAAAGCTAACCCTTTACGTCCCGCACGGGCCACTTTTTTGACCCGACTCTTCACGTTTTTGGAACTCTATAACTCGCCAGCCGATTGAGCTAGAGATCTATCCAAACCATCCACGGTTTCAGCGAGTCATGTAGCCAAAATCGAAAAAAAATTTTTTTCACTGTCGGTGGGGATTTTCTGGAGGTGACGTCACAAAGAGGGCATTTTTTGGAAATGTTTGCCACCTTTGGCCGGCCCTGGGCCCCAACTCATTGACCCATTCTTTTGGCCCAAAGTTTTGTCGAAAACTAGGCCAAAATCCGCGTCTATAGAGCCCTTGATTGACTTACTAGGATATCTGTAGCCAAAATTATGGGTCAAAAACCCAGTTTTTGGCCTAATTCAAAATTTTTCAGAAAAGGCATAATTTGCCCTTTCAGGGAAAACTTTGGCCAGCCATAACTCGGCATCAGATTGAGCCAGAGAGCTATTCAAACCCTGCGATGACTGGTGGCGTCGTGTAGATTAGAAAAAATAAATTTTTAATTTGGATGGGGCTTTCGGGCCAATGGGTTCATGATGGGGGTCTGTTTTTTGGTTACTTATTTGATGTAATCATCCGATCCCACGGGCCAATATTGTGGCTCGCAGTATTTTTGGATTCTAAGCTAAAATACGTATTTTCAGAGCCCTTGATCAAGTTTCTAGTGTTTCTGGTTCAAAAGTTATGCCAAAAATATTCCAATTATGTCAGGAATTCCCAAGGGCCTTCAGAGGATTTCCCTAATTAATATTCTACTATTTTTGCCATAACTCATCAACCAGAAATGCTAAAAAGTCCATCAAACCCTCTAAAACCTCGTACTATAGCCTAGAATGCATTTAAATCTCGCGCGGTTTC
>JGI24158J21664_10005201_pt1 | contig 16946 bp, 10 predicted proteins | sample Ectturendosymbi3_FD_21664 | JGI IMG/M metagenome (IMG submission 21664)
GGCGCACACATGAACCTACGTCTAATTTAACATTTTTTGTTAGTGAAAAGTCTTGTTGCCAATGAAAGCAATTTTAATTATGAGATGGCATTATGAGATGGCACACGAGCATATTTTTGATTAAAAGACAAGTATTTTCTTTTCATAACGAAATTAACCGAGTGGAGTTAAAGAAAACGCTACTGAAATTAGGTTTTTGCAAAAGACGTTAGTTTGGCATTTCAGTCAAAAGAAATTCGAATTAGTAAATTTACCAAAAATCATATCGTGTTGCTTTGCAGACGATTTCGACTAATTTCTCAGCAGAAGCTGCAAAATATTGATTAGCGGTTATCGGGATCTGGATAAAGCTGTCATGTTGGCATAAATGTTGAAGTCTTTTGTGAACCAATTTATGAGCAGCTCATAATAAAGTGATATTTTGCAACCAATCACTGTTTTGCAAGCTTGATTGGCATAAGTGAGTTGGTAACTTTGGCATCCGCAAATTAATAAGAGGAGCGACAAAATTTTGTTTTACTGAACATTTGCACCGTGCTATTTTAAGTAACAATAGACCACTGCAGTCATTTCTTTAAATTTATGTCTCGTGAGTGGCATATATGAGAGTTTCTGTGATGATATAACCATGAAATGTAGATTGGCAAACAAAAAATAAACATTCGGAGGCAATGAAACGTTCAATTGTTTCGACGTGAATGGTTAATATAGGCTAACCAATAAACCAATGCGCTTGCGGATACACGTATAATTTTACTAACTTTTTTCATAATAAGGTTTTCATCATAAATTTTTGATCGATTTACGAAAGACTCCACTAACGCTTTGGAAAAACGCAAGACTTTGATGATTCATTGCATGCAATCACTTGCGTTGTCCTGAGCATTACAGTACTTAGTTCGAGGTCAAGTTACGTAAGAAACTGAAGCAAATAAAAAGTCAACACTTAAAGAACAAGTTATTTTAAGAAATTGTCAAATGTAGCGAGAGGCTTTGTGAAGACAAAATGTTGTGTTGTGCATCAAGGAAAAAAGCTCGTACCGAACGACACTCATTTCTCACACGAAGCGCACATTTGAAGATATTCGTGGTGTTTCTTTGTACTATAATTATTGCAGGTAAGATTTCAATCCAANCGGTTTTTAATTATTATTACGTTTTTTTTCATCAAACCAACTTTGTGCATAAGAGTTTTTTGCTATTTTTTCAATAAAACGTATGAGAAATTGAGTNTGATTATCAGAACTTCGTTAATAGCGTTTAGCTTTTAAGCGTAATAACCACTTGACGCATTCTAAGTGATATTTGTTTACCATCAAATCATTATGAATTTTATCACACTTGTTATAAAAATGTCTCTTCACCGAAATCAAAATCAAAACGTAAATCTGACTGTTGATTATGCTGAATGTGATATATCAAGCATGTAACTGCTTCCACGTCCATGAGGTTTGTTTTCTTAAAAACAATATGTTTTGAATCACTCCTTGTTTGATGTCCATAAAAACTGTTGATATTTACGCAAAAAAATTATTACCAGCACCGATTTCGTTTACCTTTTGGTTTTGCTAACAATTTTCTAGAGAATCTTTTTAAAAATCAAAATTGTTTCCAAATTCATTATAACCTGTTGAGATGAGTTTCTTGCTGTAGCCGTTTCGCGAGCGGCAATCAACAAGTTGATAGTTAACCGGCAAATCAACAAAAAGTTGATAGTTAACCGGCAAATCAACAACAAGTTGATAGTTTAGAATATGATATATCTCGAAAAGCATAATGTGTCGTTGAACCAAAATTTGACGAGTCTTTGTGTTGTTGCAAGAATCTGAAAATTAAACTAAGTGGAGAAAAAATGTTTTTTAGTAAATTGAAAAAAAGTTTAGATTACAATACTACGAATTTACTTTCACTCGATTTTGACCATCGAAGTGTTAAATTTTTGAATGGTTTCTTTTCTTTAATTAAATACTTAATACTACTACGAAGCATTCATGAGATAATAATAACTTAAAAGAATTTCACCTAGCTTTATAAAATGTATTTAACACGCCTACCTAAAAAATGCCACGTGTTGGATTTTTAACGCTCTTTGTATTGATAAAACTCAACAAGGACAGCAAACAATATGCTGATAAAACTTTGAGCGCAACTGCTGAATTTAGATTGTCAGAATTACAGTTCTTCAAAAAATGTGCTGATAGCCTAGGGCCTTATTGATGCATCTGGAAAAATCAACGTCTAAAAAAACTGAAAGTATTTGCAAAACTTCGTTTTACAAATGAAGAACTCAAAAATCACGCTTTCATGAAAATCATATTGGCCGTTTGCCATACACTGGTTTTCGTTGTAGTGAAAACTTCAATGAGTGAAACAACACAGGTTGATCAACGGAACTGCGCTAGATGCACAACAAGTTACGTTTCGAAAGCCTATATTTCAAAGATAGTTAAATACGCTTGTGCAAGCCAGGGTCTCCAAACATTTTTGTCAGAGGACTGCATAAGCTAAAACACAAAATTTCTAGGACCAGACATCTTACGAAATGTGATTTGTTCCGGGATATGTTACATTCGACCAAATCAGCCAATTTTTCGCAAATATATTATTTTTTCATTATTGACAACATGTCTTTTACCTGGTGAAATGGCTTCGCGCGCTGGATTTGGCCCATGGACCTAGTTTGCAGGCCCTGGTGTATGCGAATATCCTGGATAGCTAATCTGCGCAAGCACATTAACATGTCGACTGAATCAAACAGTTGAAAAATACAATTCAGTGTTCCTAACAACGATTTAAGAAAGCTAACTCTATGAATACGCACTAGAGGCGTACGCCCAAGTCCCAGATTAAGTTTTAGTGACGATTATTAAGTGACACTCCCACCAATTTGCGATTACCTTCTACTCTTACATGTTTGAACTTGTTGAGGATTGCGTTGTTTTAGTGCTTTCATGTCAAAAAGCTTAAAACCAACGTGCTAAATCTTAGTGGTTTCAAAAAACACTCAATACCAACTACTCTAAGCTCACAAAATAAATTTTAGATAGGGGTATTTTCATTTCTAATATGAATTTATATTAAAAAAGAAAATGTTCACATAAGATGCCCGAAATTGTAATATAAACAATTTATTTTTTGTAAAAGACACGATCCACCAGGCAGCCAAGGTGTTAAACAAACTTTACAAAACCGTCTGATCACATGGACAAAGTGCGCGAAGCACACATAACCTAAAGTGGAATACATTAATCTCTGCAGTGCGTTCAAAGCAGTGGGGTGCAGAGGGGTCGGGGCGGACAGGGCGACGGCCTCGGGCATCCAAATCAGGGGGCATTCAACCAGTGAAATTAAAAAAAATATATTTTATTAAAATGTTGTAGCTAGATGCTTTTTCGCATTGCGAGGCTACTAACACATAATGCATGGATCTGACAGAAACTTGCCTGAGGAGCATGCAAATCTATGTTAAGTAACCCGAGAGAGAGAGAGAGAGAGAGAGAGAGATGAAAGCACTGTCATCCTCATTGTAAGGCCTTACAACCTATCTCTCTTCCTCTTCTTGTAAGCTGGCCACTTTTTGCTAGTCTATTGTTAATCTGCTACTTCTAGTCTTCAAAATATTTTTTGATTCTTTCTATTGTTGAAATAGGGGGCGTGAAATGTGAGATGTCCGCAAGGGTGGTGCGAGTATGGCAAAGGCATTATTTTTATAATTCATAATTCATTATAATTTAACTATTGACGCCATAATCAAAATAAAGCGGACAGTGCAGAAAACGAAAAACGAGACCTCTTAAATTTGCTTGCTCAAAGTTGGATTTATGAGAACAGAACACTTTATTTTTCGATGCTGTCTTGTCAGATTGGTTTCATTTTTAGTGGCAAGGCGAATTGTTTCACAGGGCCATATCATGCGTGATGATTTGACTTTGGATTCGTTGCTTTCAATTGCTGAAAAAATGATCAAAATAATGCAGTACATTTTTCAGAAAGAACATCATCCGGAGCTGGTGAAATACTATTGGCGCCAAGTACGATATAGGTCAAAAAATTTATTGTTTTTTTTAGCAGAACGGAAGCGTTCTTTCTAAAATGTGCTTCACTTTTTTGGTTGCCAAAACTGACGTGCAAACCTCTGTGTCCTTACACGTTCGTTGTACAACCAGGGCTGCCAATAAATGTTTTGAAAAACCCCATATAGACTCATTAAAAAACCCTAGATGACAGAAAACCCCGGTTAGGTAGATACACAATACTACATAAATCTTTTTACTATCAAGGCATCAGTTAGTCACAAACAGTACTAATGGATATCCATTTTTGCTAATGAAATGTAAAAACAACTATTTTCCAGATAAGAAGTAAATATCACAATTTGCGTAAAACGAACAAGAACATGCAGGGTCCAAGTTATTTTAACTAAAAAATAAAATAGTTCTTTTTCATTTTACTTCCAGAATGCGTAACAGTTCCTACGTCACTGTAAAAAAACATTAAAATAACAAGTCTCAAGACATCTTAATCACAAACAAATTACAAGGATTTTCCTTTATTATCACTTCCAAAATCAGTGACAGGTTCACATTTTTGTATTGCTTTTCTTTGTATCTCTACTCGCTGTGCCGTTCAGACTATTTTTAGTTGTTTTTTTGGTTCCCAGGTGGTGTATGTCTGATTTTGTTGGTGATAGCCTTACAAATAGTCTACTTTTGGCACTGTCCGCTTTCAAAGAGGTAGCGGTTCTGTGCTCCATGCAATTTATCAGCAAACATGTTCTTTCTACACTTGCAGAAGAGTGTGGGAGAAGAGGTCATACTTGTCATAAAATATGATAACAAACAACATCAATCTTACGTATCTGAAATCCCCGCCACGGAGTAAAATGTAAAAAAACAGAAAGGCACTGAAAGTCCCGGATCTGGCAGAAAAACCCTAGGTTTGGCACCACTGTTTACAACGCTTACTTTCCTTACTATATTGTTGCGTAACGTGATACGAGTTTCGTTCAGTTGTGTTTTCTCTCAAATTCTCACTTGACGCGACGTTTTTGTGGCGTAATCCTTTTGCACGTGGAAAAGGTCTGGGCAGGTAGTTTTTGCTGTGCTTGTATTTCTCACGTTCTTCATTGCTAGAATTTGTTAGGAGATATAAAATCAAGCATTCGCCACGGGCATCATTAGACCTCTCCTCGCCTTCAAACGCAAATATAATTGAAAAAAGAGGGTAATTGACTTTTTATCTCTTTGAGCAGATTCCCTTACGAACGCAGGGGAAAGGAAGAAGAAGACATCTGTTGATCGTAAAAATTCGAAAAATATAAAAACAAATCCTTTCTTTCCTTCCACGAGACAACAACAGCGAAAGAAAAAACCTTTTCAATGCACCAGGGGAAAACCCAAATTTGTGAGAAGACACAAGTTCTGCGATGGGACGATTGACTGCTCAGACGGAAGTGACGAAATAAAGATAAATTGCACGAAAGCAAGCTGCAACAAATCGAAGGCTTCCATGACAAGGTAGAAGTCGTGTTTGGATTGCTTCTAGAATAGTTTTTAGTGTCAAGGTGTATTACGGTCACATTCCAAAAGTAACATACAGCAAACATCTATAGAGGAATTTAAATTTACGAAAAGTGCCATTGCTAAGATTGTTCGTTCGTCCCTTATAAAATGCCTAGCGAAGACGATCCTTCAAAATACTGATTGTTTCTGAGGTTGCAGTGTTGATTAAATCCTGCCTCATTTTCGTGGCATTTGTCTTTCACTTGTGCAGAGAAAATTATCACAAATTTACTGCATGGCGAATTTGTAATTTTTCATTGATTTTACACTAAGAATTAGAATGAAAAGGTGAGAATACGCGTATACTAGGGTCACATATTTCATGAATCGAAGTGACAGCACGCCGGCAGAGTTTTCATGAGTGGTAGAATTTCGCCTTCCCATTATTTTTCCCAGGATTCGTTGGTTTGCAAGTGACGTGTATTCCAAAAGAGAATTACTTCGTTTAATCGTTGGGCATTAACGAGAAGAAATATCGGGAGGAACTTGCTGCAGAAACTTCTCGAAAAAACAGTTTCTTCCCGTCGTAGTCCATAGACCGACCCTTTTTAAGGCCCGCAGGAGCCACGATCGTGTCGGGCACATTTTTGGCCACAACTCGCCAGCCGCTGGAGCTAGAGAGCTGTTCAAAACCTCTAAAGATCCGAAAAGTCTTATTGCTTCGATAAGATTGGAAAGTTTTGGATTTTGTCTTTTTTGTGGATGGCGTAAAAATGGGAGAAGGTTTTCGCATTTTTTAATGACGTCATCGGGCTCTGGGTACCACCCAACGAGCCAATTGTTTGACTCAAGTTTTAATTGGAATCTAGGCTATAATCCGAGTATTTAGAAATAAAAAATCTGATTTTTAACAAAATTTGAGTTTTTGGACGCATCGAATGTTCGCCGAGTCTTTGTCGCGGCTGCGATGTACAGGATCTGTGACGTTCGTATGACCTGAAGCCCAAGTTTGGCCCGCTGTGCAAAGAACAAGAAAGCAACGGCATTTCAAATAAGCTCATTAGTACAAAGAACAATGAAACGGTAGCCACGAAGCAGAGTTTTGCATGCACGCAAATAGCTTGGACTCCAGGCACAAAAAGGGGACACATAACCTCGCTCAGTTCGCTTTGTCTCGATTTCCCGTTCGAACGAAAGCGAACGTTCACGTGCAAAGCTTTTACATCGTGTCCACAGCCCTTCGTGAAGGTCCGTTCAATGTACTGTAGATTTGTGCAAAGAGGTAAAGACCAGATGAGACTGAACATTTAATGAAGAGCAATGCACAACAGTTGCAACAACGCGCCAAACGTCACATGCTTCCTACAGCATACATGTCAATCAACTACCTCACGTGGGTCGCCATATGTAGAGTCAGCTTTCGCTGCATCCATTGCAGGATTCAAATTCGTTTTAATTCACGCATTGTTGGTTTCAATGAAACTGGTTTCAGCCGGCTATGGACAGCGCGTTTTATCCAATAGATGTACTCAGAGTCTCAACGAGCTGATATTTTCCGGGGGAGCGCTCCAAGGTGAGTGCAACTTGTTTCACCTAACAACTAAACATGGGGGATATTGCCCAGTTGCCCCCTCTGGTTGCGGGGCTGGGCGAAAGTGTTATTTCGATTCATTGCAGACCTTCCACACTCTTTATTGTCGCTATCTCCTCTTCTATATAACCAGGCGTGTTATTAATGCAGGTGTTTCCTATCTTCAACCGATTTAATAGATGGATAACGCAAAATCAGTATGTTTCTTGGCATGTATTCATGTGCTGTATTGCCCTTCAGATGTAGCGTGTTTTCCGGATAGATTTGCGGGATTTTTTAAACTCCTGGTTTCTTTGTCTGCCAAACAATGATCATACCACAAAATAATGCAAGCTACTTAACGAAAACAAGATCAGCGTGTGAGAAATAAAGTCCATGCCAGTATTCCGCAATACTCATCAACTCGAAGCAGTGTTTGCCATACGACGGTTTAGAAGTTTAAACGTTTTATACGTTTGTAAAAACTGAATCTTTGAGATGTTGCGTAACTTAAAATTTATACTTTCAGACGGTAAAACACTTGTGTTTTCGTTTATGTCTTGAAAGTGAAATGAGTTGATTTTCCGGTTAATAGAATTAAATGAAAAGCATATGCAAGCGTATTGAAAGAAAAATAGAAGACACCAGAGCAGCATGTAAAACAATATCACACAAGAAGGCATGCTTAACGCTTTATACAAAATCTTCTTCATTTTGCATTTTGAAAAATGAATCGTCGAAAAACTAAACAAACTAATTGCTCAACTTATGAAGTGACTTGTATTTTCGCGTAGATTTTCAACGATACTGGTGAATCAATTTTTTGCGGTGTTTTTTGCTTTGCAGTTGCGACAATGCTTCCAACAATAAGAATTTGACATGTATGCTTCCGACAAAATTTATTTGCAACAAAGAAGTTTACTGCGTGGGAAAAACACCCTGCACAGAAGGTTGCTCGACGCATTTTGTGTGCCCGGATGGTCAGTGCATGAGGCGATCGACCGTGTGCAACGCAGACACTTGTGACGACTGCAAAGGCTTTAGCAGCTGGAGAAATGGACACGGGTGAGCCCAAAATCAAAACTGAAAAGCAGCAAAATTCCGAAACTACCTAAATATTTTAGGATTTCATACTGCATGAGGAGTTTTTGCCGATAAGTTGTCAGGTAGATTTAAACTTTTCTTCACAAAGGCACTGACTTCATTCGGCTTGGATTGACTGACCATCATCTTGTCATCAATCGACTCGGAATTCTTTGTGAAATGCTTGTATAGTTTTCATTGACTTAAGGATTCTAATCTGATAAAAACGTCTCGTTATTTTCAAAATCAAACATTCGAAACCAAGGCAAAATATTTTGCACTGCCAAAACATTTTCTTGACCTTCGGCCATGGTCAGGTTCGAACAACGTTTTGCACTAGAGTTTAAACCAGCAAATTTGTTACGCATTTTGTGTTTATACTAAAGCTGAAGCGAATGGCTGGCAAAAATATTTGGACGGATATTTGCACGTTTCATTGCAAAATAAGGTCTTTCGGGGAGACTGTTCTTGACAAAGACAAAGTTGATGCATTAATACAACATGGGGCAAATGTCCGTGGTTAATATGCTTTTACTCTGTTCAGTAACAAAAAATTCAAGGTCAATTTTAGAAAATGTTGTCTTCTTGGTCATTTTTGTTCCACGCAGTGATATTACTCTGTATTGGAAGAACTGTCATGCGGTTTTGCTTGCTGCTCGTCGTCAAAATGAGTTCCACAGCTGAAAGTGTGCAACGTCAAACCCAGCAATCTTTTCATCAACTTGTTTCCTTTTCCTGAAGATGGTGTGCTAAGAAACAGGACGAGTTGAAAAAAATTGCTTTCTGTTATCCAGCGTGAGCTCTGGCCAGTTGGCAACAAACGTTTTCAGCACCGAAATGAATTTTTTGTCCTTCGTTCACACGTACAACTATGACTATGATTACAGTTCATCTCCAGCGCATTTTATCGATTGTCTGTCCCAACAAAGCAAAGAGAGTTAAGTCATGCCACAAGGAAATAATTTTCTGTGGAAAAATTGGACATTTTTCTCTGCGCCAAATTTGCATTTCGCATCAAAACCTTCGTTTTTCGTGACAGGTTCAAGTGTTCCAGAAATGGTGGCAATTGTGTTTTACCGCAAATTCTTTTGTACGACGGGGTGAGAGACTGCGACGATGGAAGCGACCTGTGCTATGCCGAAGATGGTGGACCTCTTTCCAACTTTATGGGGTATTTCCANATGNTCAACGATTTTATTTTCCATGAATCAAAAATTTGAATAGTTGTCTCTTTCAAACCANCACAAAAACGCCTGTAGAGGTTCAAGTTTACATATATTTTTCATGGAGAGTTTCCAAATGTGCAACCAAGTGATTCGATTTCTATAAAAGAAAGACGATAATGGAACTAAGATATGCACAAATAACAAATTCGCCACAATGCCTTTTTTGAGCTGAAATTTAGTTCCCGTCTCACTACCCACAAAGTGAAATTGTGAGTAGTGAGATGGGAGCTAAATATCTTTTAATTCAAAACGGGTATTGCATTAACATTGCTCTTTCAAAACACGTTTGTAGAAGGATTTACTGTAAACATATGATCTAGCAAAATCTATTTTTTATCACACAAATTACACGTACAATCTTTCAGCTTGAAAACCATTATTTCTTTGAGGTGAAAAGCTGATTGACGGTCGTGTTCAGAAAGCGATACTTAGTTGCTGAATGAGGCTACAAAGTGGGTATTTATTACTCATAGTCTCGTGAAAGCTGATCAAAGTCATCATCTGAAAGAAACGAACGACTTAGCTTCCCCCGGTATTTTGCAAAACGTCAATACGACTTATGACGATCCAGGAGCAAAGTTTCCTGAAGCGAAGCGCTAGCGAGGTTACACGCAGGTGCACAGGAAACAGTGATAAACAGCTCTGTTTGGAGAAAATGGTGTCTGGCAGACTAGGTCATTTATTTCTTTGCTATGATAAACAGCGCAGCAGAATTCTCTTTACTTACCTTCACAATGCAAACGATGTTGATAGTTGCAGGAACGGGTAAAACGTGACCAAAGCTAAGTAAAAACAACTGAAGCTACCCGTATGCTAAGAAACGAAAGAAACACTCGTGCAGTGACAAGCGAGTACTTTTACTTGTTACGTAAAAGAACAATATGCAATCATTTTGCCTACCGCCCCGAAAATATCAGCTGGTTGCAGCCCTGTTCATAACAAAAATGTGCCGCTTTTATGTGTTGCATCTTTATTTTGGCTTTTGTTTAGACTTTAGAGGCCAAACATCATAAAAATGTGCGTTGTTGCGCTGAAGATACCGCATTCAGTTAAACACCAGTAGATTTACTTATTGTATGGATCTATATTTTTTAGTGACGTCAGAAACTCTCCATTTGCAAAGTTCAACACGACGAGATGCTTTCATTGTCTTGATAAATCAATGATTGTTGCAACAACGAGCGTTTGTGATGGAATAATAGATTGTCCAGACATGACGGATGAATGCCTCTGCGATGCTGTCAGACCAGAAATTTGCAAGAAAATTCACTTTTACGAAAATGCGATACAAACGTGAGCATTTCTTACCGAATAAAAGTTGTCTTTATTTCATATCCTTTCCAGTGTAATCACATTTTACTTTGGGAGTGTAGAATTTGTTTCCTAACAGAAATTTTCTTATTGTTGCACGAGTAGTTCAAGTAACAGTTGCAAGAGCGAACAGTTTTGCAAACCTTGTTGTGCACCAGATTTCTAGAATTAGAAAATAATTTCTTGCTCCATGACGTTCCTTATGTAGAATGCTCGTAGTAATCATGCAGCAGAAGATCTTGAGTGTGGGCCTGTACACCTCCGTGATTGGGCTGAACCTCCTTGTGCCGTTTGGTATGGCCAGCCCAAAGTGTTTGGGGAGCCAAAAATTTTGGGGAGGACAAAATGTTTTTTAGGGCATAGCGACCGTATTTTGTTTGGAGTGCTGCTTCTCAAAGCAGCAAATAACCAGATTTGCTAAAAATGTGGGGTGTCCATGGTCTCCTGGCCTCCTCGGCTACGCCAATGAATGTCTGCAATCTATTTATCTGAACGACATCGGCAGATATCGAGTGAGTTCACCGTCAGCAGATCAGGAGCAGAACGTTCACTTCTAAAACTGCATTTTGTGTGCAAATCAAAGTACAAAATGATGCAATGGAGTCAACCAAGATGTCCAGTGAGGGGCCTTTTACAAGCATTAAAAATTTTGACAGGAACACGGCGCAAGGAAACAGTAAAGATAATCATGAACTTGCCATTAATCAGTTTTTTTTAAGGAAAAGTTTTGGTACCCGGTATGGACCTGTAGGAACTCGATTTTTTCTCTGATTTTCTCTGATTCTAAGGACCCGATTTTCAATTCTAGGGACCCAAATCGGATCCCTAAAACACCTTGAAAAACCCTGCATTAACGATGGCGAACCATTATTCCCAGTCAACAGCTTCGCGTCAGAAACTAAGTACTTTTTGTTTTATGAAATCATTCAGGAAGCGTTCAAGGTGCCACGTGGGCGATTTGATTTGTTCGGACGGAAGTTGCGTAAAAAGGAATAAAGTCTGTGATGGTATCGTCGATTGCAAAGATGCTTTTGATGAAAAGTAGGTTGGTTTTTAGAACATTTGCCTTCAGTCAGCGTAATTTATCTGCAANAGTCGTTTTTATTCCAACTTGAATTTCTTGCTATGAAAAAGAATCTTCNAAGCAAATNTCTAGGTCAGTGGTTTTCAACCATTTTGAGGGTCGCCAATAGATATTAATAGATATTTTATGTGCACAGCTGTATTACATTTGCTTCATTCGAGTTTTAGATGGGGTTCGTTGGGTCATAGCCGCGGTGCAAAAAAAGGTTGAAAACCACTGACCTAGGCAATATACGACGTTCACAGTGTATGGATTTCACATTCTTAGAAAGCAACTTCATCATTGTACTGTTTAGTGTAATTTAGTTAACCTAGCTTTCGTTGATTTAACTAAACATTTACACACCCTATTAAGGTGGCAAACAATAAAAAGTAGATATTTTCGTAATTTCATAAATTCGCAATAATTTGCATGAAAGGGTGCTTTAAGTCACCTTTATTTTGTATGCAAAAAGAATTGTTTTGTATTGAATACCTGCAGTCGTCTTTCAGTAAACAACTTACATATGTTCAGGCCCGTAAGGAGCTTGGGACACCAAGGGGGGGAGAGTTCTTTGAGAGGGGCCCAAATTTTTTAAACTACGTCCAGCACATTTTTCCAGGAGGCGAAGCCCCTCTCCCCTCGCAAAGGGTCTGCATAAGTAGATAAGTAATGACGCGAGAGTCCAGATGCTTAGGTAGTGCATTCATAAAACTTGTGCAAAGACGGTCAATGCCACGAAACATTGTTATCACGATGTTTCAACCGCATCTTTTGTTCGTACTCTTTCAAAGTTTATGATTTTTTGTTCACTATGAGTACGTTATCTCATTGAACTGCATTTGCTTTAAAATAAGAGCATTCGTTAACATTCAAAATAAAGCATTTAGGCAAGCTGCTTTGTTCTGAAAAACGAAGCAAGAACAGAAAGCGCATTTTCGCAAATGCTTCCTAAGCATGTGCAAAACAAAACATAAAGCAATGACTAGAACACAAAGTAATTGATCAGTGCTGACGAAATGTGACGCCATTCAAATTTAGCTTTTACGCAAGTTTGAAGTAAGCTCGTAATGAAGATAAATAAAGTTTTGAATATCACAGACACGAATTCTGCAGAGGAACTATTCCATGCAAAAACGCCACCATCGCAGGCAACCCTTGCAGGTAAGCTCAAATATGTAGAAAGTGGTCAGCAGTATTCTCACTGATAATCGTTTAATGTGCTTTCGGTCAATGTCTTGGAAATGCCGTTATGGCAATTGCGCATGAAACAGGAAAAATATGGAATGTTTACGAAGCCATAATATCTCAATTCTATCAGCGCTACTATAAGTAAATATACGTATACTGAACAATGCAAATTTTTTCAACACAGTGTGTTTTACCGTTTATCCCAAGAGGCAGGTTACTTTAAGAACTTTATTTGTTATATTTATGCTTCCAATATTAGTTAGCTAAATTAATTATAAAAAGTGTGAAATTACTTCAAAACATTGCTTTTTGGATTAAGAGCACGTGACCATTGCTATTTATGTGACGCCTCAACTTGTGCAAAAGGGATCTGCATATTGAAAGTTGTTGCGTTCGTTTTTCGAAAAACATGAAGTTAAATTCGACGATTGGGTCGGTAATTTTGTCGTGGATAGTGGTGTCTGTATAACATCATTTTTGCGTTGTTGTGTCGTTCTATAGAAGTGATTTTAAAAGACGCGTAGGATGCTAGTAACGGACTGAGATGCCCATAAACTTTTATGAACCCACGGACATAAAGTTACACGCCTTTTAGATACTATTTCGTTTGCGTTTCCATACACAATACTGGTCGAGGCTGAATACAATGGTGAAACCCAATCTAGATAAATGCACATGCTGATGAGTTTAGAACTTTCAGCATCAGCTATTAGCTACCCGAGCCACCTACTTTGCACTTAAGCCAACGTCTTTTTTCAACCAAGTCTGTCGCTGATTGTTATGGTCGTACAGACTTACGCTCAGCCTCAGCAACGAAAAGAGTCCATAAGTAATCGTTTCGCCCTTGTACACACGACGAGAACAAAAGCGCGAAAATCTAAAGGATTGTGTAGCAGTCTGCGAAAAAGACTGGAACACATAAAAATCAGTGACTATAGCCAAACGGTCGTCCCAGTTTTTGTGTAAGTACGGCAAAAAGCAACTGTCAATATCTTGAACTGTTTCACAGAAAAGGGAGGCTTGCGTCTTCGTTAGTTGGCAACACTGAAGTAACATAATAATTTCAAAGTTTCTATTCAATACCTGGACTTATAAATTAATAGCGATCAGTTTCACCTATAAGACAATGGGTGAGCGAATTAACAACTGTTGAACTGTAATAAGGCAATTGTTAAATAACATATCAGCTAAGTTGGGCAAAAGAATTAAGGATTGGACAATGTTGCTTATTTGCACGTCTGTTGGACGTGCATTCAATTTGGCCTTTATAACGAGATAACTGAATTTATTTAGCAGATTTGCTGTCTGGGGAGCTTCCTTCGTTGTAAGTGGTCACTTTTATGTAATTTTCTAATGCTGTACCGAAAACTATATTAGAAATAAAAAATGTTGCCGTGATCGCATTTAGGATCGCTTATTTGGTTTGTATGAAGCGTTTTACTGGAACTCCGTAGACAGAACGTTGAAACATATGCTTATGTTGGTAAGGTTAGAATTCATCACTAGTCTTGCAGTGGCGTAGCCAGCCCAAAATTTTTTTGAGGGCAAACTGTTTGACTTTAGCAGGCTGTTTGGGACGCCGCTTCTCAAAGCACGAAATAACTAGGTATGCTACAAATTTTATGGGAGCATGGCCCCCGGGCCCTGCGGTGCAAAAAAGTACAGATATTTCGTTAGAGACAACGTTGTCTATTTTATTATCTTGCTGTCTTTCACAGGTTCTGCTTTATCTTCGCCATTATTTGGATTTTTAATATCCTTTCTATTAATCTAATTTTTAAGCAATAGATAATTAGTTCCGTTGTAAATCAACAAAAATATTTACAAATACAATTCCATCACTAAAATACCAACAAAAACATATTTATAAAGTACTCTGCTGTACAATTATTTTGTTACTTTTTCTGCTGTACCCCTATGCAATATTCAATATTGAGCATGGCAGTCTCAATCGTGAATACAGAAACGATTTTTCACCCACTGATTAAAGTTAACATTTGCTCTGCTTAAGTAACCACAATTAAGCAATGAAGTCACTTATTTGCAGATGAAAAGAGCAACTAATTATAGAAATTGTTTTTATGCATGCGAAGGTGCAGCAACATGGCTGCTGCAACATGCGTTCAGAGAGTTGGGCATTATTGCAACGAACAGGGAGAATGCATGAGACCAAATTTCAAGAACCAGTTTATCGAACCTCCAGAGGATGAATGTCAGGGTCAGTGCTACATAAATAGAACTCATTGGAGCAGTACTTCCAATTCCACTTACAATTGTTCGGCCTCAATAGCTCCACGAAAGCGTCGAATGTCTACTTGTTGGGCCGGAACGGTAAGTTGTCCCACGATTAGTGTGTTTGTTTTGTATAACGTCTTAACTCCCAGGCGTAATGCAGTAGACATAAGCATATATGGCAGTAAGAAGGAACACACAGATACATAAAAAGAGACGAAACTAGATATGTGGCGTTAACCGAAAAGTATAAGCTTAATGGCGCTAACGGATTACTTTGATGAAACACAAACATAAGCATGTGGCACTTGCAAAGAGCACACGGATGGATGGCACCAACACGGTTGCTATAATGTTTAACACTGTCGTATAGAGCGCGCTGAGTTCGATTGATAAAATACATGGGGAGTGGGAGACTGTGGAAGACCAGGGGTCATTTAGGCTGCAGACGTCCCAAGGGCAAGGCTACTTATAGTATAAAGGGAGCAGTTTATAAAAGTGAGTAAACGTCTGTTGCTCCAAGTATAAGGATTAATGTGCGCAATGCGTTTACATGTGGAAGTGAAATGCGTTGTATGCACGTTCAAGCCACCAGAAAAATTGCTTTGACGTCGCCATATAGAACGAGTGCAGTTTCCACAAATATTGGAAATATTCGTTAAAGCTGAAGAGAAAATAAATCACGAAAGTTATGGACCAGTGCAGCACTGAAATGGTATCACAAAACTTAAGTAAGCTGAGAACAAGGTGCCCAATCAAGCGTTTGGGAAAATCATTTTCAGTGAATGTGACGATACACGCAGGGTAATCGAAATTTGTTTGCTGCTCCGAAGGTACATGATTCCCAATGCGATTGGAGACTGGATGTAAAATAAGGATGACTTCAAGGAATCAAAGGGCAGACGTGAACCCCTGAAACACAGGCGGTTAACGTTTACATTAAAAAAACAGACGTTATTCTTAATTGCAGTGTAGGATTTTCAAGTTTTGTTGTAATTCGTGGGAAAAGTGCTGATCAAAACAGCTGAAAACAATTTGGAGATATTGTAATCTTCCTGAGCAGCAAGTAGGTTTTAGTACAAAAAGGGCAATTTCCCCCTCACACCGAAATATTTGATCAACTATTTTAAGTTTACCAAAACATATGGTTCTATATTTCATTTTTATTTCGCCTATTTGGAATTTCTGACTTTTTGCAGGCGTAGTGATGTTTTCTACCCTTCAGATTATTAATATTAGACTGCAGTGCAATCACACGTGGGTTGTTCTAAAGATTCATTCATTCATTTTCATATACGCTTTTACTCTTAGGAGGGTCGAGAGGGCAACAACTCTTGGCCGACGCGAAATAATTCATGGTTTTCAGTAATCTCAGATCGTTCTACTGGCTCCAACCGAGGTAGGAGATGTATTCTTGTCACGTGGTCCTTAGTCAACTTTCGGGCCGCGTTCCCGTGGTGCAGCCAGCAGGACTTGACTGTTTTCGCCAATCTCTTCTGGGACATTTTGGTCATATGGCCGAAACAACGTAGCTGAGGTTGAGATCTCTGGATTCTGTGAAGTGGCTCCACATCCGGGTTTTTCGATTTCACAGCTGCGCACTTCAGTGCTGTTTGCCATGATCTTGGCAAATATCTCGTCTTTGCCGCTTACAAAAATCGATTTGAAACAAACCGCTTTGCGGTTTTTCAAAGGTACCGTTTCGTGACCACAGAGCATTAAAGTGTGGCGCAGAGTGGCGCAGAAGTACAAATCGTCGACCATGTTGT
>JGI24158J21664_10005204_pt1 | contig 16943 bp, 15 predicted proteins | sample Ectturendosymbi3_FD_21664 | JGI IMG/M metagenome (IMG submission 21664)
GTTCTGCATTACCCCCCGAAGAATCGCATATTACCCCTGAGGGGTAATTTACCCCTCAGCCACAGGCATCCCACTGGTAGAGATTTGTAATAAATTGCTATATGCTATTGTTTCAATGATCCACTCACTTTCAATGAGGTACTCACTTGTCTTCCTTTTTTAAGTTTTAGCTGTTGTCAATCGGTTCTTTTATAGGTTACATCATTTTATTGGAAATGGCTCACGAGTTGTCGCGATTTTGTAGAATGGCCCGTAGGTCAGAAGTAGTTGCACCACGCTGGTGTAAGATCTTCATGCAACGCGCTAGACTTCAAACATGCACCACAGTAACAAAGAACATACAAATACATTCAAGTACACGAGGATATATACGTGGTGTTTATACGAACTCTGGCTGTCCTGCCTTATAACACCACGATTTATTATCCTAAGCTAAAATCTAATTACTTTCACCGTTCTTGAGAGTCTTGACAACTTAATAAGTTTACAATTTCCTTCGGGGCTATCTGCAGGACCGATGTTCAAATGACGTGGATACCGCATGCGCATCGGAAACCAAAATAAGACAAGCGGATGGAATACCTTGATTTTTTAAACCTTGGAGTACTAACTTGTTAGTGAGTGTCGACCAGACCACACGCCAAAGAATCAATTACTTTTATGTCAACGAAGCAATTTCAATGAGTGAGCGCAGAGCGCCTACTTATTAGTTCCAATTGACGATGGTATCTTTTACATCGTATTGTTCACATATAACACTTTTTCCGACTTAAAGATTTGGGGCCCCCTAAATGTTGGGGGCCCCTGGCTGTAGCCCAGTCAGCACCCCCTTAATCCGCCACTGCTCGCAGACCAAAAGTTATACCGTTTATAAAAAAAATGTCCTCAACGAAATATCACGCAAAAGCAATTTGAACCATACTACTTGACTGAAGTTTTGCGATGGGAGCTTTACAATAGGTACACCTAATATGTTTCGTGATCTGGTGCACAACAGCGCTTTGTTTGATGTCAGACTGATACCCTCACGATCACGACAACCATTTGGCAACTAATTAAATCAGCATTCGATTATCGTTTCTATTGAAATAAGTACGCTCACATGTTTTTGTTCGTAACACAAGCTATCGTACGAATATGTTTTTTTTTGGTGTGCAATATGGGCTTATTTGAAATCACGGGATGGGAGCCCTATATGTTACTGTTTAACACAGATACCTTGGCAGGTAATGCAGCGAGACAGTGAAACTTTTGATAGCAGTGCTTCCGCAAGTTTAAAAACCCATTTTTAGCGGCAGTGCTTCCGCAAGTTTGTGGCAGTGCTTCCGCAAGTTTCAAAAACTCATTGTTAGTGTGAGACTGTGATCAATGTGCCCGAGTGAATAGATTAACCAAACGACTCTTATGCAGGTTACTTTTCGATTCTTTTCACACAGTATAAAAATACGGGGATTGTTAGAATGCGTCTATGTAGACTTGTGGGAATACGTCTTTATCGTTAAGGTTTAGTTCTGACTTCTTAGTGAGCACTAAGTGCAAAGCTATATTTGCTGTGGCGAGTTTTCGTAATTCATCTGCTCAGTTTTTTTAACACTGCGTGGTGCTCTAACTTTGGTAAGCTGTCCGATAGTCTTGTCAACATGTAATTCTACTTCTCATTGCTTGAAACAATTTTGCGAAAGTGTCTAACTTTCTTGTTTTTTCACCGCTCATGTTGTTCTGGCCGTTGATTAATTATTCTCAAATCATGACTTACTTGTAGAAAGTGCACGAAAAATGGATATTAGGCAGTTTATGAAAAGAAAAAGCATTTCTGAAAGCCGAAGTGCAGAAAACATTTCAGACAAAAGATTGAGAATTGAGTTTCAGCCAGCACAGTCTAATGGGGTAAAAAGGGCAAAGCGTTTTGTGAATGTCCATTTGCATTGCATCGTCAGCAACCTGAAAAGGATAAGCAAAATTTCGACGTTGCTCCCCCTGGAAAAATTTCTCTGGACGCCCACGGATTCATTGATTTCGATCTACTTCTTGGGTTATAAAGCGTGGTGCTGTTTGGTTCAATTATTTTAAGTCATTCAAAAACGATACTTGCCAAGTTGTCAGTTTCCTTAACCTGTATACTACACGCAACAATCAAAAAGCTCTACGATTTTGACGCGTGGTGAACAGCATAAAATATGATAAACCAGTAAAGGAATTTCATTAACACTAAAAAAAACCTTAAAAATCCATCTTGAGAAAAAAAACAACAAATCGCACCACAGCGGACTGAAGATGGATTAGAAATAATCCGAAACGTCTCAAAATAAAACCTGTATAGTTTTTTGAAGGCTTTTTCAGTGTTAATGAAACTGTTAAGTCTATCCCAGTTTTATGCTCCAAAGTAAAGGGAGTGTTTTCGTATTCAAGCGAGGCCCCGGGCATTTGCCCGGTTTGCCCAATGGTTAATCCGGCCCTGTGCATACTTCGTATAGGGGTATTTTGTTTATTGTGCCATGGCTGTTTGAATGGTGCCGAATCATCTGATAATTGTCAGTTTTGTAATCCTGTTTGTTCCAATTACTGCGGGGCGATGACCATCTCACGGAAAATTTGTTGCTAATTTGGCCAACATACTGTTCATGGCATATCACACAAGTCGCCATATAAATACCATAGTTTGGGCGTGTCAAATTTTGTTTCAGCGGGAAAGATTTAGTTTTGGTCATTATCTGTAAAACGCATGGTATCATTGATTTGTTGTGTTTTCCATGGCAATCACAAAGTCCACAGGGGTTGCAAAGCCTTGACATAGGCCTACCTTTGACGTGCTTTTTTGTCTTGCTTGTAGTTTGTAACTTTTTTCCCAGTTGTGATAGGTCGTTGGCAGGCAATCATTGCCTTAGGATATAAGTTTTTTCTCCTGTTGGAGTCGGCAGGTGGGGCAAAGATGTGGAGTAGGTGGGGAAAAGATGTAACCCAAACCTGTGGGTCATTTTTCTTGTCGCATTTTGGGGAGCGAAGTCTTTCTTCCAAAATTGATGCCATTGCTATCTTGTCTTTTGTCGTGTCCAAGAAGAAATTTTAACGGATCGCTTTTTCTTTGAGTCGGTTTAAGCTGCTTAGTAATCTTAGTTTTTTTGGTTGAGACGACAGTAACGTTCTGAACAAATTTTTTACCGATCTGACACTTGAGAATATCAGACATTTTATGCTGCATTACGCATTTGCCACAATCCCAAAGCAAGATTGTCACAATATGTTTTTATTTCTTAATTCCTCTGTTAGTGTTTTGTGGCATCAAACATGTAAAATTAATACGGGCCAGCTACGGATAGAGACTCCCTCCTAACAACTTGCTCAGATGTAAAATCTAACTCCCTCAATCAAACTGCCGGATATGACATTTATTGCAAAAAACAGATTTTTTGTGAGATGTTGCAATCATATCCTTCTTTGAGGACAGGAGCGGATCCACGAAACCTGCGAAAGTACGTTTCTTCACCATGATTTTGTACGTTTCTTCACCATGACAAATCGGAAAACAGCATTTGCGATATAAAGCCATTTTGCCGTCCATTGTTTTGTCACAGCAGTGTTGTGAAGTATACTTCATCTCTCTTGCAGTACTAAAGCCGTAATGAGACTTGACTACCAAATTATACTGAAATCGCTCCCCCATAGACTTGCTGGCTGGATCCGCCCCCTGTTCGAAGAAATGCATACATTTGTAAATCCAGCAACAGGATTGTCACAATTTCGGTTTTTGGTGTCAGTCTCAGTCCATCATCAAACTTGCGCCCCTGAGCCACATTGTATCCTCATGAACTGCAAGTCGTTGTTTTCAACGCTGTATTGTGTAAAGCCGCTATATAAAGCCGATCTACTACATTGGGGGTGATGCTGAAGTCACGAAAGTGAGCACTTTCCACAATGGGGTAAGCAAGGAGTCGATTAGCAAATCTTTATTAAGAGGAAATCGATTTCACGTAAAATTACGCATCCTCATTCCTTCTTCAAATAGAGATGAGAAAATGTTTACCTACTTGGCAAAGTAATACAAAGCTTTATTGGTCATGTAGACTGCGCTGGGAAAGCTTCCACAAGTTTTTGAGCAAACAGCTGGTAAACTTTATTACAAAACACTAAAAACTTAAATGTTGTGCTACTCTTAGAAAGAAAATTGGGAAGCATACCAGTTCAGGTAATACTGCACAGTTTGGACAAATCATTTTTCAATATGATTGAAAATGTTGTTGATAAAAAATTAATTTTTGGAAGGAGTTCAAAGGTTCTAACTCTTCCTTCTTGTTTTAAAATAAAGTTTTAAAAGTTCAAACTGTTTTTTTGTGTTTAGAAGATCAAAACTATGGTAGCGTGGTAGGCTAGCCTAAAAACCAAGACATGTGGCTGTAGAACGAGCAAATTGGTGAAATGTTTACTAAAAAGTCTGGGCCAAATTCAATGCGCTAAATACCCCAGTGTTAGTCTTCAAATCAGGCTTTTTTAACACACTTACTTGGGGGTCATTTGTGCCCCAGTCCCTACACCTCCCCAGACAAAGTTATTTTCCCTATCCCAGTCAAATGTCCTTTGAACAAAGGAAAGAGACGACATTTGACCGCAGAGTAGCATACATTACTGCTCCGGTAGTTCGCGGTTTGTGTTGCCCCTCGTTCGTTCGCTTCGGTACTAGTAAGTGCGTTCGCTTCGGTACTAGTAGGTCGAGGGTTCGAATCTCGGCCGGGTCTTACCAAGACCTTGTACATTGATACTGTAGCCTGCTTACCAGGCGCACGGTGTGCAGAAGAGCTACAGGGAATACAATAGGCCTGGAGAGGGGTGGTCTCCGCTATTTTATAGCTATTCATCGTAAGATGAAAGGGTGACACTTTTATGGTCGGCCCCGGGCGACGCTTAGCCTCACCACGCCACTGCTTCATAGTCTAATGAATTGTATAGACGATCACAGTCGAGTCGACAGAGGTGTCACTGTTGGGAGCTGCAGGTTCAGCCGTTGGCATTTTGTGGACGATTCGGTGCTGCTTGCATTCTCTGAACAGAGTTAAATGTTAAAAAATTCAACATGCGCTTGATCATCTTTCTGCTTCTGTAACGCCAGGACTTCGATAAACAAATCTTTAAGCAGGCTCTACTGGCGGTAAAAACATGAAAAACACGTTAAAAACTTGCAACGTTTCGATAGTTGTTGCAACTATCTTCATCTGGGATAAAACGAAATGCTGTGAGATTCGAGGGCGGGTGTTATAAAATGTGTGCGCTCCAGGTGGCACCGTGCTGATAAGAACTCAGGAGGCGGGGAACGATGATTGAAAGGTAAGACGGTAAAACAACAGTATGACGAATCAAGCGGTAGACAGCACTAATGAAATTCAGGAAAAAATTATAAGACTATTGTAACATAAGCCGGTAACAAGTCCGACCTTTTTTCATTCATTGTGTCTTTATCGCTATTTATGTGAAAAGATTCGATAAATCGGCGTGTGTATTAGTTTGATTCAAAGTCCAGGACTTTGGAATTATCCCAATCCATTCTGTGATTTAGATCAAACGTGTGTTGCGTTGAGGCACTTTTGTCGAAACGTTTGTTTTTCAAATCCGCGTTGTGTTCTTTTTGGCGGGTTTCAAGGCTTCTTTTGGTTTCTCCAATGTATCGTTTATTGCAGTCACGGCATGGAACATAATAAAAAACACCTTGTCGTGACTTTATATCCACGGGGTCTTTGTTGGAAGTTAGAAGGTTGCCCAGCTTGTTTTGATGCGACTTGTATTTTGTGGGTTGTCAAGCATTGTTTGATTTTGTCAGTAAGTCCCGGGAGATATTGCTAACCCTCTTGTTTCATGTTCTTCGTTCTTTGTTTTGTTTACAGGTTTGAGCAGTTTGCCTGGGTAACCGTTTTGTTTAAGAGTTGATCTGACGAGGTTGGTCTCTTCCTGTCTTTCACTTTCCTGGTCGCAGAGTTTGTTGGCGCGTTGTAGCAGCGTGTTCAGTACTGCGCATTTATGTGCAAGGGGATACCCTGAGCAAAAATGCAGGTATTTACCAGTGTATGTTGGTTTCCGATATACCTTTGTACTAAGCTGGCCATACTCCAGTCGTGTTATCAACGTATCCAGAAAAGCGAGTGAGCCATTCTTGTTCATTTCCATAGTAAAATTGATATGATTTAAAAGAAGTCGGTAAGCATGTCTTGTTTAAGAAGAACAAAGGTGTCATCGACGTATCGTTTCCAAAACTTCAGGCCAGATATAAAAGTGTTTAGTGCCCGAGTTTCTAGGTCTTCCATTACCCTGTTCGCAATTACAGCTGATATTGGGGAGCCCATTGCTGTTCCGAAAATGTGTTGGTAGTTATCTCCTCGGAAATGCAAGTGCGTCGCATTCAAGCAGATCTTCAAGCATTGACAGATGCCGTTGACAGACAACTTGGTGCGACTTGATATATCTGTCCACAATTCCAGTCTATGCCGAACGACATCAAATGCCAATTCTACAGGGATTTTTGTAAATAGCGAAACCACGTCGAACGAAGCAATAATTTAATCCTGGTTGATACTTAAATCGCGGATTTCGTTTGCAAAATCTACTGACGCCCTTGATCAGTTTTCAGCTGCGTGCGACCAGCAGGGGCACCAGCAGGGGCGTACCGAGGTTAGTTGCTGCCCGGGGCAAGAAGCAAGTTTGGCGCCCCCATGTTCGAACCTGAGCTCCTTCGGAAGCAAATGTGCTCTTGAAGAAAGTACTTGTGACATTGTTGGGACTTTTCGGCGACCCTGCAGTCATTCGGCGCTCCCGTAGTGATTCGGCGCCCGGGGAATCCCGCCCCTCTTGCCCTCCCTCGTTACACCTCTTTGTGCTTCCAAACGGGAATCAAATTTAGTTCTAAAAGTACCAAAGTATGTACGTATCTCCAGAAACCCAAGTCAATGCACACTGCGAATAAGCCGAAATACTATGCAGCAGGTGGAGAAGTTCAAGTAACTTGGTGTGTTATTCAGGAGTGACCGAAAACAGAACAAGAAGATTGATACACGAATTCGTAAAGCTAACGCGGTTTTGCGTGAGCTCTATCGCTCTGTGGTCACAAACCGGGAGATTTCAAACACCGCAAAGCTGTTAGTTTTTAAACCGGTTGTTGTATCTGCTCCCATCTGTCGTCATGAATATCGGGTACTGATTGAAAGCGCGCTATCTCAGGTGCAAGCGACAGACATGGGATTTTTGCAGTGAGTTCACGGCGTGACAGTTCGCAACAACGTGCGCAGCTGTGAAATCAATAAAACCCTGAATGTCAAGCCACTTCTCCACAGAGAGAGATATCAGCTACGTTGTTTCACCCAGTACCCAGAATATCCCACACAAGGCTGGCGAAGCAAGTCCTGTTGGCTACCCCAATAGGAAAGCGGCCAGAGGTTGACCAAGGACCAGATGGTGTGATTGCACCTCCGACCTTGGTCCGTTCCATTTTAGTGTGGAGCCAGCAGAACTATCTGAAAATTGAGGTATTTCGAGTCCTTCATGAAAGAACTGTGAGGTATTTCGAGTCCTCCTAGGACTACTGCCCCAACGAGCTTCCCCAAAAGAAAATGGATATGAAAATGAATGCATGAATGAAGAAGACACCTGTTTTTGAAGCTTTTTGCTCAATTTATTTCCAATTACGTTCTGCTTCGTTTGTTTTATGCTGCTTTGTAAGTCTTCAGAATTTATTAATTTGAATGTGGTGTACTCTTGTGATATTTGTGCAGGTGCAGCAAAGGAGTTCAAATGTGTGACCTGTTCATCATTGTCTTTTGAAGACAGTGATGAACAGGTCACACACATGAACTCTTTTGCTGAACGAAAAACTCAACATAAATAAGAATTAGGAAAGTACAAAAATAACTATTGCACTTAATTGAAGTTTAGCTTGTGGCGAAAAATATGCCGATCGCAAGGTACTTTATCCTGCAGTTAACGAAACGAAGTAGAATTTTCCAGTTCCTTAGACTCTAAGCATTCCAACCACCATAAATGTTCACTTCCGCTATTTGCTGTATTGATCTTAAGATAGAAACTCTTATTTGTTTTTAGTACTTTTTACGTTTCTTCTGTATTTTTAAAAAGGCCTCTGATTTTCGCTCAGTTGTTTCTTCTCATTAGCAGCATTCTGTTATTTGTCATTGTGATGAGTTAGAATGTAGTACCTCATCTAAATTACCCTGTCTGCAAGTTGTTGCAATTTAAGGCTACAGTAACTGTTAAGAATTGTCATCCTGTATTACTTGACGTTGCCGTGCATGCACTTTTGCTTTATATGATTTCGTGCAAAATCTTCACTGTTATTGGCTTGGCTGCTAAGGTAGTTTCACACATGGTCAGAAACAAGTGATTTCGAAAGTTTTTACCTTGAAAACTGTAACAGTTTAATTTCGTATCTACAGACTACCGTAGACGTCGGAAAGATTTTTTCAAGAGGGGTGGGTATTTTTCCAAAATGTTTCCAGGGGCAGACAAAAGTGGCGAAATTTGTTTTTTCCCACTAGAAACTAAGAAAACAACCTTGTTTTGCTGTAATTTTCAAAATTCGTGGGGGTAAGGCCCCCTCTGGCCCTCTTCCGACGCCCATGCAGAATACTAAACCATTTCGACAGTGAAGGTTATTTTAAATTTTTGTTTCAGGGCGACGATGTAATGAAAGAAGAATTAGACCACAGCACTGTGGAATTTGTTGGATCTGGCGACAAAACTGCCAAGGTGTCGCTGTCTGTCATATTCAACCTTTTTAGTTGAAAAATTTCACTAGCTTTTTGAAGCAACACATTTTTTCTGAGTTTTAGAATGAAACGTCTTTTAGCCTTCATTTCACTTGGAATCTAATTCACACATTTTTTTATCTGTGACTACGTTCTCTGTGATGCTAACAATGATGGACGGATGATTTTTCTTCTTCGTGCCGGACGAGACAACCTGCAGGCTTTTTTCGGTGTCTCAGCGCCTTAACTTCAATTTGCATGAAAATTGTTTAATGTTTGCGCCAATAAACTCAACTCAATTCTACGCAAAATCACTTTTATGTTACTCACATTTCCATTTTGTTAATTATGATTTTGTTTTCTATTTTTTAGTAAACTTAAAGGGTGTCTGTTTGTTTTTAAGTTTGACCCACTTTTTATGGTATTGCCTAGAATTACTGAAATCTCTTTTCCTTTTTAAGATGACTGTTGCTTCACTTTGTCATATATATATGTGGTCTTCGTTAAGTTTCGTGTACTTTGTAATTAAAAGATTTTTAATGTAGATTTTGTTTAACATCTGTTCTTCCACTTTTGAAGTCTGCTTTTTATGCTGAGTTTGTTTTTTTAATTTGATTTTTGGTGACGGCAGTTAGCGGCAGGCCGAAGCATGAAATTTGCCGCCTGCGGGGGCGATTGAGGTGAACGCTCTTGCCCAAGGAGCTCTACGGCAATTCCCTCAGTGGCCGTGGATCAGACACCCAACTTTCCAATTGGGAGGCGGACACTTTTTGGCCAAACCCATTATGAATCTTAGATTTACCTTTTGTCTGTCCTATTTTGCCGTTAAAAACGCACCAGTTGCTCTTAACCTGCTTATTTTATGACCAGGACAATACTGGAAACTATCCAAATTTTTGCCTTAATACATATGCGCTCTTCTGCCGCTATCCAGTATCATCAAGACCTGAACGAAACCAAACAATGCCTGGTTTTGGAACTATTTAAAATTTGTGCAGTAGCCAGTTACGTCGTTTTCGATACAACAGAAATTTTGGAGCAATTGAGGTTACCGCTTTTGGAAAAGTCAAACAATTATGCTTCATTGCTAATAACATGCAATCGTACAGCCAAAAATGAAAACATCTGCCCTTATCATTCAAACAAACTTATAAACGACACAACGAGCAAATATACCTGCATGGATTTTGCGATACCGTTTCAAGCAACATTTATCTCGCAGGCTAGTCGAGGATGTTTGCTATTTCGACATACGCATGCCTGTCAACCAAGGAAAACAACCTATAATTTATGATAATGAAGCAAAGCTCGAAAATGCTGAGCAGTAGTGAAGCTGAACTCCATTGATCAGGGATAATGCTGCAGATATTTTTACCACCTTGAACGAGCACGAAAAAGAAGTGAAAATTTGGGGTTTATACTAGCAGGGTAAACGGCAGCAATAGAATTAGTTGGAAATTTATTCAATTAAAAAAATATATATATAATCCGCTATTAACAGTCCAGTACTCTTCGTTCAGTCTTCAAACTTTTCTGGAATATCGCCATAGAAAGTTATTCAAAGAGTTTCAATTTTCGAAAAACAGGCAACACGATTAGGTTCCCCTTATGCTCAAATTCAATTGATTCACTCCCACTAAGCATTTTTGAAAAATTAGAAGAAAATTTTGTATTCTATATCTGCAAGGATGTGCATCAAAACAAAAGACATGCGTTGATTGTAGTTCGGAAGCATTTCTCTTTACGTGAAATAGGAATGCTTCTTTTTATGACAATCTCGACAGACTGCTACTTTGGAATAGGCCACTGTACACCAGTTTACTAGCGGTAACAATCTTTTTCGTTTCAAAAACTTCCAACAGGAATGCAACGTGACTTGTCAACTTCATTGTGAAATATTAGCAACCAAAGAAAAATTCTAACTATGAATGTGGAGTACTGTAAGCACGCAGGCACGATTTTTCAGTTTGTGTATCTTTTCTGACTATGAACATACTAGCTGCTTGCTACTGAGGTAAATGCCGTTTTCACTTTGTGGATAATATGACTATTTGAAACAGGATGTTATTTCTGCAGTATGCGCTTGTCAACGCTCAAGACGAGAATCGTATTAAAAAAGCTTACCAATTGATACGGAAATGGAAACTTAATTCGCCAAATCTGATTGTTTCTGTTACTGGTGGAGCCAAGAATTTCAAATTGAAACCGCAACTCAAAAAAGCGTTCAGGAAAAGCTTGATGAAAGTGGCGGAGACTTCAGGTGCGAGATTTAACGTTACGCTGCATACTGAACAAACCTACTATCAGCTAGGACAGTGCAATATGTCAACAAGTTTCGTATGACGATGCCATGTTTTGCGTATGAAAATAAAGTCAGGATTTTGCTTTGTTCTTTCGAAAGCACAACTGGTTGATCAGTGCCCTGAGAAATGTGTGCGGAAAGCTGGCGTCCGCCTATTTGTGTGTTAAATTAAAATTGAAATCTAAGGTTCAGAAATGTATTTTTAACACCATTAGCATTTATCTTACCAAAGGTCGTTTGGTCAAAAAGCTGCTTTTCCAAATTTTGCGAGAGCATTTCAACAACGCTCACCAAGAATAATGTAGGAGTAAGCAACAGGTTCCCCTCTCCGGGACCGGATCCAGGAGGAGGCAATTGGGCCGATCGCCCCCGCCTTATACCTAGGAAAGTAACTTTATTGCCATACTTTTGAACAACTCGGAAAACAAAATTCGCGAATAAATGAATTTTTTCGTCCATTATTTTGTCACAGCAAGTGTTGTGAAGTATACTTCATCTCTTTTACAGTAGTGAACTCGTAATGAGACTTCACTACCAAATATTACTGAAATTGACCCCTCTATCCTCACTGGCTGGATCCGCCCCTGCCCCTCTTAGAAAATACTGTACATCTGCTTAAAACGTTTAAGGCACCCCCTAAATGAAGCTTGTCTCTATCTTCACGAATGTACAGGAGCTTGGATCGTAACCGGGGGCACCAACGTTGGAGTGATGAAACATGTTGGTCAAGCTGTGCATCAGCATGCCACCGCCAAATCAACTAAAAAGGTAAAAGTCTTCGTGATTTCAAGATGGAAACACCGTAGAAAAACTATGTTACGCAAAAGTATTTTCATTTGCAGCAGTTCACACCGATGTTCCGAAATTTGACTGAAGAAAGTTTTGAGCATGTTTGCATCAAGCATGAGGGAAATCATGCTGCTGTACCATTTTATAAGTTAGCATGCCTCACATCTTCTATTAATTATCTGTTACCTAGTTGGCAACGGGATCTCGGTTTGCCATCCTAGCAAAGCCTGCTTTTACTTATCATCGCCAGTTTGTATTCGAACACAACGCTTGTGCACTCAATTGCTTGCTTTTCTGCTGCTCATATTCAACTGAGCTGAAAATGTTTTCATGTAAAGGTTGCATGCAAAACGACAGCATTACATAATTTACTTTGTAAAACTAGGTTTATGATGACATGATTCTGACACTGCTGATATTAGTTTTGACGCCTTTTAAGTTTCTAACGGAATAAGAATTTTTACAGGAACAAAATTGCTGATTGATTCAAACTCTTCACCTGTGCGGAAACTAGTTACTTCAATACAGATACACTATGCGAAAGTTTGAATCATCGCAAAAATATGAAAGCAGAGCCCATTCGGCTGATTCCTCGAAAGCTTACAATAAACTTAGAGCTTTCATTTGTAAATTGGTTGCTTTATCCTGTACATGGGCAAACGACTTTGATGATTATTGGTTGAGATGGCAAGCAAGATTGAAGCAAAAACACAAAGTAAATTTGTTGCAGCCTTCAGTGGAAATCGTAGTATTTTCCTAGCGCAATCCTTGTAGGTTTTGGTTTACGGCTGGTTTGTTCTTACTGACGTTCTGATGTTTATATGGTTTTTATATTTGCTCAGATTGTTACTTTAGGAATCGCAACTCTTGGAGTTCTTCACAACAGGGAGGAGTTGAAGAGAAGTTGCAATGTAAATTCAAAAATTTGATTTGTTTCCGTAGTTTTTGTTCATTTCAATTTAAAACTTTTGATCTCGCCGTATGTAAACATACGAACGGAGAATTTTTGCACCGGTACTTGGCGGGCGTAAATTTATGTTTTCACCGGAAATCGTGCTTTTGAGCACTAGTTCTAATTCTAATGTTTTTCGCCTGGAAATGGCTTAAAATTACGGTCCTAGACTGTGTTGGAAAAATACCAGGTTTTGGAATGAGATTTCAAAGTTTCTGTGGTTGAGAGGTTGTTTGAAAGCATGTGTTTTCTGAATTGGTCCACCAGAGGTGAACAGCATCCTGCAGCAGTGACTGATTGAAGTGCTTTAATATGCTGCCAAATGCTATGAAAGCAGGAAGGATTTCATTGTAAAAATTTATCAAACGTGTCTGCGTGAAAATTTTATCTATTCACACGCAGACACGTTGATAAATTTTCATTTATCTATTCACACGCAGACACGTTGATAAATTTTAATTGTTAAATGTCAATGTTAGCTGCATTCATGTTATCAAAATGTTTCCACTAAAGTGAAACTTTCTTCAACAAGATGGCGGCGGTAGGCCCAGGTTTGTTGCAGTGGGCTGTAGCCTAAAATTCTTTGGAAATGCTTTGACATGATGGCAGCTGGTAAGTGTACAGGCGTGAAAACGTTCAGCATGTTTCCCTCCTTGGCCTACTGGTTGAGAACGCCTAACAGTGTCGACGTACTGGTGATCCGAATTTCCCTGCAAAACCTCCCGGTAACGTGGGTCAGTGGTTCTCAAACGCGGTTCCGAGAGCCGTATGTGGCTCCAAGCACCTTGTGCGCGGTTCTCAGCAGTCTTTCATTAAAACCTCTAATGTTTTGTTTAGCAGACTTCGTTCTGCTATAAAAAAGCGTGTTAATTGACTTGTGTTAAAATATTTTTAGTGCGGCTCTGTAACAAAATTGTAGGTTTGGATTTGCTCCCTTCAGCGAAAAGTTTGACAATCACTGCCGTGAATTTTGCTGCGGGGAAACCACCCGGTAACGAAAGTGAGCCGTGGTGCTTCTACTTTCTCAGGAACGTTGTGATTGCCGGTACGACATAGAAGGAATGGACAACACCAAAGCAGCTCTGGACAAGAATCATTCGCACTTTTTTCTTGTTGACAGCGGAGAAGAAAAGTATGGCGGAGAAATCGAATTTCGTGCCGCATTGGAGGCGTACATAGGTAACATTTACGGTAGCGTGTAGTGATTAAATCGCCAGTATCTTCTGCAGGTCCACATCAGGCCAATGATGGTAAATTGCAAAACGTTTACGCACTTGAGCAAAATCGTGAGTAATAAAGTAAGCAACTTTTAAAAATGAAATGAGAAGACAGGAGAACTTTCGCAAACGTAGAGGAATTCTTGTTTACGTTTTTCTTGGAAAAAAGGTTGCTTGCAAGAAATTTGTTACAAAAACGTCTGGCAAAAACATTTGGCAATAAACTAGCATTTTTTCAGAAACATTCACACAGTAAAAAAGTAAATAAACAGTCAAACCTCTGGGGACGGAAAGCCACTATAGTGGCACTAAACACCTTTTTTGGTCACCACACGAACCATTTGTGGAAAAAAGACAATTACAGTAAGACAGCTTTCAATGAAGATATTAACGTACTTTCTAACTAAAAAACAATATATACTGTATATTATGCATTTGTAATTTTTGAATAAAATAATTTTTTTTTGTTTATTGCAGCCACTTTACAGAAGACATTGAGTAGCACGCTTTCCTGGGAATTTTTAACTTGGAAAGCTTGCAAGTAGTGCAACTAAACAAAAANNTTTTTTTTTNAATCATTCTTTGAGATGTTTGTTTGCGGAAAATTAGTATCATTNTACCTTGGAGTGCTCGAGTCACCACTGCGGCGTACCCAACGCCTTTNTGGTCATAACTAAGGAACCATTGGAGGCAGCACGGATTTAGATGGTGGGGGACCTGGGCCCCAGCGTGGTGGGGGCCCCATGTGCGGATACACAATCTTTAGGTAGGGGATGATCGATGAAGTTATTAGTATTCCTCTGATCAATTAATATTTATGACGTTATCTTGTGACATCACACTAGTTAACTCAGCTGTAACACAATATTTTGATACAATATGATATTTGACAATGATATAGCGGTTTGTGAAACTGTTACAAAACCGATTACCAGACGCATTGCCTCTTCTTTTTTTGAAAATTTGCTTGAAACAAGTTTTGAAAATTTTTTTCAAAGAGGTTTCTGGGCGATTCAACGTTTTCATCATCTACTCTAAACGCCAATCCTCGATCAGCAATAAATTTTATGACAGAAACCAAACGTTGCAGAAGCGATTTCCAATATTGTTCGCATTGATGGACCTGACAGGCTAGCTCCGTATCAATTCTTCCAAGTTATCTACATCTGCGATTAAACGTAATCGTGGTATCTAGATGTTTCGTTGATTGCTCGTGTCTCCTCAGCAGGCCCGCAGTCACGGGGGCAGTTGGGAACAGTGACCCCCAAATTTCTTTTGTGCGTCCCCAAATTCTGTTGTGCCCAGAAAACTTTTTGTTAAAAATAAAATAAGAACAAAAGTCTTGCCCCTAAAAATGTATTTTCCCCAAAAAAACTTAACACCTGGCAACGGGCCTTGCTCCTCCTCAGGCGCTCAAGAGCGTACTTCCGGTCGTAGAATCCCTTTCCAACAAAGAAATGCGCACATCTGATCGTACCTGCGCACATCAGTTTACAAGTGAAACAATAAACATAACCACCTTGTGAAGAAGAAAAGCAAAGCCAGCTTCTATCAACAACTTCGCCGCTGTGGCTCTGGTGACGAATGAGGTTTATAGTGCATTTTCGTTGCGGGTTTCTTTTCTGTGTTGTGGATGTTGCGGAATCATCATGGTTTAAAAATAACTTTTCGTCGCAATGTCGAAGAGTACGTGTTTAATTTTTTGACCAATAATCCCGCATTTTTTGGTATAGACCCAATGGCTAGCCAGAGACCGATATCTCTGCCTCCCGTGATAGCGGCAGCCATCTCATCCATCGTGTTTTTCGATGATGCTTCTTGACGTTCTTCTGCTACTGGTGCTGCACCACTGGTCAAACTAGACCTGTCCTCATCGTTACGTAGAACTAAATCTGTCACAGCATGTTCCTCGATTTTCTATCCTTTTACAGCAGGGATCTCCAAACTTTTTTATCCGAGGGCGGCATAAGCTAGTACAAAACAGTTTGAGGACCGGACATCTTATCCAATGGGATCTCAAGTCTTTTCTGAGTGTTGGCCAGTAGGCTCCGTACAGTGTCCAGTGGGCCCCTTTCAGGGACATTTTAACATTTTTCAATGTTCTCAGATAACATTTTTTTGAATGTCCATTTTTATGAAAAAGAAGGACATGTCCTCCAAAATAAGGATGTATGGTAGCCCAACTTAATAATGCTCGCATGCGACCTGGGAAAATCTGAGTAAGACAGACGCAAAATCATATAGCAGCGAGTAGAGACTTAACCTGATGCGTTCTACGTATGTGGCTTTCCCTTGACCTTGCATTCACTAGGTTCAGATACCTGACCAGCTTCAGGAAACCTATAAGTGTAGTAGTTGTTTCGTCATAATGCAATATTCAAGAGAAGCGCTCCCACCTGGCCGACCGATAACTAATACAGCGCCTACTCCACAAATATAGTTTCCTTGCTAAAATGACTAACTGGCATGCACATGTCGCACATATGGCTAAACACATGAACATGGGGGCTTGCCCCCCTAAATCCGACGCTGATTGGAGGTAGAGAGACAACCAAGACTTCTTTGAACGAGGATTTTAATGTACTTTCTATAAAAGAATACATACATTTGAAAGTGAATATTTGAGAAAAACGAGGTTTAAATTTTGATTCCTTTCTTATGGACTTTAGCTAGTAGATTATAGAAAATTTTAACTACTTTTCTTCTTTGGATATTATTACTGTATTTCAAGGGCGTACGCAAGGGGGGGGGGTTAAACCCCCCCCCTTGAGCTTGATATTTTACAAAAATTTTATTACCTTCGCAAGGAGATTTGTTTTCGCATACTTTTTGCTTGTTAATTTGTCGATTTAATGCAATTACCACGGAATGAATTTGCATGCAAATTTCAAGGAACATTGTAAATGGGCTAAAAAAGTAATGATTAGGTTTTGGTGGGAATCTGGGTT
>JGI24158J21664_10005206_pt1 | contig 16942 bp, 13 predicted proteins | sample Ectturendosymbi3_FD_21664 | JGI IMG/M metagenome (IMG submission 21664)
AGCGAAACACTTTGGCCTAGTGGTTGGGCCCTAGACCAGGCAACATGAGCCAAAATGACCCTAAAACTACTTCACTTATGACGTCACTCACAAAAAACCCGCAACCCCCAGCCAAAAATTTTTTTTCGAGTGCAATCTACTAGACTGATCGATCCGTTTGAGCCGCTGAACAGCTCTCTAGCACAATCGGTGGAGGAGCTAGGGCGTTGGTAAGGCAACCGAAAACTGTTGTTTTTTTTGCGAAAATCGCCAAAACCACCCAGACGTCAAGGTGTTAAAGATATTTGTTTGTTATTCAAATGCTGATGAAGCCTGAAGTCATTTAAAGAAGAACAAAAAGAAACAAATAAGAATAAGCAACAAACAATAACAGCATGCACATAAAACTAAACAAAAAATTAGTTACAAACAACTAGAGTTGATAATGTCTACTTTGTGAATGTTTTGATCAGAACAAACATGTTTGCTTGAACAAGAGTACATGTGGGTCCTTGGATAATTCTTGAAGCCTGAATAGCAATAATCTGGTTAGATCTTAGAGACCTAAGGACTCAAACATTGAACATGAGATGACGCAGTTGTACAGGTACCTTTTGTATCCTTGACAAGATATGTATATAATTAACATGTAATAAACATGTTAAAGCATCACAAGATAATCTTCAATGCATCAAATATAGTAATTTGTATGTTTATCAGTTGCTAAAGTTTCAGCTTAACACTTTCAGTACTGACATACATACATATACGAAATGGGTTTTTATAGAACAGAAACACGGCTAAGTACAAATATGGATTTGGATATGATCTGTAACCTTACTCTTGAAAACTTGTGGATTAACATGAAAACTATGAAGAGAAATAAGCACTTGTTTGACTTTAGTTGCAAAGTGTTTTATGAAACTGTCATGTATAGTACATACGGTAAACTCAAATACTGCCTGGTATCCAGCCTGCTGGGAAGACCTGGTACTGAATTCTGGTTTCAGTCATTGACTGAATTTTCTTTTAAATGACTGAAAAAAATTAAGTCAGTTCAGTCATAACACCTTTTCCAGTCAAAAAATATCTGGAAATATTGCAAAAATTGAGCAAATTACATTCACTTTTAAGCTATTTTGGACAAATGATAAAAATGTCTCAAGGAAACAGTGTCAAGCATGAGAATTAGTATTCATCAATTTTAGGCTGGAAGATCTCTTGTTTTTCTTGATTTCTTTGATAACATTATATTTAATTTCGTATGTTAAATCTTATATTGCTATGTCATCTGAATTTTTTACTGGCTTTCTGTAGCATTCCATTGCATGTGGTTTATATTTTTGCTGAATAATGAAATGTAATATTACTTGTTATGATTCCATCTAACTGCAAACGCTACTGAAGGAACAAAGTAAATGCATAAATGATCGAAGTAAAAAGTTTTCACTTGAAATTAAGGCGTCATTGGATCATTCATATTTACAGCTATGTTGGTAAAATTGTTTTCAAAATATCTGTATGTTACAGCCTATTGTTATGGTTTAATGCTGATGTCTTTTATTGTTGTGTGTTGTGTGATGCATTTCTGTTCACATGCTGTGAAAATTTATGCCATTTTAATGTGCCTTGCAAAGCAGTTGGGTTAGCAACTTATAACATTTCCAAGCATGTTGCATGCTACTTAGTGTGCATGATTTGCTAAAATGCTAACTTTTGATGTGCTCTTGCATTGGGCTTGCTGAAGCAGATCTTGATTAGTTATTTACTCTCTTCTTAATCATTCTAAAATTTGTTTTTAGTTGCTGTTTTTGAATTTAAAATTTGTGTATTGCCTTGGTAATGATTCATACTATTTAAATCCTACACTGCCATTAATTGAAGAACTTGATTGAATTGTTAGATTACATTTGACAAAATTTTATACAGTGTGATTAGTTCATAACTCTTGTTTGCAGCAAACAAGTAAAACCATACCAATACCCAACCAAGAAAGGTTGGGATTGACAGTATGTTTGTCAGGAAAGATGTAGAAGTTAATTTATATTTAAAGTTTTCCACATAGTATTGGCAAATGCTTTAGTATGTAAATCAATTCACATCAACTTTTTGTAATCACCACAATCTATTTGCCACTGATATCAGTGACCGTTTTTTCAAAGTGGTTGTGCTTTACCATGTCATGTAGAAACATTTTAATTGAGTTAAAAACTTGCTTAAATGTCTATCATGTAAAAAGTATCAAATAACGGTCTGTGGTGTTTTTTTTAACTTTGTTTTGTTTTGGGTGTTGCAATTAGACTGATTTTCTAACATGAAAGTTTTAAAAAATAATGCAATGAATGAGGCTGATATCTATCAAAAAGTTAGCAACGAGCCAGAATAAAATGTTAATGTGTGCTTGTAGAGCAAGATATGTTAATAGCAGTCTGGTCATATTATTGTTTGGTTAAAAAATCTTTTTTCTGACACTGAAGGGCAAGAGTGTGAAATGTATCCGATGACACTTCAAATTTGATATGTGAATTGCATTAAATAATTAATTTATTCTAATAGCTTGCAAAATTTCATCTAAAAATGGTTTTTGGTTTGCAAGTGCTTTTCGTGTTGACCATGCATTTTTGGTTCATGCAAGTACTCTGTAATACACAAGCTGCTCTGCTGACTGCAAAATTCTTTGTAAAATATGCTGGTGCTTGAGCACAATTTTCATGTAAATGCTGCACTGTTGTTATTGAACTGGTTTGCATTTGCCATTTCAGAATTATTTCTAAAATGTGCTTTTTTTATGAACATTGACAATGAGCAGCACCTTTGTCAAAGATCCTGCAGAACGACTAAGAAATCTTTTTAGCTTGGGTCAAATAGAAGTAAATAAAAACGTGCCAATACGTCGATACTATCGATCATGTCAAGAGATTAATCGAATGGTATGTAGTCTGAATGCTCAGATGTGAAAATATATGGTATGCAGTTTTACTCCTTGGCGCACTTTATCCTACAATGTTATTCAAATACCTGAAGGACATTCAATTCCTGTTATAGTAAATAGTCTGACATGTTGCTCCTGTAATTTTTAAATTATTACCTCTTGTAGTTGGCAAAGTATGCATGATGATTTACAGCATTTGCCCAATTTCAATCTTTTCATAGTACAGTAGAACTTGTCTAATCCGTCATTGTTTAATTCGTCAATTGACTTAATTCGTTACTTATTCGTCAGTGCCAGCAGAATTACTATCTTTTGTGTACATTTTTGTTCGTCTACTTCACCATTGTCTAATTTGTCACCTCTTTATATCTCTGAGAAGTGTTTTGTTTGGCTAATACGTCATTTGCAGTTTCGCTTTTGATGTCTAAGCAGCTGGTACGTGTGGGAATTCAAACAATTAAGGATCTTTATCTGAGAACTGTTGCACATTGCAATTTGTTTGTCGAATTTGTACACGAGGTGCGAAGTGCGACCCGACTCCCCATTGAGAGAACACGGAAAGTCTTTGCAGTTTGTTAAAGATTTAAAAGGTGCTAGATGAAATGGAGGAGTCCAGATAGAGTAGAGGAATGAATTGTTGTATTCAACCATAATGTCATAAACTTGTATTTTACTGCAAATAAGACCACTATGTATGAGTTACTGTGATAAAGTATATGAGCTTCTGTGATAGAAGTTTCACATGTTTGCATAAATTTGGCACTTTTTCTAATCCCCTTGAGATAACAAATTAGGCAAATTCTACTGTACTTCTGAATACACTTGCTTGAAGATTAACTATCATAGTGTTTCTATTTTTGTATTTCAAGTTCATTATACATTTTTTGCTACCAAAATTGGAAGTGAAGTGTTTTTTTTTGTACATTAAAACAACATCTGTTGGAGGAAGCCATTTGTTCAAGTCATCTTAATAATTTAGAATTATAATATGTTGTAAGTCATCTAAACATAGTCTATAAATATTCTGACTCTGGGTCCATCTTGAAATATTGGCTCCAGCACAAAAAAGGCACCTGTTTGTACATTTGCAATGCGACACTAATAACAAACTCTTTTTAGGCTGGAGTGTACTACTCAGAGAAAAACTTGGAAAATGCTTATGTTCTTTATGCAAAGTTTATTATGTAAGTAAATGTTATTTCTATGCAACCTTGTTCAGGTAAGTATATGAAATTATCTGTTAACGTTGTTAATGTAACTTATTGATATTCTGTTTGAAATTGGTCGTGTATGTAGATGGTAACATGCTTTGTATGTGTCAGATTCTGGCTTCTCTAGGCCACACCAATTTTGGGCAATTGCCTCAGATCTCCATATAGTTGGCCAAAAGTTGCAGTTGGGCCCATCATTCACAAAATGACAAAAAACTTGAATCAATTGTTTGACACCTCCTCTATAAGCATTTCCATAGAAACAACCCAAAGAAATAGAAAAACAAAAATGTAAAATCTCAGCAACCATCACAGCTAGAACAAAAAAAATTTTTAATGGATAGAACCATCATGTTGCTATATGCATTTAATACATTTACTTGCTTACCGTATTTTATGTTTTTTGAGATATTTAAGATTTCTTGATTTTTTGATGATTTTAGGCTTATTTTTTTATTTTTGATGCTTAGCGGTACTTGCATGGAACTTTAGAGAATTTAGACAAAAGAATCTTGTCAAACGTTGCAATTCACAGTGTATTGATAATTATCAGCCAGTAGCTTAATGAGCGCATTTTGAAGCACACTGTCATAAAGTTTGTTATGATTCAAGAAAAGATATCGTGTAGGAAATGTTTACATTAAACAACATTACGCATAGGAATACAATCACTAAAGCTGACTACTTTATTGCTCACATAACAAACAGAAAAATAATACAAAATCATACAAAATGAGGTACCATTGCCAGATTTTAGTTGATCTGATCTGAATAAATGCAAACAAATGCATTATGGTACCACTTATAGGCTAATCAGCACGGTGGGATGGTANATGAAAAACACAAGGGCTTAAACTAAGGAAAAACAAAAAATTACAGCAATATATTTTCAGAAGTTTGTCAGGTGTGTAGTTAATAAAAGTAATTTGCCCGGTTTCTCTCGTATCTTTTTAGCTCTTTCTTTCACCAAAACTTATATCCAAATAACCTAGTAACAAAACTGCAGACACAACATTGGACAGTATTTTTAACTGATTGGGTGCCATTTTGTAGTGAAAAAAGATATGGTGATTGACTCGAGTGTGCAAACCAATGACTGAAAGTGACTCAACAATTCTTGTGATGCGACTGTGCCTCAACTCAATAAAATTTTGTGGTGACATGATTCTGACTCAAAGGGATTGTGACTCTGAGTCTACAAATGTGACTTGGGTACATCACTGCTAACAAGTAACTGTGTGTGGCAAAAGCAATGACAAATCTGAAACTGTGTGTAAAAATTTGCACCAAAACCACCATCACAACTTTACGGCCATCCATCAGCAACATGATATAATATTATAACAGATATAATATTATAACAAAAATGTAATATTGCAGACCTGAAAACACCCTACTTTCAATAACGAGCCTTGATTGTTGACAATTTCTGTCACAGTAAAAAACTGGTCATCAGAGCGGACATGCCTAAATGCTATTGCTAAAGTTGCATGGACTGGAGCTAAATCTGTCTTACTTAGCTAAATCTGTTCCGATTTAGCAGTTTTTTATGCTAAATGTGTCTGATATAATTATTTTTTACAAACGGTGCCCCATACCACTCTTCCAGAACAAACACTATGTCATCAAAAATGTAAAAAGATCTTATCATTGAAGATGCTCTTTTTCAAGCTCAAGCTGCATTTGCTTTTATTAAAACGTTATTGTTGGATGCATAGACTTTAGAGGGTAGCCTTATTACACTACACAAGTTGGTTGTGTGGAAGCAGCCATAAGCATTTGCAGAAAATTGTACTGCATTAACTATATTCTGTATCTGTTTGGTAGGTACGATACCAATCTACAGTTTTGAATGTGGTGTAGCCGACTAGACTGCCCATTTTCTAAAAATGTAAGTGTAAAATTTCTGCTGATAATGCATTTGTGAAACACCTTATTGGCAAGTGGTCTTCCACATATATATTTTGTTTTACATAAATTGGTTCACTCCATCCATTTGAAAACTAGTTTTTAGTTGGCAAATAGGTGTTTGTTTAAAAAATAATTTTGTGACTAAATCAGATTTACTTAGATATTGGAGCAAAACTTAAGACAATTTCCCACTGCACCAAACCAGAGATAATTTCCCACTGCATCAATGAAATTTCCCACTAGTGGGAAATGCCCACCGGTTAAGAATTACTGCGTTACAGCTTTCAGTTGCCATATGCTGTATTCTGTGAAAATTAGAAGTGGTGTTGAAGGTTTCACATTGTGAAACTAAACGTCCATAATAGAAAAAAGTTCTAAATGCTTTTTCATACCTTTGTAGAATTTTGAATTTTTTGCCCTGCTCATTTTTTTCTTGACACATTAATTCATGCATATCAGTTAATGAACAACATAAAAGCAATCGCCAGAAGAACGACACTAACTGTTACCATTTTTCATGGTAGATTGTCATTTGAAAAACTAAAGACTCATCCAGAGTTCAGCAAGGTTCCTCCCGCTGAAAAAGCAGCCAATAAGAAAACTTTGAAGCTTGCATTTGAAAGAGCAGAAAATATCAAGAAAATTTTGAAAGCAAGATATGAACAAGAATATGAAAATGCAAAGAAGGAAACGGTGCAGTATGATACAAGTTATAATAACATCTTGATATATAAATAAATGTGGTCAATGATCATACACCTCTTAGTATATGATCATTACATCTTTTGATTGCAATTTTTGAAATGTAATGCGATCCCACCTGTAGGCCTCACCAAACAAGTTTGCCTTTGTAACCCTTTTACTTGCTTTAGCTAGAACTTCAAGTTTATCTCGTAGTTTTATCTAATAAATAGCAACTGCGGAGATATCATTTTAACAAAGCTATTTGTTTGCCTGTTTGTGCTGTAGCCTGAAAAGGAGATTAGCTTCTGATCCTCAAAAAATGTACTTCTGATTACTATAACGAACTCGGACCTTTCCATGAATTCACTGCATTTTTGAAGTGCTTTCCTGCATGCCAAGAAAATAGATGAACTTCTTTCGTTCTCGTTAGTTGCATCGGCTGCATAAGTACGTTGCAAGGAGCTACGTTGGTGACATCAGAGTGAAACGCAACACTGATTTCAAAAAATAAAAGATGTGGCGTTCTCTATAAATTTTTGAAACATAGGTCGGTAATCCAGAAATTGTTGTACAGTGGTAAAGATGACATTAACTGATAACGGGTTTGAGGGCCAACGCAGAATGTACAGTGAATTGAAAGTTGCTAGTGAACAGTTTCTTATGCCCCTGTAGAATTGCGTTGCCTCTCCCGAGACAGTATGCTGCCATTGGTTGCGCACTCAGTGACGATAAAACATTTTCCATGGTCTTTTTACGCTTCGTTGAACTCGAGGTTAGGAACCCAGACTTTCTGTACTCATAAGATCATGGCACCCTTGGGCTGCCTGTGAAAAAATGTGTTAGTTTCTGCTTGTACGTCTTCCAAAAATCTGCCACGAAGCTAGCATGCAAAAATTGTTTTCAATACCTTTGTCAAAGACAGGAGAAACCCCAGAAACGTGTTTGTCCTTTTAGGAAAATGTCTGAATAATTTCTCTGATCATTTGCAAATGAAGTTGCTAAAGAACCGTTCGTAAGACAGACAGCCCAATATGTCATCAACAATCTGCGGGATGTCGTTGGAATCCCCAGACCCAATCCTACAGGCATGCGCAGCACATGAAGCGGTGGTGGGGCTGTACTGCAACGGTTCTTTGTTATTAGGAGCGTTTGCTGGAGCTTGCCCGAATCGAGGAAGAAAAGAAAAAACAAGAACTCGAAAGAATAAAGGAAGAGGAAGAAAATTTGCTGAAGCTGCGAGAGAAGCAACAAATGGATGCGTTTGTAGAAGAGCAGCGACGGAAAGAATTGGAAAAAGAAAGATTAGCGATTGAAGCTGCGTAAGAATTGCGTAATTCTTCATACTTGTGCTTTCAACATAATTTTCTATCACCCAAAGACAAAAAATAACGAAAATTTTCCCGTATTTTGTCACTGATCACATTTTTCCAGGATGATTTGATGTGTTCCAGCGGATTTTGCAGGCTTTCTTTTTAACACCAAGTTTGAGTAAAGTTTTTGACTATTAAGTACAGAAGTTGCATTGACTGAATGTGAGCAATGTGTTGGGCACTGAAGTTTATATTTCATGTGAGCCGCAGATGGCAAAGTTATTCGAGTACTGTGATAGGTTACTACAGTACTTGGTGCAAAGTTTTGTGGTTTTTGTGGTAACTCTTTAATTACCTTCTGCCTTACTCTGGTTGAGTTTGTAATCGATTTTCGCGCAATTGATTAAAGAAAACGCTGCAGGGTATATAATGGTCAACATGCTGCGACATTTCAAGATGTTTCGTTCTCTTGTGAAAGTTGTACATGGAAGTGTATTTCACTGTGGCAAAATTCCCCATCTGTTCGAAGGACTATATACCTGATGAAAGCATCTACAGTCCCATTCTATCCCATATTTGCAGTTTCATTCGGTAACTTTTAGCGCATTCAGAACCTGTTAAGATTTTTTTCTGGAAACGGCACGACTTATTTACGTTGTTAGTTGGGCTGGCAAATGTTTTATATGTTCTGGCGCTACTTCAGCCAGCCAGTTGCTGCTGTTACATTTTCTTGTTTTTTGTGGCAGGTTTGCTAGTAAGCTCTCCGTTCAAGACAACAAACAGCCACTGATTCCAGTAGATTTTGCTCCACCTCCTGATGTTTTATCGTCTAGTCAGTTGGAACCACATCGTCAAAAGCCAGTAACGGGTAAATAAGTTTTTTGATGTGGTGGTTCTTTCTGGCCAGGGTTAGAAATAACAACAGGTTATGAAAGTGACAGAAAACATGTTTCATGGTATATTCTTCATCAATTTTCATTACGCCAACGTATGGTTTGGCTGTAAATAATGCATTTGTCGTAAGTATCGAAGGTAGTGAATTTCTTATACTTGTACTAGTTGTTAGCAATAAATAAGGTAAGTTAAAGTCGCACTAGCCCGTGCGGATAAAAGCTACCAGAAATGTTCAACCACCGCTGCTGTAAGTCAGTACAATGTATAGAAAATGAGCTTCGTTTCAGTGCCGGCGGCTGTGTTGCGGGGTGCCAGGAAAGTTAAATTCTAAAGTTTTCGAACTTGTTCCGTTGGCTGCCTTCATGTTTTTAACGGTGTTTTAAAGTTATGCTTACTATAGTGGTATTTAAAATTATTTGCTTCCCTCAAGAACGATAGCTCGGATCCTGATTGAATTTCACTTCTGAGATTCAAAACACTGGACGAATTTAGACAGGTCTAATATGCTCGCTTTTTGCTTGCTGATTACAAAAGTCAGTTAAGTCTCAAAACGTACACTAAACAGTGGCAGCGAGCATCTGTGTGAAAAACGTTTTTTTGTTTTGTTTGACCGATCTGCCTGCAACAATGCAAATCAGGAGTTATGGCATATTTAGTACAGATAGTTGGTTGGATCTGTTGGAGTTAAAGTCGAGGTTCGCTTTTTAACGCTTTTAACACCCACAAACAGACTTACAAAGCCGTTCGCACTGCTTGAAATTGAAAAAGTGTTGGTTTGCGCTTGGATTCCATATGTGACAGAGCATTTAGTAGTCAAGCATAAAAGCGTACTGTAAAGATTTGGAAACCATTTTTGTTACTCTTCGAAACTCTCGTCAGGTTGGTTGCTGATACTGAAAATGTCGGAGACGGCTTACTTTGCATAACAGGTACATCTTCAACACCTTCTTTTGATCGGTCGTTGAAACCCGCTCCAATCGAATCAACAGCTTCCTACAAAGACACCAGCTGGGTTAATGAAACCTCAGGTGGAGCTACCGACGCTTCTAGTGCGTTTGCAGCGTGAGTTGCGGTTTGATATACATTCGGTTTTTTATTCGTGCATCAGAGGCGATCCAGTTTTGAAACTAACATTTTGGTAATGGTATATATGCCCTTTTCAGGTTAGATGTTATTCTGCTTGAGGTTTGGATGTGGGAACGTGATTGTCCAATATTTATTTTATTATGTAACGGTCTTCTTTGACGTCATGCAAATTGATATTATTAGCTGCCGCGTTCATTTCCTTGATTTCCGGATAGTACTGTTGCGTTTTATTCTGCTTTCCTATTCGACAGCGTTCATTGCTTGCTTTGCTGGACATGATCCCAAAACAGAGCATGTTCCTTACCAACAGGTAGGAGGTAGCTCACCAAGTTAAGTGTATCCTGTTTCGAGCCGGTTGACTTTCCTGGTGGCCATCGTTATTCTGACAGTTCGTTTTATTCACAATTGCATTGAAACGTACCCCCACCCTTAAATTCCGCTGTTGACGCCGGCGTCAAAAAGGTTTTAATCGCTCAGAAGACCTAAACATGGCTGACATGCAAAATACCTGTTGTCACTCCTTGCGTATGGTTTTTCCTTAATTGCTGAAAATATAATGAGCAACAATTTGCTCTGTGATCTTTCTAATTACCAATTTCATTCGTAAACTGAAATGAATCGCTAATTAATTACTTGCAATTTGTGTGTTTTCAAGAAAATGCCGTCAGCACTAAATTTCTAAGAGAATTTTTCCTATAGACTTGATTGGAAACATGGTCGTCGGAAGAGAGGTGGCCAAACCTGGTTTTTGAAAGTTGACTTTTCCTATTAGTTATTTAGTAGAAAATATTTTTCTCTTAGTTGCGACTTGGTAAAATTAAATTTCACCACTGTCCCCCCCCCTGTGGAAAAAATTCTTCCAACGACCATGATTGAAAAACTTATGGTTCCATCTACGAGTCACTCGGTAAGCGTAGATGATTTTTAGTGCGGCACAAAGGTATTAATTCGCAGTTCGGAAAATTCGGTTTTCGGTTGTGTTTGACATTCATTTTATGTTTCTGTATCAGCAGAAGTGTTGTTGTGAGGCAGTGTGTAAAAATGGAAGTAAACGAAGTGTTAAAAAGTACCAGTGCATCGGGTATTGTATTCCTTTGGCAAATTTATATGTATGATTTTATCGTTGGAAAAAATTAAGAGAAAATATTTTATCAGTATAAGAAACTTCTCTGTTTCGTTGTGCAGTTGCGTTTAAAACACAGCGTTGTCGTTTGTTTTTTGCAGGTCCCTTATTCGTTCTAAAAACAAATACGGGCTGCGGACGGTTTTGTCCCCGAGCAACATTCCCTCTGATTTCATGGTGCATGCCAAAACTAATACAGCAAAAAACATCGAAACCTGCGGTGTTCTTTTCGGGAAGTTGGTAAGGAGTAACATATATTGCAAGTATGTGCACGAACCAGTCATAGCTCTGTGCTGAAATTAAATTGATTAACTTCGTTCAGTTTCAGATGCGCAAAGTGCTAAGATACACCAAACGCGCTATAACACGTATCATAAAACTTTACGTGGCTGTCTGCCAAAAGGTCTCTTGTCCACTTGGACAAAAATTTGCTTGACTTCGCTTTCCCTTCTATATTAATATGTTTTAAAAAACTCCACTGTCTCGTTACTTTTTTTAATTGCTCTGTTCGTTCAATGACATCAACAAAAGTTCCAATCGGTAGTGCTGCAAGTTCGTAATCCCATGAAATTAATGATACGTTGTGCGTAGTCCTGCGGCATGGTTGCTGCAGTTTGGAAAGAGAGCACTGTAAGCTTAATTTTGTACGATTTGACAGGCAAAAGCGGTAATTAGCGTGGAAGTAATTTTTCGTGTTTGCGTTCGAATTGCATTTAAACAAATATTTACAATTTTTTAGGCAAATGAAGTGTTCATCATTACACATGTGCTGCTTCCCCACCAGTCCGGTGCACCAGACAGCTGCGATACGACTAGAGAGGAAGATATGTGGGAGTTTCAAGATCAATATGATGGAATATGCCTTGGCTGGATACATGTAAGCTAACCCTATCGCACTAAAATTTGTAAGCCTAACCATGTGCCCCTTGAAACCCTCCGTTTGCCAAAGCACGAAAACTAAAGCTTTTCGCTACCTATATCCAATTTCGTTATGAAAAGTTTAATTCATTTGTTAATTGCCGTGTTCGTGAAGTGCAGTCGCCGTTGTATCACCACGTGGGTACAATAAATGTCTCGCCACGAGTGTGCACTGTTTCACCCATGCTGGAATTTCAGCTCGGAAATATTTTCTTTATACCTTGCAGACACACCCGACGCAAACCGCCTTTCTTTCGAGCGTCGACTTACACACTCACTACCCGTACCAGTGTCTGATGCCGGAATCTGTTGCAATCGTTTGCTCAGGAAAGTACAACGAGGTTAGTGGTCGCTATGATGCACCAAAATGAGTATTTCTCAAAATTTCCTCTTCGTATTCGTAACGTGGCATCGCGGGTTTTATGACTGCGAGGCTGCGATGACTCTTTCAAGCAACTTCTCTGCTTACAAAGAGAATGTAGCGATATAAGATGCATCGCAGATGCGTGTGCGTACACGTGGCGTATCATATCGACAGTATCATGTCTGCAGTGTGCAGTATCATGTCTTTTTCTGGCTTCCTACTTAGAAGTGTTTTTAACCCAAGGCAGAAACCTGCAGGTTTACCCTTGTTACGTGTAGAATGCCATCGTGCACTTCTAAGCCTCGTGGAGTGGGGGTGAATCGTTTGGTCGGTAACTCTGTAATACTGTTTTTACTGGTTTTAGCGGAGCGATTGTACATTTTCATTTGCTCCATGGTGCATCAACAAGTTGTAATAGCTTCCTAGAAAAGCAGTGCCACAAAAATGGAAGTTGTTTTCACTCATTTTAATGCTCACTTTTGCTTACGGGAGGACCGCGGGAGCAGCACTCCTAAAAAGTCTCGAACCACCTTAGGTTTTCAGGAACCTTTAGTAGTTCTGCAAGTTCTACACCAAGCCGAACCAAGTCAGGTTGGAGATGTAATCCCGTCTCGTCAACCTTCCCTGGGACATTTTGGTCACGTGACCGAACCATCATAGCCGTAATGACTCTCTTCGTAGGAAAAAGTGCCTCAGTGTTCTGGGGCTTTTGCGAATTTTACAGTTGCACACTTTGTTGCAAATCGTCACGCTGGGAACTTTTCACAAAAATCTCATATCCGCCGCCTGTGCGGAATGTGCGCACCTGGCACAACACGCTTTCGGTCATTACTCAAGAATCATGAAGGATCGGAACAAATAACGATTTAAAAACAGAGGCCTTGTGGTGTTTGCAATCTCCCGTTTTGTTACCACGAAACGATGAAGCTTACGCAATGCTGTGTTTCTGCAAAGAAACGAGGGGACCGGTCCTTGAATTTTTCCATGACGACAAAGCAAGCGTAGATATCTTTAGCATATACTCCCAAGATTTCTCAAATTTGTTGGAAAGTGAAAATTTGGTCTGTGCTGCTGCGGCCAAGGGTATCCATCCAGGTTTGGTTCAGTTATCTCACAGCACCTTTTATCAAGGCACTTGGCACAAACTTTTCTAGGGAAGCTAAGGAGAAAAATTCTTCGGTTGTTTGTGCCTTACGTCCTGTCTCCCTTTTTACGTATGGGATGATCACCCCAGTTTGCCAATGCTTAAGTATTCTTCTGGAAGGCCAGGTTACTTCAACACACGCAAGTTATTCAGAGAATTCATTCTCTGTTCAAGGCTTTAAGTGTGTCAGGTCGGATCTCGACACACCTCATCCGACAAAATATCGGAAGCTCTCGCGACAGGGGCAATATGTTAGTTGCAAAGGTCTTGCTGTTCACCAGGGCCTGCCCGTTTGTCCGTTGTGACCTCTTAGCCCTGCACGCTTGGGACAGCCATGTGGTTTTACCAGACGTAGTTTATAGACAACAAGGACTAGGTGGTGATCAGCTAACGTTTCAACAACCATTTTCGATACAAACATGTGAGCTGAAACGATGCAGAAATTTCGCTTCCAACATGCATTTAAGACCCCTTTAACCCTCCACATTGATCACTAGTTACCCCACGAATTCCAGGTACTGTGCACTCGAGTTCGGACCGTATACCTGTAATAGACAGGCACAGAGAGCGACTTACCAACTTCAGCACACATGCGAGTTGGGCACTTATGAGTATCCCCACCTCAGCGTGGGCAGACATTTTTGGCTCAACGCCGAAGTAGAAAGGTTTCCACCCATTGCCCGGCCTCTCGGCGTTAGGGCCACTAGGATTATATTTTATGTGTGGCGGGGAAAGAAGTTACCGGGTAACTTCAAGCAGGAGGATCTGGTAAAAAAATCTTCGGGAAGTCGAATTAGTTGTAAAACGTGGTCTCGTAATCTACAAGCATTGAGGGGCCCCGACTTGCTAATTCAGAGCCCACGTTTGAATGAAACAACAATTGAGCAGCAACCTGCATTAGAGCACTTTCTAAGGACGCACACCATCAAGACGCATCATTGGTTTGGGAAAGTGTCCTGCTAGTGGGTGATCGCAAACAAGGAATAGCAGCTAAGGTGTATTTTCAGCAGTAAACAAAACCTACAGTATTTATCTCAGAATTCTCAAAAAGTTGTCAAGACTGCACTCAATCGAAGTGCTTTAAAATGACTTGCGGCCTTGACATTTTTGACAGCTGCTTAGTGCTGCCGAGACATGCTCGCTAGCTGATTCACGTGACACACTGCTTTCATCAAACCATTAGCTCCAAGCTTGTTTCCACGAAGACACCAAAGAATCTTGTGGACGCCGTCACCAACTTAACACATAGAAATCATTGTATATATTTTATGTTGGATCCTCAGAAATGCATGTCGCTGTCTTCACTAGATTGCAAGTTTGCTTAGGATTCACGTGAATTCTGAGTTTTGTGCGAGATTAATGATTATGTACTTCGGCGTGATATATTTTGCTGTTTCCATGGTTATTCTTTTTGTTTGAATGCCACAACTAAAGAAAGTTACGCCTGCGTGTGTAGTGCACATTGTGTAGTGATCTGTCGTGCGCCAATTTTGTCTATGGAGGTTGACCCGCGAAATGTCAAACTTCGTTTCATAGGTTGGATACTTCATGTTAACTCCGCATCATGGCATGAATGTAATCGGAAGTTGTCAAAAACCTGGTTTTCATCCTCACAGTAAGAATCCACCTCTTTTTGAAGTAAGTTTCTTTAAGCGGTGCCTTTTATAATATATAGGTTTTCGTCTCCCGTTTAAACCTGATGCGCAGGGCAAGACGGTAAATGGCTTGCTCGTGACAACGAAAAAACGTGATTTCGCATTTTTGTCACGTTTTGTAAACTTGGTGCGCAATTCTAATCTAGTGCAGCATTCTGGCCCGGGTGTTGTTAAAATGTATAATAATGACAACTCATCGTATAATTCATGAAAATCAACAAGAATTGCTTGTGAGACTCATCCTTTTTGTATAACTCGTGTAGCCTCCTGTAACCTGCATCAAAATTTCGCTGCAGGTTTAAACCTCCAGCGACATCGTCATTCCGGCATACGTTTCTGTGTAACCATGTGTATGTTGAACTCAATGCTGCTGACTGACAATTTGACAATTAATGGCGTGCTTTTCCTATCTGATTTTTTTCAGGCCTGTGATCATGTCAAAAACGTCCCGACCCACACAGCCCAATTCGTTGACTGGAGGAACAAATAGGTTTGTCGCCGTTTCTTTTGCGCGATCTGACTCTTTCTTTCACTATCGTTGTCGAAAGCGAACAAGCCAAGTGTCCCTTTGATGTATGCGCTGGAAAATAAACACCATAGCTGTTTGCCTCTGTGTGGACAAGATCGGCACAGCTACCAGTGCTGCAAAAGTTTCCGGTCAATGTATTTTTTCGCCTGTGCGAAGAAAGAACACTGGCCGCGAAACACATTCCTGTTCCCGTGCTTTCATAACTCACTGTGGTGGAAGTTGTCTGATTGGTGTTGATTGTTTCGACTCGAACTTCGCACATTTAAGACTTGGTTTTCACCGCGCGAGTTTGTTTGACGACTGTATTTGGGGATTTCGTTTTCGCGCTGTGTAAGCAAAAGCCCTTTTCTGAAAGGCTTATGCTTATCAGTTTTTTAGGTGAAAGGTGTTGAACATGAAAACATTTGTTATTCAAAGAGATCGTTATTTTTCATTTAACATGCGGTAACAGATGCTTTCGGTTACTTTAGACCTAACTTTAATACGCCGGCGTAATAACTTCTTGGCCACATCATGTTCCTAATGTCAAATGGCATTTTGCGCGTATGTTCGAGGCTGTATGTTGCAGAACTTCGATAACCCTACTCACGAGAGCCCGAGAGTGACCTTTCAACGTTTTTCCGTTTTAGCGATGTTGTGTTTCGCTTACATTTATCTTGAGCCAGTGAAGACGTCAACCAAACTTCGATGCAGTATTTGTGAACAAAAATCTTATACGTTCTTCACTGCAAAGGTGTAGCGGACGCATATAAATTACTTGCATCAGCGATACTTGACTTCATTAATTTGAGTGCAATGTCGTTTCAGGTAGAACTGTTTCAAGGACGAATATTGATTTTATGTTTCGTTTAAAGATTATTCAAGGATAACAAATTCCGGTTGTATTTCACGATTTTTTCAAGTCGATATTTCACGATTTTTTTCAACTTGTGTCAATTTCATTGAATTGACTTCTGCTGACCTGTGCGTTTAAGCTTTCCCACGAAAGTTTTTTTTGTTAGACAAGTAACAGCTGCCGATCCGAATTCGTTGCGAAAGATGCAGTCTGCAGTCATTGCCAACAGTGGCGATTCTAGAATGAAAAAAGTGGGGGGCCACTGTGGGGCCAAGGAAAAAAGTAGGGGGGCCAACATAAACGTAAAATATTGCTGGCCGAAAGTTATCTGCTGTATGGGTCAGTCAAGCGAACTTGAACGTGAAAT
>JGI24158J21664_10005209_pt1 | contig 16934 bp, 5 predicted proteins | sample Ectturendosymbi3_FD_21664 | JGI IMG/M metagenome (IMG submission 21664)
TATTTCAGTTGAAATATTAATAATTTTTTCACGGATATGAGCGCAATATTCGTTTGACTGAAGCCATGTTTGACTGACATTGAGCGTTGACTGGCGGCGGAAAAGTCAAAAGTTCAGCATTGAGCGTAATATTCGATTGATGGATGTGAGCGTAATATTCGATTGATTGAAGCCATCTTTCACTAGCCTTGAAGGTTTAGTGTTGAGCAAATGTGGAGAGTTTAACGCTCTGAAACAAGCTATTCGAGATCTGAGCGCAAGTTTTAATCAAGAAAAATGTAATGTTTGACATATAAATGACCCGTTTTGGTTGAAATAATAATAATTTTTCCACGGCAATNATCGCTAATATTGGTTCAATCCGTTCAATGTGGCCGCGCTCCGGTGACGCGTTTGCGTTTCGCCGACGTCCGTACTGGAGGCGACTGGCGGCTGAGTTGACCTAGGTCCTATTAGGCCTACTCTGCATTGTGCATGTGCACACGTGTGGAGTGAGAGATTTCTGACCTGTTGCTGTGTTTCAGTTATTTCGCTTCTCAGAACAAAGAAATAAAGCCTGGCAGGTACTTTTTTGATGTGTGTTGTGTAAATTAAAACATTTTGGTTAGATGTCAGGTACCCACAACAAGCTATATCACCAGAAAAACTTAACCATTGAAAATTTTCAGTCTTATTAGTCGTTGACCTCAATTATTTTTCTTTTTCTCACCCTAACCCGACACACTTAACTAAACACGAATTCCTAAGCCCCAAAAATCAGTTTTATCAGGGTATTTGGTGTGTAAAATATTACTCTGTTCATGCACACATGGTGTGAAGTCAGAATCTTCGCAAGTCATTCGCTTGACACTGGAACGAACACCTGACAATGAGCTTGCGTAGCCCCTTCTGATCATATTGTGATTAAATTGCCATGGCATTGAATTTCGATCTTATCAAAACCAGTATATTTTCTACCAACTAGCAACTAGGTTACTTGGCCACATACAACAATGCAATGGCAGGGTTGCTGGATAGCTAACAGAAAATGAAGGCAAGTGCTTGTCCATTGCAGTTTATGGCAAATTTTTGGAAAAAAGATTTACAATGGCAATGTTAGCGGCAATAATCATAATGATTTTTCGTTGATGTTTTTTGCAATTCATGATCATATTTCTCAGTAATTTTAAACTTTTTGATGTTTTTCATTTATGAATTGCATGAATTGAATTGATCTTCATGATGAAGATCTGTTTTAATTAAAAATCATGATGCCTGTGACTCCCTGAGTAGGCAAAATACTGTTTGTTGATCCACTGTTTACAGTAGTTCGTAATCTGACTGATTTTTACTTATTTCTTGGCTGCGAAAATATTCTTTTTTTATAGTTATAAAATTGGAAGTAGTACTTAAGCTTTATGTTCCACTGTAAAGCACATGACAACACGGTACCAACAACTCGGCTTTGCAGAAATTGGAGGATGATCAGAATGATAATTCAGAATGATTGATGTTGAGCTGTATTTTCTTTCTAGGCTATAGTTGGGTGTTTATTTGATTAATTNAAAATGGATGTTTTTGTCAATACAAACAATTTTGAAAATTGGCAAATTTTTGAAAAAAAAAAGTATTTCGTCTTTATTATTATATTTGCCAAACTTTGCATCATCTAGCATTCCTTCACAGCGAAACCACTTAGGCCTACAGGTATTGTGATTAGTGAAGGGAGCACACTTTGAATAGATGGCTTGACTTGACCTTCGGCTTCTGCAACCTATCACAATGGACGGAGTGTGCTTTGAATCATTTCAAACATCTCGACATCCGAAAGCCAAGAAATCTGACATGTTGCACTTATCAAGCCCAGCTGCAAGCACATTGCTTAGACAAAATGTTCTGCGTAAAATATAGCAATTTGACTCAAGCAGTGTGTAAAGAAAGTTGATTCATGCTGAGTGCTACTTTTTTATTTTAACTGCATAAAATTTGCAAACGTTATAGTGTTGCTGTGAAAAATATCTGGCAAGCATGTCAGATTTCCTGGGAATGACATTCCCAAATTCCACACTTCTTCTTGGTCTGCAGTATTCATCAAACAATACATGGTCATTAGCTAATGTATGTTACTTCTTCGCCACCATGTACCGTTTGTAGGTGTAGCCTATTCTGCTAATTAAGTATTTATGACTTAATAACTTGCAGAATTCAGAAAGTGGATCTGTTGAATTAACTTATCAAAGTGTTTGTAATACTGTAATAGCCTATGTTCAATGGAATACCTTCACCTAAAACATATTTGTCAACTATGTCTTCATTATGTGTCTACCTTTGTCATACTGTGTATTTCTTTGTTGTATGGATGCTACTTGCTGTATGGCATATTGCTCCACGTTTCATACCATTAAAGAACTCCAGACAATAAATCAGACCTTAAAGTTATATCAATGGATAACAACAGGTTAGTTATATCAATGGATAACAACAGGTTTTGCAATGAGCATAGATAGCCCGGACTCAAAGCAGATATGCATGATTTTTATCAAAGTGTCACTTTTTGCTGATAATGTGTAAAAGAACCTTTTAGGAGAAAGTGTTACTTCTGAATCTTATAAGACAAAAACAGCTTTCTAAATCTACTAGTTCTTAAGATATGGTCAAAATTAATAGCCATTTTTTCTTGTTCGGCAAATGTGTACCACCATTATCTGGTTCATCAATTTGAAATCAGTTGCTATATGTCATTTACTCTATACTTGGGACAATTATAATTATCCCACTTCTTAAAATAAAAAAAAATCAGTTTTTTAGTTCACTCTAATAAATAGTAATCTTAAAGTTAATCTGGATTGGGAAGTCCAGATCAGGCTTCAGGGAACTTTTTTGGATATTGTTAGAAAATGGTTTCAATAAAATGAAATCACCCCATTAGTCAAGAACTGCAACAGATTATAATATGAACAGCCAGACAAACATTTGATTTTAGAAAAAGTTCTTTTTAACAACCAAACTTTTTACATTTTATCTAATTTGGGATAATTCATCGCAGTTTCCTAGCCTTTGGTCAAGATAGTCCACAAGCATATGCCTACAAAAAGTTGACTTATGAATTTTATTACTGTATAGAGTGTTCTATTTCAAAATCACTTCATTATGAATACCAAAAATGATTCAGTAATGTAAAACAATCTTTTTCAAAATTGTACTAATTTGATGTTTTTCACGCTTAAAACTGATCAAGTTTGATTTGTTGCACATGGTTATTTCGTCACACATGTAATACTGAAAAATGCTCACGTCATGCATGGTATCATGTTGGCAACTGCCATATAATTCAGACTAGATGTAAGTCATCACTTTTCTTTGCAGACTTTTAGGATGTCATTAAGTGTAGTAGGTATATAAGATTTTGGTGAACTGGTGTTTTTGCAAAGCAGAGATGTCAACTGTTTATAGACTGTGGCATAGTCGATGGTTTATAAGGTTTTATAGTCAGAAATCAAACTCGACAGTTAAATCAAATCGGTCAAAATTTTCTTCTCGTAGTCATACCTGCGGAGAACTGCGCAAAAGTGACATTGGAAAAGAAGTTACTTTGTGTGGCTGGATTCATTCATTTAGAACAGATAAGTTCATAATTTTGCGAGATTACCATGGATATACACAAATTTTATTGCCTCAAAACTTTACCCAAATGTCATTGGGTGTTGAATTGTCAGAAATGACTAAAGAATCTGTTGTAAAAGTTGTTGGAAAAGTGATGCCTCGACCAAAAGAAAACATTAACACTAAATTAGACACTGGAGATATAGAAGTTTGTCCAGAAAAGATCCAAGTGCTCAATACATGCAAAGAACTGCCATTTCCAATTGGATCTTTTGTCAAGAAAGGTGAAGCTATTCGCCAACAATACAGATACTTAGATTTTCGAACTGAACAAATGCAAAACCATCTTCGCATGCGTTCAAATTTGGTTTCAAAAATGCGTATGTTTTTGGAAAAAAACTATTTTGTTGAGATTGAAACCCCTACTTTGCACCATCATACCCCTGGTGGTGCCAGGGAGTTTGTTGTGCCATGCTCTTCTTCACCTGGAAAGTTTTACACTCTGCCACAAAGTCCTCAAGTTTTTAAGCAGCTTTTAATGGTTGGTGGCATTGACAGGTATTACCAAATGGCCAAATGCTACCGAGATGAAACTCTCCGACATGATCGACAACCAGAATTTACTCAAATTGATTTGGAAATGTCTTTTGCAACTTCAAAAGATGTTATGGGATTGGTAGAGGAAATGTTGGTTAACTCCTGGCCAGATTCTCTTCAAAGTCCTTTTCCAGTCATAACATATGGTGAGGCCCTGAAAAGGTATGGCATTGACAAGCCCGATACCAGATTTGGCATGGAACTTGAAGATATTACTGGGTTAGTTCATCATGCAACAACTTCAGATATACCACGTCAGAATGTACAAATAATAAAACTACAAAACTTCCGAAAAAATTTTGATAAAACCTTTAGGGAAGCTGTTCTGGCAAAGATTGATGTGGAATTGACAGAACGAGAACCATTTGCATATGTACTTTTGGAGGATGGCAAGTGGAAGGTAACTCCAAGAAAATATGGCAAGTTATCTAACATGTTTAAGGAAACCAATGTTTTGCATCAGTGCTTGGTGAAGAATGAAGATATTGTTATTGTATCATGGGGCTCACAAGACTTGGTTCAAACAACTCTTGGAAAACTGAGAAACATTGTTTCAAAGCAGTTTGATATGTTGAACATTTCTCACAGATCAACAAATGGTCATTGTTTCACATGGGTTGTGGATTTTCCCATGTTTGAAAAGGGGTCTTGTGAGGGTGAACTAGCTGCAGTTCACCATCCCTTTACGGCACCAAAAGAAGAAGATCTTGAACTTATTGATAGCAACCCATTAAAAGTTCGTAGTCAAGCTTACGATTTGGTACTGAATGGCCATGAAGTTGGTGGAGGATCAATTAGAATACACAATGCCAGTTTCCAGAAACACATCTTTCAAAATGTCTTAAAATTTGATCCACAGCACTTGCACTACTTATTTGAAGCTCTTGAATCTGGTGCTCCTCCACATGGTGGCATAGCTCTCGGATTAGACAGACTTTCAGCAATACTATGTGATGCTCCAAGTATTCGGGATGTCATTGCTTTCCCAAAAACTTCTTCTGGAAAAGACTCCATGACTGGTAGTCCATCTGTACTTGATTCAGAAGCACTAAACAAATTTCATATAATGACTAATATTACTTCAGTGGAAGGTGATGAGTAAAATAAAATGGTTACTTCAGTGAAAGGTGATGAGTGAAACAGAACCTTCTACCAGTTTGTGCTGCAGCCATATTGAACAAAAGTGGTGCTTTGAAAACTTTTCTGTTTTGCAGTAGCCTATGGAAATTGGTAATTGCAAGTTATTCAGTTCATTTCTTTGATTGTTAATTAGTGCACATGGTCACAAGATAGTTCATGCTTTCTCAGATGTGACTTATTTTTCATTTTTATCTTGACTTGCATGAACAGTATGATGATGGTTTACTTTCAGAAAGCAAGAGCCAGTTTAGAAATGGATTGTTACATTTGCTGGTCTGCAACACCTGTCACAGTATTTTTACTTATGAATATGCTTACTGAAATAGATATGGCATTAGGATTTTGGTATCTACTGCTCATAAGGGAAAGTTTAAACATGCGGTCATTGTTGACAGCTCATTCGGTTATTGAAACTGATGCTAAACAATAATAACACAAAAAGCATTGCAACTATTCACCTTTTTGTTAAAATCTATTATCTTGTATAATGTATCAATCATTTGATGTACTTACATTTGTAATCTACTTTAAACAGCTCTTTTCTGCAAAATTGCATAGAGTGTCAAAATTGTCATTGTTAGTGACAAAACTTTATCATCACACTGCAATTTTGAGATAGGCTTTGTGTAGATTAATTATTTCATCTGTAGTCCTGAATTTACAATAAATCTCAATTTTTTAAGCAATCTAAAACTTGCTTTGAATCTCTCATGATATTTTTGTAACTTTTATTGATGTTATTAATAGCATGGTCAATTTTGAATGTCTGATCTGCAAAATTTATACAATCGTGGTTGCATTTAATTTTATTCATTATATTGTTTTTAAAGAATCAAGAGTTTTTTCCTTGTAGATATCACTCCGTTTCACAATTACATTGGTCAAAGATTTGTGGCTGCCTGTCAAAGAAAAACAATGCATTCAGTCCTTTAAAAAAGTGTTGTTTTGTGCAAAAGCACTTTTAAGTTCTTGGCAAATTTGTCACAGATTTTTAACAACTGTTTACTTTCAAGAATGTACAAAGAAATGTATATTTTGTAGTGTAACCAATTTTTATTTTATCCTGACTAGCGTATCATTAAAATACTGCATTTACATCAGGGGATAATTTTTTACTTGTTGGTTCTGATTTTCTTTGGAATTCAAGTGTTTGTATTGCTGATAAATCTGGAATTAGTGCATCTTGTTATGCTAGTTGTAGCACATTGGGTGTCTACAAGTATTTCATACCATGGAGTTTCCATGCACACAGCAACTGCCTGATGATTTTGATGAGGCCATTGATGAAGTTGATGAAGACGAGAAACAAAAGAAGCAAATTGGTATTTTGCAGGTAAGTCCATGCATGCTGGCACCTACTATAAAAATTCATTTACTGAATCTTATTTTTTTTAATTGAAATTTGATAGAATAAATGGCTGTGTTGTTAATAAATGTGTACGTGCTGATCTTAGGCTAAGTGTTAACAAAAAAAATGATTGAATTGGGACCATGCTTCAGTAGCTTGAGCAATTATTTGTGTCAGAGCAAAAATGTTGTAAAATGGCAAATGCTGGTAAACAGGGCTGAGGAAGAATGCAACCATCCCAATTTTCAATTGTAAGGATTGAAAACCACTACAAGGATGATTAGCAAACACAATGAAAAAGGAATTAGAAGAAACAATTCAACAGCAGCAAATTTCTTGATTAGTGGTTGCTTGGTAGTTACGTCTAGTCCTACTTTTCACAAAGTGATTTGAGAAATATCATCATCATGTATGCATCCATGTTTCCAAGGAAGCATATAGCATCAGCATAAAGTTGTTGATTTGCTCAGTCAGCTGTTTGTTTATAAAGTTAATGATAAAATTTAATCTCTTACATTTCAATTTTTTGAAGTTATGTAAGCACGCTACAAACATTTTATTACTGAAAAACCAATACTGTTGCATATCGACAGACTCAAAGCACATGTAGTATTTCAGAAGCATAAATGCTCAAGTTTGATGCATGCTGTTCAAGAATCAGCCAAATGGGCTCCACTTTCATAACTTGTGATGATTCGGACTTTCACATATCTACCCTCAAGTAATTAGTCTTCTCAAAGCTAATGCAGTTGAATCAATTGGCAATTTTTTAGCAGAAAATCAAGTTCATGAAACTATAGTATATACCAGGGGTGGCCAAACTGCATGCGACTCTTCGAACCTTCGCATGCGCCTCTTTGACCTTTCTGAAAAATTATATATGCTTTTTTTATTTCTATTGTAAAGTGTAGAAATATTGTAAAATGGTACTGTGGTAACTAGCGTGCTGTACAGTATTACTTTTGCAAGTCGTTCCAAAACGACTTATGATGTCACAGAAGCGTAGATTGCAAATAAATTCATGTTTTTAAATCTTTTATATTGCGGCACTTTTAACTAGGTTTTGCGATGTGTGGCTCATACATAGAGCAGGTTTGGCCATCCCTGGTATATGTGTTCTCATTGAGGATGACTAATTACTTCAGAATAATATTTCAGAGTTAATGCATGTTCAGGCTTTTATATTTTTCTAAGTAAATGGTACTTTTAGGCCATTACAAATGTAGTGCTTACTTTTGAAATAAATATCTGGTTTTCCTTTGCTGTGTAGACAAATTTTGGTTGGTGTTTTTGGCAGGTTGAAGCAATTGCAACGTCAGAAGTAGACTCACTTGTTTACCCTGTATATGAAGGAGATAATGTTATTGGTAAGCAATGTACTATTTTCAACTTGCGTTTGGTTTAATTTGCACTTTACCAAATGTGTGAATATTTTTTACTTTGAAGTGCTTAAGAAATTGCATTACAATTACATTACTTTCACCATTATAATTTTGATTCAATAACAGCAGCTTATTATACTTTTTTCATGGAATTTTAAACAAGTGCAATTAAAATTTGTATGTGATTTATTGACATATAGAAAAACATGTGCTTGTTGCTTTTTCTTTGGTTGTCTTAAACAGCCATTTCAAAAATCTCATGTGATGTCTTTAAAGTACCTTACGTGATAAATAGTTTATTACTGCTAAGAGCAAATAGAGACTGGATGAGATGAAAGCCAGTAAACATTCCCAACGTGTTTTAAGTTAACTGATGTTAACTGACTACAATCTTGCTGTGACATCTAAGTTTACTTTTGTCACCGTTTCGTTTAGGTCGCCATGTGAACTGTGACATAGCAATACCACAAGGTGCAGCACTGAGCAAGAAACATGCCTGCATTGAGGTCAGTTTGTATAAGCGATATGCCCTACACATGAGGCTTCACCTTGAAAGATCCCCTGCATGCAGATTTGCTATGTCACTGCGTAACGTACGTGTTACTTAGCACTGGATGTGGCGCTGTTCAGGAACTGAGGAGAGCCTGCTGTGAACTTGAAACGAAACCGGCTTTGAGTGAAGTGAATAAATTGTTGAGATCATAATGTATCAATGTTTTGATTTTATCTAACAAGCTGTAGATGAAATCCCTACTAAAGTCGAGGCACTCGCGGTTCACTCTTTTCTCTCTAGCTAGAAGCAAGTCTTGTGTAAAGTTGAGATTGCTGTCTCGCACCCGCGCTGATTGGACCAGCTACTCTTGTCTGTAATTTTGCTACGCGATTGTTGACAATTGCTTGCACTTGTTCATCACGGTTGTTGATTGATTTGCGTGAAGGCAGAAGGCTCAGCGGTTTTCCTTTATGACTACGGCAGCAGCAACAAGACCAGGTTGGGAAGTGCGAAGTTAAAGCCGGAAGTTCGCTACGCTCTCAGCTACGGCGATCGAATATGTTTTGCGAACGTAAAATGCACGTTTAAGCAGGTTGGTCAGGTGCGCGGTTTCTTTCGTTGTTGGAGAATGGCAGGCACCATTTGCGTATGCTAGCTTGATTAGTTCTGGCGTTACGTGGTGTTTCACTGCTTTGCTAGTTTGGTGTTCTCGTCCCTGTCTCAGGATCGAATGTAATATACGAGACCATAATATGTAACCGCGTGTTTATGTGGAGGTTTGTAAGATTTGTTTACAGACCGAATGGTTTCATGAAAAAAAAACTTCGTGTGTCAAGAAGTGAGGTCGTGTGGATTTCTAATGTACTGAATCGTAATTGAGACATGTGCATGAACGGTCTCTCGCCATTTGCTCATCATTCCTATTCCAACGATCACTAACAATCATATGTGAACAATCATTCATATTTTAGCTGTCACATATTCATGAAATGGTTTTCGAAGTCTCCTTAATCAACGAGACTAGGATTTCCTAAATAGGCCCCATGCAAAGTACGGTTTCAAAAGGTGCGAATTTGTTTTGATCACTTTCACTTATTCCTAAGTGTAATTTAATGCTTCGAAGCAATACTTCTCAACCTTTTTTCACCCACACCCTCTTTTGGTTTGGAAGAAGTTGCACCACCCACCATGATTCATCGCATGGCTGTACTTATCAGGAAGGACCAAAAATAATGCCACCCCCCCAAAAAAATAAACATTCACCACCGTGGGCCGTGTTCCATTAGTTGAAAAACACTGCTTAAAGGCTTTAGGCCGGTGGTTCCCAACCTTTGTAGCCTTGCGGTACCCTAGATAAGAGAAATATAATTTTTGGCACCTAGTGGCAAACCCATAGCAATTTGGTTTGAGGTTTGGCGATATTTTGAAAATGTCTTTTCAATGATATATTGAAAAACGTATTAGCTCGCGGCACCCCTAGGTATTGTAAATGGCACCCCGGTTGGGAACCACTGCTCTAGGGGTTCCATAAAAAACTTATTAGGGGCGCAGAGCAGAATAATAGATGGCAACCTCTGGTCTGAATGAAATGCTGTTGAAAAACTTGAATTTACGGCTTTTACCAGAAACGAACACCCAAAAATTGCACACCGTTTTTCGTAAGATTGATCAGATACTATCCAGTTGGTATAGTTTTTTGTTGTGAAAGCAAAAATTTAAATGGGTTATGGAAGAATGTTATTTGACTGCGTGTTTCACAGAGCACTCCACTACATGATCAATCTTCTTTGGTATTAGCCGCTGACACTCCTAATTCGTCTGTCAACAAACCTCGCTGTGAACCAGAAGACAAGGTTTGTTGCGTAGTTTTGATGCATTTCGAAAGAAAACATCTTTTTTGCGAACGATAAGGTTTGGTTGTCAAATTACGATGACAGTTCGGCTGAATGCTTGTGTGGCATGTAGCGACAATTTTCGTGAAACGCTGGTCAACAGCCAACTTCGCAATTCTTGTTTGTATGCCACCACGAAAAGAGTTATGCCAACGATTCTTTTGGCGGGGCCGGTAATCTCAATTCCCGAAGCAACGCTGTTTCAGGCTGTGTTAACCGCGCGCGCCCCTCTTGCAACTTGTCAATCTCTGACTTTTGCTCTTACGATCGAATCGACATAAATTAAGTTATATTACCAAGCGCACTGTTTTGCACGATGTGTTCACCGGCTCCAAGGCCACTGACAAAAAAAGGAGGCGATTCCACCATCAAACACATTGAAGTAGACAGCTTCAACTGCGCCACTTACCGAATGCATCACCTGATTACAATAATCAGCAACGTAGCGCACGAAACGCTAGATGCGTTTCTGTGGTATAACCGTGTAACTCAAAAGACAGAAGAAATTCTTAACAATGTTGCTTTGAATAGAACTCTCACAAAAATTCTCTGTTAAACGCTTTTGTTTACAAAGCTAGTGCCATTTTCGGAAATAGAACAAATTTCCACTTGATCTTTCTGCAAAACGCCAAAGATATAATTAAAATAAAGAAGTTGGTTTCCATTTCTTCGCAAAATATCCATTTTATTGTAAAAGTATTGTGGGTTTTCTTAGACGCACACCTGCAGTCATAATGAAGAAAATCAAGATCTCTGGTCTGGCTGATTGCAAATCATTCCTTTGCACGAGAAACTGATGGTGGCCATTTACTGAATTGCCAAACACACTACAAACCGGCTTAAATTCTGTTCACTTAAATTCAGCAGCTGCAAGTCGTTAAAGAATTATAAAATTGCGTGACGTAAGCAATTTGTGTCGATCTTGTTTATAATGAATACCTTACGTTTGTTTAATTACCACTGAGATGTTTTTCATTGGATTGAAGCCCTTAATAGTAGAGTTTGATATTTTCGTTGAGATTGAGGCACTGGACGTGGTGGGGTTGGTTCAAATCCTGGGCGTCCACAGAACGCTCGTGACACTCCTAAGGAATACACAGCGAGTACACCTAAACCTTTCTATTTACAAACTTAGGCTCAGTGCTTTCATCAGATGGNGGTGCCAAGGTTTGTGAGCAAGTATAGCTTACGACTGACTGCACAACTGCTCTGCAGCCTGCGTTTTTCAAAAATGCATTACCTCTTAAATTTTTGTACCTCATGCAGGTGATTCTAGAGTCGCAGCCCGTCGACGAAATGTCCAAATTACCCGATGAAGACTCAAAAGTCAACGAAAGCGTTTTGGACNTCAAGGTAGGAGTAATGTATAGTTTGTTTTTTACGCAACTATACCTCGTTGCACTTCGTCACAACCTTCATCAAGGTGNTCACCACTACTTTTGCCATCCAAAATAAAGTTGGGTTCTGTTGCAAATCTAAACCAGCCTTTTGGTTTATGTAGGAAAATGAAGACTCCCAGATAGTGGCCATCCGAAGACCGGGCTTAAAACTTAAAAAGGTAAGCCGATTGCTAAACATCACATTATCCGACGCAAAAACTTGGATGTGTATGATTACCAGCAATATTTGTTTCACTCTGTGGTCCCATGAGTTGGTTTGATTGCAACAGCTCCAGCGTTTGTCCCAGCTTCTCGCTTTGACTGCGTGCAGTTAATGGTTGTGTCCGATGTAGTTAATGGTTGTGTCCGATGTAGTTAATGGTTGTGTCCGATGTAGTTAATGGTTGTGTCCGATGTAGTTAATGGTTTTGTCCGATCTAGTTAATGGTTGTGTCCGATCTAGTTAATGGTTGTGTCCGATCTAGTTATGGTTGTGTCCGATATAGTTAATGGTTGTGTATAGTTAATATAGTTAATGGTTGTAGTTATTGGTTGTGTGCGATGCAGTTAAAATGGTTGTGTCCGGTGCAGTTAATGGTTGTGTCCGATTCGGATTCTACTGACATCGAGGACAACATTGACAATGACAAAATGTTGAAAAACGAAACACCAGATCAAGAAGATCACTACGACAGCGAAACAGGTTTGCGACTTCCTTAGCTACGCTTTTTTGCCAAGTTAAATTGAGCTTGATTTGCATATTGTGAGTGGTGCAATTTTCGATCGCAAGATTCATTTGTTCTGCAGCAAGTTTAATTGATTTCTCTGGTTGCATTCGAATTAGATCCGCGACCCCAAGCTGAAAAGCGACTTTGGTCGTTTTGGATCTGTTCTTTGATGTGGTCTTGGTGTTGTGCTTTCCCTCCACGCAAAAGAGATTCCCCCCAAATATTGACCAGAATCTGTTTTGATCAATTTCTATGGAACTTTTATTCTTTTCGCGAAACGAGGCTTGCCTGGAAGTTAAAATGTGTTCGCTCTATTTTTAAAACAAAACAAAAGCAAGTTTTGTTTGCAGATGTTGAAGAAGCGCTTGATGTGACTGAGCTAGAGACAAAGATCACGCGACCAAATGGTACAGAGCAACAGGAGGTACGGTTTTGGCATAAACTCTACACATAATCTGCGTCGTTGTGAAATCAGATACTGATTCGTTTCTTTAAAGCAGTGGCTTCTAGAGATCGACCGATATGGTTTTTTGGGGGGCCCGATACCGATACATCGGCCATTCATGGGCCGATAACCGATATTTCTAAAATTTTTAAATCTTGTTTTCTGCTTCCTTATCAAAAATATAATGTATTCTATGTCTTACCTTTTTCTCAAAAACTTCAAAAATCAGGATGTATGAGCTAAAATTTTTCAACTTGCAGCAATTTCAATATTTCGCTGTGATTTTTAATTAATCTGATTAATGATGATGCTTTTGTTTCGGCTGCGACGGCCGACGCGTGCTCCATGGTTCACCTTGTCTGCTTGTTTATGAAACCGCACCTGCTAGCGTTGCTGCAAGATAACTGTCTTGATTTGGTTTGTTGTGCTTTCTTGCGCATGTTGTCTGCATGTGTGAGGAATATAACAGCGTCTTGTCAACACCTACTGAGGCTGATAAAGTCGGCCGTCTTGGCCGATACCGATATATCGGTGAAACCCAAATATCGGTCTATCTCCAGTGGTTTCCGATCTTCTGATCGCGTGTACCACTTGGGGGTCCTGTACTGTCACGTACGCGTACCACCTTGCTCCAGGAAAACTAATTGAACCAAATATCATTCGATCAAAAGTTTAGAAAACCTATGCAAAATAGCGGTGAGAAATATAAGAGTTGTTGTTACGAGCCAATAGAAAAAGTACAGGGAAATGCTAGAATTTATAAACAGAACCGGATGATCAAAAGCAAAAGCTGTGAATCCAGTTTATTTCTGTAAAATAAAGCAGAAGGTAGGCCTACTCGCGTACGACTTTGAAGGACTTTGCAAATCACAGTTTGGGAACCACTGCTTTAAGCGTTCAAGTAACTTCACTCCACAGGTGAAACAAGATGCGTAGTGTCACGTGAAATCGATGTTCTATTAAAACTTTGCGATTGATTCCTTGCTTCTTTCACTTGTGGAGTGAAGTTACTTGAATACAGATGTGTGCAAGTTTGAATCATCGCAAAAAGATGAAAGTAGAGCCCAGTCGGCTGATTCCTCGAAAACCCACGGAAAACGTAGAGCAGGGGTCACCAACGAAGTGCCAGCGGGCACCAAGTCGCCCGCAAGGACCATGTAGGTCGCCCGTGAGCCTGTTCTAAAAATGACATTAGCATGATCAATGTGTTCACATTAACGAATATCAATACTAAAATAATTGAAAGTAAATTGAGCAAAATTTGTATTTCAGAAGTGTGTATCAAACTAGTAGTCCTTCGCATTAATCGGTACACAAGAAGTGGCTGGCAGTTTCAAAAAGGTTGGTGACCCCTGACCTAGAGCTTTCAATTGCTTTAAAGCGCTTGTGTTGTTACGAACATGACTGCGGTTTAGTGTTATCGACGCCAATATACTCGAACTGTTTCATGTCACAGATTTTGAAACCCACTTATTTAAGCAGCTCTGGCGTGTAAACGATCTGCTTGTACCGAATCTTTCGGAAAGGCTGAGCATTCAATGGAAGCTTAAACTTTTTCCAGATTTTGTCGTGATCCATACATCGACGCTACGCCTTTGTTTTGTGAAGGTCGCACCAGCGAAAGCCGCCCCCTGCAGCGCAACTGTCAAGCCCGCAACAACAGAATCCAAACTTCCGACCGCAACCGAACCGAACGTTGTGCCCGAGACCGACGACGAGTTGGACGAGGACTCGTTCGGCGCCTTCGAGACCCAGGCGTTTGGCACCAGGGCGAAAATAACGCTCGCGGCCGACAGTCCATCGGTGTCTGCTGCGCCCGGCGACACAATGATCGATTCCTTTTGTGACGTTGAAACCCAAGCTTTTGCTGCTCTGCGTCCGGACGCGCGTTCAGTTTCAGCTCGAACGAAAAGTCCGGAAGGAAAAACCGACAAACTCCCCAAGTCACTCTCGTCGAGTGACGATGATGATGACGATTACTCTCTCCTATCCACCATGCAAACCCAATCCTTCGCCTCAAAGCAGACCGCCAGCAACACCGCGGCAACCGCCGGCTTGTGTGCGACTGACCTCGGCCAATCTTCATACGCCACTGCACAGGATCAAGACAACGACGATAAGGAGAGCGGCGATTTGTTCGAGTCTCCTCAATCTTCCTGCACTGACGATAAACCAGCTATAAGCTTCCCTGATCCTCCTCCAGGCCAGACTACTAGAGACGACGCAGTTACTAATGTAAGTAACAATCAAGTGGCTACTGTTGGTACAGACGTGGGCCATTCAGGAAGTGACGTCCATTCGTTGGGTTCTTCCTCGATTGAAAACCCTCTCGATTCTTCCCAGGATCCGCAGCGTTCTCCAACGACCCAGGAGTTCACCTTGACTGGCAGCACAGCACCCTCGGGCAGCCCAACCTTGCCCCGTACTCAGGCTCTCCACCAAACCGAGTCCCAGCCTGACCACCAAGCTGCTTGTGACGACAAACCTGAGATAACCGTCCCGCTTGTGCGGGCGTGCGAAGTGACGTCAGAATGCGATACGTCGAGAAGTTCAGCGAAGCGTAACGACTCCATTGATTCACCCCCTGATGAAGGAGGAGTGGTGGCCGGTCCGCATGTCATGGATGCTGGGAATGACCAATCGAAGGAAGAACTTGTGGCGAAGGAGTTGCCGGTTCTTTGCAAACCGACTGTTGCTGATACCGTTGAGAAAACGGAGAACCTTGGGGATGCTACGGAGCGACGGCCAAGCGATTCTGGGTCACAAGAAAATCAGGACTTTCCTGTTACAGTATTAAACGGTAAGCAAGACGTCGCTGCAACTGAGGGTCGGACCAGCAACAGCTTCACGCACGAGGCCAGTGTTGCTGTGGTCGATGAGATGGCGCCCAACCGAACTCTCTGTAGATCAGATGTCGAAAACAACGTGACTGTATCTGAAAGCGAAGCAATTCAAGTTGATACGCTAGGTGTTATCACTGCAGATGCGCTGTCTTCAACTAAAAGCAATGTTGTTTCTGACGGTAACGAACATACTGAAATAACTCGACGGCAATCCCCGGAAAACAGTTCCACTGCGAGAGATAGCGCTGGTTTTGAAGCTGGCGACACCACAGCCACGAATAAAGTTTGCTCGGCATCACCTGCTGTTGACGGTTTGTCAGAGCGTGACCAACTCTTAGCAGACGAAGGAAAAAGTCATTGTGTCACGGCAGAGAGAAATGATGCTGTCATTTCTGAGTTCAGCTTAAATGAGAACGAGTTAAATGGCAAGAATGATTCGGATTTGAAAGACAGTGTCAAAACTGAGAAGCACGGTGCTAGCCTTGCTGAAACAACAGCAGATGAAAACGAAGAGGTCGCTGATGAAAAACTCGCCTCTTCTGCAGTTCTCTCTGAAAACGTGAGCAACGTGACTGAGACCGACGAACCGGAACGGAGCTGCAAAGATCCGAAGAGCCAATCAGCGACGGACGATTGCAGAGAAGTTGTTGAACCGACTGTAGTCGCTGCTGATGAACAGTTTGAGTCGAACGACGGAGTTGCGTCGGAAAAGCAGGTTGACGACGACGATCGGAACTCATCCGGAACAACCCCCGTCGCGCCGCGATTGGTTGATTTGAATAAGCAGCAGGATGCTTCGAAACAAGACGCAGAGCTCGTCGGCGGCGGGGCGATGGAAGCGTTTCACACGGTTGCGACGCAGATACACGATTTTCCTCCGTCGGAGGAAAGCGAGCAAATCGTCAGAGAACAGCACTTGGTCTCAACCGGCCAAGATGAAGACAACCTGGCGACGCAGTGCTATTCAGTCGAAAATGACGTTTCGGGTTCTGCGTCAGCGATTCCCGTCGTCACAGCAACGTCAGTCAGCCGCGACGACGACGCCGAGAAACGATGTCATGAACCCGGCGATGGCTCTGATGAAATTGACGCAGCGAAACGGACG
>JGI24158J21664_10005213_pt1 | contig 16929 bp, 9 predicted proteins | sample Ectturendosymbi3_FD_21664 | JGI IMG/M metagenome (IMG submission 21664)
ATAAATTCCTATCGTGGTTTAAAGTTGATGGCCGAATTATTGCGAATTTAATAAGGTTATTGTTTTGAAGAGGTTGCAGTCTGTTGGATGATCAACACAGTTGAGCGGGAGTGCTGGGTCGCAACCGGTATCTATCGTGGTTTGCTCAGTTCAGCAAGGAGCTGAGCATGGCAGAGAAAATGTAAAACCAGCTAAAATGAAACTCTGTCCGGGTTTCCACAACCCTTTCGCATCCAAGCAGACAATTGTTGCTCTGTAGCAGTTCGTATTTTTGGGCCAAGATGAAGTAAGAAATAACAAAAGGTCCTCAGTCATTGACGGCAAAACCAGTGACTGCCTTCCAGAATTTGTTCATATTATCGTTATCTTGAGTTGCGTTTCTGCTAGGAACTGTTCTCTGAATCGTCTGAACCTGCGATTGTTGTTTTTTCGCTAATTTCCTCATGGTAGCAGCCCTGCTTGTAAAAAGCTATCAGATTAAATTACTCATAAAGGTTTGGTATATTCTGTTAGTTTTGTGTGCTTGATTTAATTCATTTTCCATTCAACTTGAGGAACACCAAGACAATTAAAATATTAATGTGTGAAAACGAACAGAAGCCGGAGCTGGAGTCTGAGCCGTTGAAAACAGAGCTCTGGAGCCGGAGTCACATTCATGAAAACCAAGAGCTCCAGGATCTGGAGCCATGTTCATGAAAGAAGAGCTGCGGAGCCGGAGCTGTGACAATTTTAGGACGGCTCCGCGGCCCTGAAATAATTCAAACTGTAGCCGGGCACATAGACGATCCAGAGTAAAAATTCAGCAGATAAATTGCTTTAGCAACAACCACCAACGATTATCATAGTAAATTAAAATTTACAAGGAACTAACAAGTCATAATAGTAGGATACTGAAGTTAATTCAGTTATCGATTAGTGGTTGAGCATTTTCTACCCCTTGTGTTTTTCGCCCCCCTATCGCCCCCTTTGATTTTTTCGCACCTTTGCCCATCAAAATCGCGCCCAAGGGGGCGATTTCGCCCACTTTGAGAAACACTGGTTTAGCGTGACCTCGAGCATGGACGTCTGAAGGATTTTTTTCAGGGTGGGGTGCAACAGTAGTGATTTTATTTTGCCAACTCGAAACTAAAAGAAAAACATTTTTCTACAAAAATGTTATAAAAAAATGTATGAAATCACAAAATATACTGCGGGGCCAAGGCCCCCTCCCCACCCTCCGACGCTCATATGGTCTCGAGTTCTAGTTTCAAGGCCGGAAAATGTGGAAGGTGCCATCCTCATGCGTGTGTGAAAACATGGGTATTATTTTCGTATACTTATAGGTTATACTCATGCGAGCATTGAGCATGCCGTTTGTTCCCAATTTTTATATTGTGAGGTGTTACTATGCATTTCCACAGCAATCGTCAACTACGCTCCAAAAAAGTTCCAAAGTAATCAAAAACCTCCGCACGTTGAATGGCTTTGTTTGATCTCACCAAACTAAATTTAGCTGATGCTAATGTACTGAAAGTGTTCGAAACGTAACTGCAATGGCAAAAGACGTGATAAAGTGGTAATGAGGACCACCTGCATTAAAATTTAAAATTCAAGATTATCAAAATGAGGACAGGACAGGTTGTCAGTATCGAGGATACTTTTACGACAGCGAAAACCTAAACTGGGCCGCACAAAACCTTTGGTTCAAAACCACGTTGCAGACGTCGCAATCTGCTTTAGGCTTCAGTAGAATAGAACGGTTTATAAGTTTGAAAACGGAAGCTATAAAAAATGAAAACATTTCCAGTGACAGTCAGAGCCAGAACAAAACTTTGGCTTAGTCCACATTTGTAGGTTTTATCGTGAATAGAGTTAGTTGTCATGAAGCACCGAAACATGCGTTATATTCTTTAGATAATCATGTATGCAAGATTGTTATAATCAGGTTTACTGAGGTATTTTTTGAAGTAACTAGTCCGCGTTGTTTGTGAATCACAGTGTTTCCGGCGAACCATTCAGCAACTAACATGCCGAATAAGTCACAAGGTAAAAATCATTACACGCGTGGGTGGTGGCGACTTTAATACCACCACCTGATCTGTTACACTCGCTTGAATGCATACCAGCCCGCAATTGGGTTAAACTATTATTCTATTTCCAGCTTATGTGTCTTTTTTTAGTGTGGCTGCTTGTCGGGCCATTGTTCCTGCGCAAAATATGTGCGTTTTCAATAATTTCTTGGTAGGTTTTAAGCTCTTGGTTAACAAAACCTTTGATTGCATTTTCGTTTATAATTTCTATGTCGACCTTCAATTCCAAGGACTGACTTATCATTGATAATGATATTATCCCGTCAAAATGAACACATTAAACCAGGGGTCGGGAAACTTTTAGGCTAAGCGAGCCATGAAACCTACAAATTTTTTATTGCATTTCCGTGAGAGCCATATAATATTTTTCAACACTTAATGCAACTAACTTACTTAACTAACGTGTGCATTTTTAAGCAAAATCAATAACATGCTTCTGTTAATACGACTTCTGGTTCTGCGTGGTGTTGCTGATGGCTTTGTAGGAAAATTACAGAAAAAGTTTTATCCGTAACAATCGTGCTAAGAAAATGTCAAGCGAGCCAGATGCCGTGATCAAAAAAGCCACATCTGGCTCGCTAGCCATAGGTTCCCGACCCCTGCATTAAACAATCGTTGAAAACCCAGTGACTACGTCATTTAAAACTGCGCATATATCGCCTCTTTCAAGAAGGTGCTTGTGCGTTTATGACCGAAAGGACCAATAATCTCAATGTTTTGTTCACTACCTTGATTTTGAGTGAGCTGCTCAAGCTTTTAAAGTTACTAATGCTACTCAAGTTATGTTTTTTAACAATATTTTTGTTTCGTCCCATTTCATTCTGAATTCTTTACTGATGTGTTTTACTCTTTGATAAAATTTTCGTAATCCCGTAACCTGAGCGGCTTTTCTAGTAACCTGCGCGGCTTTGTTTTTGACGATATCAAGGAGTTTGCCTTTTAAGGCCGTATTCGTGAATCCGGTTTTGGGTTTGCAAGTAATGACGTACTTCATGACTTATTTTCTTAATATATTTGATTTTAAAGAAAGACGTTTGTATTACCACAGAAAATATACGCGGAAAGAAACTACTTTTTTGCTTTCTACGAAACTGGTCGAGGTAGTCGTCAACAAACCGTTCAAGAAACTCACTGTAAAGCACGATCAAACATTTTTTAAAAATACAGTAAAAAAATGTTGTTGAAAACATGAAACAATGCAGCGAAACTCTTTTCAAAAAAAGGAAAATTGAAATTTACCAAAAAAATTCCGAAAACTCTTAGAAATTTCTATGGAAATCTTGTTGTCTTCACACGCGAAACATTCTGGTTTCAAAATCATCATAACTTCTAATTCACCAAGGTTTTTTGTAGGTTATTCTCAATAGTGGTGATATGTGCTCGGTGTGAGTTGAAACAAACTTTTGGCGTTGGACTACCAGGCTTCTTTCTACGTATGTTACTTTTTATGCTTGCCTAGTTACTTGGTAGGCATGGTAACCAGTACAGCTCCAGAAATGCATTGTTTGTCGGCTTAACATATTGTGAGAGCTTTTTGTCGATCAACCGTGTCGGCAAAACGGGACCATTACAAAGACTTTTGGAGTCACAAAGCATGACCAACTTCGGGGGCTGCAACAGAAAACTTCATTGCAAAGTCTGTGTCATCACCAGCGATACTTCCAGGACCCTGGTAGAAAGAATCAACCGACGTTTGGTTGGAGGGATAGTTTTCATTACTCGATGGTCGTGGTCAGTAACAAACGAAGTTACTGGGTCTGCTACCTTTAACAAACACCAAATTGCAAGCGTTTTGCCAAATTAGACGTTATGAGTTTCGTGAATTTTTTCATTTATGGTTAGTTTTTTCATTTGGGGTTAGTGTTGTTGAGTTGTTCTGAATAATATATTTTCAAGCTTTTTTATTCCACTTAGTAGTAGAATAATCAGTCTGGCTGGTTCAAATAGTTTCTATCAAACTTAGGCTGCGGATTCGATTTGTTGCACTTGCACTATCAACACGCAAACGCTTTATGTCTCTGCTTTGTGATATCTGACTTCATCATCACAGATGTTTGCTGCACTAAGTCAGGGAGAAACGCTTGCTTGCTATCCTCAACTTAGCCATACAAAGTCATGAAAATCTGCCACTGCATTTCTTACAACGTGCTTTCAGAGCAATGTATGTGTTATCTCACGAACCGTAGACATTAGAGCACTACAGCCAACTTTGTTAAATCCCATCAAACCTTTCTAGTGTTGAGGCTATATTTGACGATGTACATTTACGTAATGACACATTTTCTGTGCTCCACAAAACGTGTTACAAACCGATTGAAAATCTCACCTGTTTCGTGTTGCCTGGTCTGAAATGAAAACGCAGAAACGCTCGCACAGGAATTATGACTGTCCCTTGAAACGAAGTTCCAAGTACCATCATCTTGAAAATCATCAGCTACGTTTATGTTGGTTGTCTTAGGAAGTGCGTGTGCAGCAACATCTTCAACCGGTGTTTCATCGTCAGTTTCAAGTACAGAAGCTTGGGCGCTACAATTGTTCACTTCATCACACGTAGCCATTATGTCCAAAATCTAACCTGCATGCCGACCATTTTGTTGACTGAGGTAGTCAATATTGTATAATGACCACGAAAAGCTCAAACGCTAGCGCTGCTGCGAACTCCTTCAGTCAAACAGCAACTGTTCTCGCATACCTGCCACGCATTTGCGAGCTAAAGCTGCGAAATTTCTTCAGAGCGTATATTGCGCTTCACTTGGTTTGCGTCACGTCAGCTTAGATGTATTAGGGGCACCCATATTGGAAAAACCTAGGTTAGTGCCAACCAACAACGATTCAGGCACACTGAGCGTCTCTCACGTCAACAGCAACGATGTGGGCGCTGACACCCGAGACACAGCAAAGACAACGAACTTGAATCTCACGTTACTATGCTGGAAGCCTGCCCGGAAAGGGTTTCGACTTAATTCAAAAATTCTGCAAGATACCGATGCGAGAGGATTTAGTCCGAATCTTGTCAAATAAATAAACAACCCCGAAAATGTGATCTAAGCCACAAGCAATTTATCTACTTGTCGCTGTAATAGATCTGACAATCGAAAGTATCCGATCAAAAAATGATTTTACGCAAGCACTATTTGTTCAAGCGAAGCAACTACTCAGAAACTTTTACGGTAGGGTTTGAACCGAATTGTCAATGCCAAGAGCTCGTCACATGAAGGGAGTGGCGTGCGGAGAGGGGGGCAAACGGGGCGCCGACCCCGGGCATCCAACACAGGGGGGCATCCAAAGAGTGAAATTAAAAAAATAAATTTCTGCAACTAGATGATTTTTCGTATTGTAAGTCTACAAATACATGCTGAATGGATTTAATTTAACGAAACTTGTTTTGTTGTCAACACCAATTTTTACGTATTCAAATGCCAGTAATTCTCAGCTTCCTCATTATAATGGTCTTTTACTCTAAGTGTACGACGCACGCCCAGCCAAACTGATAGTGACGTCAGTTGTTCCAGACGGTACGATCAAGAGAAATCACAAAAAAGGATTGAAAGATAGTCAGGGTTGAGAAAAACCCGTTTTTTTAATTCCAACCCTCCTGTTTTTTCAAATTCGGGTTTTTTGAAAAGAAAGAGGTTTTTGTTCTTTTTAAAAAAAACACAAAAACTCCATTCTGAAATGTTTTTATTGCATTATGCAATATCACCATTTGCAGAATCACACAATAATAAATTGTTATGGCTATTATGGCATTATAGTTTGAGGGTAAAGAAATGTACCCCATCTCTCTTTGTTTTCGCAAAGTGTTGTGGGTCAATTCACTTCAAAGTAGTAAAGCTTAGCAAGAATGCGAACAGCAAAGACAGAAAAGCCACTCCCACACAAACTCCGCCGTTTCACGTCAAGTTTATATACATGCCCTGCTAGTTCAGCATCTACAGTATACAGTATATTTTTTCAACATATGGTTTGGCATGGTCCAACATCAGAAACAGCTTGGATGCAGAGAAGGCGGAAAAAATGATTAAAATATACCGAATTTACAGAGCTGAAGAAGATAACCAGCAGAATTTACTCAAACTGTTCGAATTATTGTTCTCATTTTTTCAAGTCCTTCAAATGTCGTTGCTGTTCGTTTTATATCATTCAAAAAAAATTGCAGTTAACTGTAAAAGTGTGCTGCATATTTTACTTCATAGCACATTTTCAAAGGAAAAGTTAAGAGTGGGATTTTGGTGGGTTTTATTTTTTTAAGTGCGGCCTTTCAAAACGGGTGATTTTTTTGTTTGGGTCCAATTACATTAACGCTGAAGATAATTATGAACGTTTAATTGATTTCTGAGTTGGCTTCCCGTTTCGTTTCTTTATGCTAATACAGTCGCACACCTGTGCTTGCAAAATGTGCTTCGTTTCGAGCTTCGTCATCAATTGGCAGTTCAGGCGGATTGATCATAAAGGCTCACAAAAGCGATTATCTGTTCTTTTTACTTAGTAATAGTACATATAACAGCAACATAATAAAAAACGAAAATTTTCTTGAGTACTTTATGCGCATTCTCAATTCCTGTGTAATTTACAAGTTTCAAACTGTTAACCCTGGGTGTCCGTCATCCCAGCCGCATAACTTCTGATCAACTGCTATTCGACGAGACATTCGCGCAGCCTTGTAATTTTGCAGTTGTGGACTGCGCTGATGCAGCATTGACTGTGTTCTACTCCCCTGTTTTAACCCGTTGCCGAATATTTTTGCAGTTATAAATGGCTCTGTCTTAGGATATCGCTGATAATTTATGTTCATTACAGTGACAAATTGCAGCCTCAAACAACGAATAAAGAAAGTGCGTGTAGATTAATATGCACATAGACGTCGGAAGATGGAGGCATGGCGGGGGTATTTATTCCTCTGTCCTTTCAAAAGGGGAGCAACGGGGGCGGAGGTACCTTTTCATCATAAGTTTAAGAGCAGGGAAATTTTTGGTGTGGCGAAGGATTTTTGCCCGAATATCCCCAAACTTTCACGAAACGTTTTTTGTGCAACTTTTACCTACAAATTCTCTCCCACGAAGATCATGAAGACCTTTTTTGGTGTGACCTCCTTCATGCGATTTTCTGCAAACCTTGGGCGCCATTTTTTGAAGTCAAGCAAGGTTGGGCGCCATTTTCAAGCGGATTTTCAGGAATGTTGCCCAGATTTTCAGCAAATCAAAACTTTTAGGGGTGCGCCTGACCCCCAACTCCAACAAGCACCACTGTTTTTCATAACAGTATCATAGGTAGTTTCGTAGTTTATCAAGATCCAACTGAAACATAGTTATTGCAGCTTTTCGAGCACCCAGAAAATTCAGAATAATTTTCTATAATTCCTGTTATTATTTTTGAGGTCATCATTGTCGATGAACAGAAACAAACATTCTTGGTAACAATTTATTTGTTTTTCATAAGTTTCCATTGCCCTATAATGTTTTACTGCTCCCCCTGCCCTACCGGGCACCGCTAAATATGCATGCTGTGTCAACAAACTTCGTCAAAACGTTGGTGCAAACCTGAACATGAGGTCACATTGTGACGTCACAAGCAGCGTATATCCAGTAACTAATGATCACCATACACCACTGCTCANTACTAGAATTTGGTAGGGGGCCATCCAATCAAGCAATCGCCCGGGCATCACCAGACCTCTGCACGCCACTGCATGCAGNGGGGNAGTGGGGTGGTAACGCGTGGGAGCGGTGTTCCCACACCTTTTCACGTTTTGCTTTAGAATGAGTTCGAAGCTGTTTCAAAATGACTATTTGTTTGGATGCGTTCCCACATATTTTTTGTTAGCACTGCAACTCTGCTCACGTGGCCACTATGAAAGTGCTCGAAACGAAAATTCGCTGACTTGGTTCCGACTGATGTACTGTACATCTCGTATCAAACGTTAGCTGTTTGGTTCCCTCGTACGCAATAACATTCTAATAGGACACCTGCACTTGAGTGTATATTTTGCGACGACCTTTCTATGTTTTTCTTCTGCGTGCTTCAAGTCGAGCCCGTTTTACATTCCCAGAATAACAACTTGCGGACAGCACTCTTCTGCGAGGTTGAAACTGCAAGGACTCTTATATGCCTTCATTTATAGGCAGATCTGCAATATCAGGAAATTGAGGTACTTGAAAAAGGCTACAAAATTTTCTTCAAACACACAACAAATTGCTTTTGTTGTAGCCCGCAATTTTTCGCACCCATTGGACGCAATTACGGATGACTGCTCAAAGACATTTTCAAGTACGTGCACTCTACCAACTATGAATAAAGTTCTGATTTTCATAATTTGAAAAACACTAAAGCCCATCACGCATTGACCAGCATTATAAGTGTAAAGGTTCTTATGAAAAAGCAGCGTTTACCACAGCATGCATACGTGTCACAAACCTTCACATGGCTCCAACTCAAAAGAGAGATGCATAGGTCTAGTACAGCAATCCAACGCTTATATCAGAGGTACGTTCCTGCTTGCTTAGTTTGTAAAAGTCGTGCGACAATAACCTCCTCCGAACCGGTGTCGGACGTTTCCGCTACCGCTCCCACAAATCGGGTATGGCCCCACTGCGGCCTGTGCGTTTGGCGCAGAAGAACAAACAGTCGACCATGTTGGCCTCGAATGTCCAACCCATAGGTGTAGGATCACGGAAAATTTGGGGGTTTGCAAAGGATTTTTGCCCGAATTTCCCCATACTTGCCCGAAACGTTTTTGTGCGACTTTGCCTTTAAATTTTCTCCAACAAAGATCAAGATCTTTTTTAAGTGTAACAAATGGCGTGAGGTGTGACAAAAAAGGTCTTGGTGTGTTTTTCTGCAAATGTTGCGCTCCATTTTTTATAAGTCAAACAAGGTGGGATGCCACTTTAGTCCGGATTGTCAGGGATTTTACCCAGATTTTCAGGATTTTGCCCAGATTTTTAGGATTTTGCCCAGATTTTCAGCGATTGTGCCCGGGTTTCCGAAAAATTAAAGCTTTTGTGGGGCGCTTTCACCCCCTACACCCCCGCCTCCTACACCACTGGTCCAATCCACCGACCTCCTCATGGACTGGTCTGCACGGCCTGACGGTTCTGCAAGATGAGACAATCGAATGGCTGCTCAACACCTTCCCCGAGACGAGATGTACACTGTAAACGAAAAGCATGTTTTTTTCCACGGTCGTTTCGTGGATTTCGGCAGTTGTTGGTAATGTCATCGCGCCAGATGCCTAAATTAGCGCCATCGACGTATCGGGGTTCAAGCCCACACTGCAGGTGTGCGAACACAACCGGACCGCACACGCTTCACCAGAGAGGAAAATTGTACCAATCAGCCCCACATCGAATAAACTGACCCCACAAAAGATATTAACACATCTTCGAAACGGCGCTCTTTTTTAATACAAACTTCCTTTCTTCTATGCTCTTCTGTTTCTTTTTTTGATAATAACTGCGATAAAGTAAGTATTTTGAAGTCCTGTTTTTTAAGTGCTCACAAAACGTCAAGTTTAGATCCGCCATTTCCACTAGATAAACGGTACGCTTGTATGTTACGCCACACCTTTCGCAGTTTAAAAACATTCTGTCTGAAATTGTGCGAATGCCTCTATTGCGATTGTTTGTTGGCAATACCTTTTGTTTTATGTGCGTCCTATCTGAAAGCAAATGAAAAGCACTTTTACTAAAATCAAAGCATGAAATTGTTTGCACGTAGAGAAACCAAGTCAGAAATTCAGCAATGCTTTGTAAAGAGATNAAAAAAAATATATATATTTCACTTTTTGGTAGTGCTATCAAACAAATAAATATCCGACCAATTTGTGANCTCATAAGCAGAACAGACACCAAAACAAGTTAAGGCTGGTTGCTGGCCCAGTTGTTCTTCTTTGTACCCCAATGAAACAAACATGNTTTAAACAAAATCATGCTACTCTTGCAACTTNCTTCGGCAGGCTTAAAGTCTCGTAAATACCGAAATGCACAAGAGTATAGTTTGTGGTATAGCCATATGCTTTCAGGTTATTGTGCAAGGTCAGATGTATTTTACTGGAGTTCATATTGAGCTCACGTTGATGACATATTTTTCCTCAACGGTTCAATAATTTCTGCCGAAATTTGTGGGGAACGTTAACCCCTTTCCACTATGACTACCTCCCTGGTGTCCAGTCCCTGCATCCTAATGTAGGGCAGAAGCGAACAGCACAAGCATTACCTTGCAGAGCCATCAGCTCATACGCAACAACCCTGCGTTGGAATTGCCTGATCTGAGATCACGCCTCAGGACCAAAACGAACACGAAATTGCGCTGCCATGCTTGCTCTTCGTGCCGCTCCGCACGTGATCAGCGTGGTGTTAATAACACGCGGAGCAAACGGTCTAAACAGTTTTATCGTGTGGAGTTTCAGTTGGGCTGCCGTGCGTGCGTGGCGCTTGTCATCGTGTTCCATGACATCTTGTTAGGACCTGATGTGAAGTGTAATCGATTTGAAGGAGCGGGATGATAAACGCTTGGCAGGTTTATGTTAGTGTATTAAAGTGCTTTAATGCATTGCAGACACCAAATGGCTTGTTAAAGAAGCTAGCAGTGAGTGGTGCAATGGTCAGATGGTTACGTTCTGGTGGAGTTTGATTACAGGTGGCATGGCCCAGGTCAGACATGACCGTAGCATAGTTTGTTGAACGTTAGCGTGTGTTGACTTCCAATCTAGATTTTCTGTGGTGGAGATTCTTAGCCTTGTTCAACAATGCATGCACTGTTTTTTGTTCAGTGTTTTGTGCCAGTATATATATAACACGAAACACTTCCAGTAAATGTTATATAAGTTAAAAGAAACATTGCTTTTTTGTTTACGCATGTCGAAGGTGCTAACGGGCCTTATATCGATAGGTCCCTATGTTAATAATGCTGTGGAGTAGTCGCAGGGTTCAAAACGAAGCAAGCATTGCCGGACAAATTTAATTTAGGACGATATAGGAAATCACATTAATTTCCATCACCTTCCACAGGTGTCATTTCCTTGCACTGCTTGAATCACCAACTTTGTCTGTAAAATCTGCTTCCGGTTTCTTCTGTTTTCCGAATGCGATTTCTGAAAGCCTGCCCATCAGCTAGCTGACATTCACACTTGAAACATGTCAGGTAAATCTTCGCCAAGTCTGAATTCTACATTTTCGTACCAGAAATCTTCGCATCAACCTTTTTTGAACGCAGTTTCTCGGTGTAGGCTATGAGGATGGTTTCCAGTCAAATATTTCTGGCAAGCAAATTAAATTCTCAACTGCAATACAAGGTAAAAATCAGTGGTTATAGATTTTCCTTAAAACTATGCACTCACACATGCTACTGTATTGGCATCTTGCTTAGTAGTTTCGAAACAGTTTTGTAAGCTGCCAACCATTCTATCAAATCGTTCTCCAATCTTCACCAAGATCAAATCTTTGAAAACATCCTGTCCGTAATCACTGCGGCTCGTTGTAAGGTGTTTTATTTAAGGATTGCTTTGGTAACGGTTTATTTTTTATTCACTCTGCTAGCACGCAGATGCAACACAAGGCCATCGCACACTAGGCAAATCAACCGTCAGTTAACATTAGAACAAATGAAAACAGTGGCATAATAGTTGATCACTGAACAAAGTGGTGCTGTGCCCTACGATTGATGTCGATCATTTAGTCAATCAACCCTGTTATCACGTTTTGAAAGCTGTTGAAAAACAACAGTTGGAGATCAAATAAGCTAACAAACCATGAGCATGGTGAAGAATGTGCAGATAAACGCATTTATATGTACACAGATGTGTGGATGTGGATCGAAATTGGTCGAAGGAATTTGGTGTGGTCAAGAAAATGTGGGTTTAAAAATCAATAACAAACCTAATTAATAAATATGGAGTGAACTTTCATGCCAGAAAAAATGTGATAAGCACAGGAAAGAATGTAAATAAATACTACATTCTGAACCACTAAGATTCGTTGAGAGACGACCTCTCGGTTGATTCGCTGGCCCTTGAGTCAGGTACAGTTAGCTGACGCAATAATGTGTCTCGTTCAATGCAGCTCGCGTTATTGTGTCAGGTTGGCTAGTCTCTGCAATGTCACTGTCGTCCTGTCCATTTCTATGATTTTCCTGCATTCTGCCTGCAATACCCTACTGTAGTAGTAGGACAACACCACCTACGCCAGTTACACGATTAATTGCCAAAAGAAATGCTCATACAGATCATTGTGACGACGGAAGATGCTAGGTATAAACCATCTGGCAACCGTAGCTATAGCAGTAAGTAGGAAGGTGGCATCGGTGAGACAGAGGTTCTGGTTATCACATTAATAATAAGGTATAAAAGTTTCCAACAAACGATTGTGCGACAGAAAGACGTAACGTCACGATCTACTTGCAGAAGTTGCGTAGCAATCGATCTTTTGATGATTGCTTTCCCTATTGCATTCCACATCGACAAACCTTGTTTTTCAAAACGTTCAGCGCATGGCGTGGGGGCTACATTTGAGGAATCGTTTTGATTTGTTCTTTGCCTGTTTATTCTTTTCCAATCGAAATGCGAAGTTCTCCAGTCAAAACTTATTAACTATTGTGGACAAACTATTGATAGCTGTAATACAANAAATAANTAATTTACCTGATGTTTCCCTCGTGGTCTCGGTTCTCTGCTGCTCCAGTGGACAAGGTCGTGGTAAACATTGCTTCGTGGTTCATTACGTCAGCACGAAAAGCCTTCACGAACATGCTGCCAAGTAACAATTGGTTCTTGTGCGTCAGACGTCAGTCCTGGGATTACTACCGCTTGTGGATGCCAAAGAACTATGTCAAGCAGGAATAAATATGCAAAAATAAGTGCTTTAACTTGAAGCTTTCAAGTTGACGAAGTGACGGTTCGTTTGGTCTTCTCTGTTATTAAGTGTCTTTTGTATTTGTTTTTTTACTGAATTATTTTACTCTGAACATTCGAATAATTACAACGCATATAACATGTACAGCAATCATTTCTTCACAATAGTTTTGTCGTTCAGACATTAGGTAGAGTCAGTGTTGCTTGATGGCTTATACATTTTAAGGCAATTATCGAAATACATCGTCTACAATGTTAGCAAATATTTGAAACGCTTGCCAGTGAGTCTTTAAAAGACACTTGAGTCTTAAAGAGTCGGAACTACAGTAAAATGCTGACTGGGTTCCTATTTCAGTGGTTATCCGTTGTTGTGGATCTCTTGGCGATAATACTTCAGTCATTTGAAATTTATGCAGAAATAGTTCGGTTTGCTTTGGTAAGTATACCGTGGGTTAAAATCTGAATACCATAAGCTGGCTATACATGCAGTTAAAAACCGGTAGCACGTTATATACAAAAACCGCTAAACACCATTCAAACAAAACATACAAAATGTCCATTCCAGTGAAGGCATGTTCCAGGCTGAATTAGCGTCCTGTTTATTCTGAGTTCAGAAAGAATTCACTTGGTTCAAAATTCAAGTACCCTATCCTGATTTCAAAGTGAAGTTCCAGATTACTAAAATGGGAGAACTGCGGAAGCTTCACGTAAGTCATATTCCTCACGAGGTTTGTATTTGAATCGATTAATATATTTAACTTCTGTTGCAACGATTTTAGGATATCCTATTCTTTGGTCTAGTGGAACCCCGTGTATAACATCTTTGCCTCATGCCGACTGTCGTAACAGGCAATAACAGGAAGTGATTGCTTGCCATCAGACAAGCTGGTAAAACTGGCTAAGGTTTTTATCTGCTGCGAACTAGTGCAGGTGACGACCAAATAGAGCATTTGTTCATGGAACACAAGAAAACTCCCTCTACATTTCTTCAAGCAGTTGTCAATGCAAATAGGAATGAAGGACTTCTAGGGTTCGGTCTGTTTGACTCTGAAGTACAAGGGGCGGCTCTACCGTTTTATTTCATTTTCTCACGGTACCTTTCACACGCATTGCTACCTTGGGATATCGTTCCTGTTTTACGTTTTCTTGGTAAGTGCGGTGGATTTTCTGTAAAATAATCAATCGATTCTAACGATTCCTCGTCCATTGTGAGGTGTTCGTCACACCTACAAAAACCAGCGGAAGTGATGCTGGATATAATTGAGAATTGATATAATCTATAATAAAAATAGATGGACCTTATTCTGTTCAATCGGCGACATATAATTTAATTAAAACCGGTCCAGATCAGTGTTCCCTCTAAGAAAATTATACACTGAGAAAATGTTGTTTACCATGCAGAAACAGTGAAGCGTTCCCAGTGTTAAGGGATATGCGATATATATATATCCGTATTAAATGTCGAATGTTGAAGTGCGCTAGAATGAGACAGCACTGCGCAGATTGTTTGCTGGTACTGCGCAAATGCGCACCTTAATGGGAACACTGGTCCAGATTGTTGCGTTTTGGATTTGAGGACTTCAACAAAACAAATACCCCTCCAGGCATTAAATCATTGGGTGCCATGCACAATTGTGAAGCGCAATGATGTGCGACCTGGTGGTGGTTGCAGTCAAAAAGAAAAGCTTTCCAACAAACGTGTGGGTGTCTCAGCGTCGTATCACCTCCAACAGGGGGCAACACTTTTTGCGTTTTTAGTTCCATTTTTTACCGTGCTATCCTTCCTACTTGTTGCAATCAAATAACCGCACCGCTGCAGTTTTGCACATCATAGCACTGGTGGTAGCAGAGCACTTGAACGTCATTGATTCCGTTTGCTTCGGCCACTATGTTTCGGATTAATAGGCAATTGCATCTACAGACGTATCGGTGAAAACTACAAAAGAAAACTGTCAAACCAATTAGATCAAAACAGACAGCCCGAAAACTTTAAACTCAAGAGGTTGTCGGATGATTTCTTCCAGCTACGTGGGCAACGAACTTAATAAACTGGACGCACTGTTCGAAAAACACTACAAACTATGTCCCACAAAGTGCAAAGTTCCACAAACAGCCACAAACCTTATCGGAAACAGCTCATATGACGTTGGCCAGCGCGGACAACGAGTTGTTGATGGTTTTCGCGTCGTCCAGGAGTACGCCCTCTGCACCAGTCTTGCCAACCTGCCCAAGAAACCAACAGGCAGGTCAGATGGCCACGGAGCCAATTCCGACCGGAGTTGGAAATTTACGTCGAACTTTTGGGCTTCTTCCGGAACAGGAACCGTTAAAGTTCGTCCAGGACCCAACAAATTTTTATAGGGAATCAAAACATTTTTCTATTGGGATATTTACTGTGACCAGACAGAATGAAATTGATCGTATGCGAATTTTCTGAAACAAACATTAGAGTAGTCCTATGGTGGAAGCTAAGAGGATTGTATCCTTTACGGNACTCTTAGNATATTCCTGCTTGCACTGAGCTGCACGTGTGTAGTGCCTGGGATTCCCGGTCTGGGAACCAATTTGTGGTGGCTAGGTTAATTGATCCGGTGTAGCAACCCATTCATGTAGGAACAGTAAATACGTAGCCTTGACAAGTGAGGAACCACAGACGTAGAATGGTCGATGTCGCTTTTATTCATGAACACAAGGCAAACAAGACATGCTCGAAACGTTGAAACACGCAGTTGACTGGATCTGGCTCTTTCGTGCGTTTCTCTGGCTGGCTCTCATACAAACACAATTGTCCGGTTGCGGCAGCATCGTAGCTATTCTCACATACGCAGTCCTTGCTGATTCTGTGTACCGTTACTCTGTGTCATTATAATATGGGGGTGGGAGGTTGGCGCTTCGAAATCACCGGTCTTTTAGCGCCACGTCTTACTGCTGGTTAATCTGTTTAGAGGGTTCGATTTGTAGCGCCGACAAAGCGTAGAACATGACACGATGCTTCTGGGTTGCCGAGGATTTCTGCGGTATTCACATTGACGCCGATCTTACGCAGGTTCGCCAGCAGGATTACGCGTTGTGCGTGGTATTGCGGACAACCCAATAGAAAATGTGCAACAGTTTCAGGTGTGTGGCAGACATCACATAACCCATCCTGGTGGAGACCCAATCGAAAAAGGTGGAGGTGCAGCTTGCAGTAGCCTGTTCTCAACCGGAACAAAGTTGCTGTGTCTGTGAGGACTAGGCGCAAGTCTTCTTTCCGTCGTCGGAAGTACGGCCTTGTACGTAGTTCCCTTCGGGTCACTTTGATACTGGGTATTCCAAACATCATCAAAGTGGTCGCGCAGATGCTGATATATGTATGCATAGCTCACGCAGGTGTTCACAGTTTTGAGCCTTATTTGGCTGACGTCCTGGTGGCGGTTAGTGGATGTAGCCAACCTGGCCAACGAATCCGCTATTTCATTGCCAGGTACACCACGATGGCCTGGCCTGGAACCCACGTGAACGCTATTTCGCGTCCAGCCTTGACAAGAGTTGAGGACAACAAGACAATCTTGGTAACGCAGATGTGAGAGGTCCAGCATCTGCTATTTATGGCCTGTAATNCACTGAGACTGTCCGTGATGATTAACGCCTTAGGTATCGAGTAGGTAACAACACAATAAAGTGCACGAAGAATACCGTATAGNTCTGCACTGAACGACGACGCATAGGGGTTGATCGTAATTGACTGGCGAACATTTAATTGTTCAACACAGCCAGTAAGTGACGCTGTTTTTGAACCATCGGTATGAATGTGATGGTGCGTATTGTAGCACTCATCCAACCTGGACAGAAAAGCGGCGCCACTGTCGTGGTACGGGAGTGTTGCGCGTATCTGAAAACAGAGAAGTCCAGTTTGGGGTGGTGAAGCAACCATGGAGGGGCGTCGAAAACCCTCAAAACATTTGCCCGAAGCAGGTCGCCAGTTATGGTGGGTTTGGTCAGCATGTTGAAAGAACAGAAATTACCACAGTCCGG
>JGI24158J21664_10005214_pt1 | contig 16929 bp, 11 predicted proteins | sample Ectturendosymbi3_FD_21664 | JGI IMG/M metagenome (IMG submission 21664)
CGTCACATTGCCAGGTAAAATTTCAAATGCAAAAGTACTTGTTTTTATGTATATCAGAAAGTACACAAAAACGCATGTTATGTTGTCTTCGTTTACTCTCTAGCTCGAAGGGGTAAGACCAAAATTGCTTCAAAATCCACATGAGTGGCTTTCGTTGTCCTAAAGTAGTGACTCTCATATTTTATTAGCAAGTAAACCGTATCTCTTAATCGTGTTTCGGAAAGCCCCCAAAAAAACAATTCAAATTTTTAGATGGCTGCATGGCGGTACCATATTGGTTTTGAATTAGGCGATGAGTAATAAATCAACGCCAGTTTATGATTAATGCTGTTTATGATTAATGCTGCCGCTTTTGCTTGCCATTTTCATTACAGGAATATGCGCACCGAGCAAATATTCGTTCTTTGGGTATTTACCATTGTCAGAAAGTAAGCAGCTCCTGAAAAAGTGACAGGTTGCATAATCCTAGTATGTGGCAACAGCTCACAAGCAGGTGCTAGATAAACTGACGTATATGATTGGTAAGTCAACACCACGGTCTTGTGCTCATGCGGAAAACTAGAAACTGATGCATAAAATGTTGGTTTCCATTGTTTGGATTAGGTGTGGTCCATACTTGAGCTGAATGCTTGAAATTCCATTTATCTATCTGCTATAATCAAATACAGTATTGCAATAAAACAACGCCCAATGAAGGCTCTAATTTGCACTTTAAGTTTTCATCAGCGATCTTAAAACGTTAATATCTGTTTCGCGAAAGCGATAACAGCTAGCTAAATCTAGGTGAGGAATTCTTTTTATTGCGTCCAATTTGATCGAATAAGACTGGGCGCAATTAGTCAAGAGACCTAGACATCTGGTAAAATGCGTTTCGGGCTGCCTCGTGCAGAATCGTCTTGGACTTGACTTGTTTGTAATTTGTGACATTCGTTGCTCGTAAATATATCGCCGATGTAACACGAACCGCTGAGCTCTATTAATTGCTTGAAATTGGAGACCGGTAGCCAGTTACGCTTTTACACAATTCTGTTTCAGTTTCTGCTTTATGTGCGTAGTTCAGAACGGCATTGGTTATGGACGGCTCTCTACAGCCCACTGGCAACAGTTTTTAAGAACCTTTCATTTGGAATGACTGTGGTTCAGTCAAAGCCAACAATTCCATTGCTGCTTGCTACTGCGCATCTGATTTGGAATCAGATTGCAAAAGCATTTGTATTTGATTCAAGGGGAGAAGCGTACATTTTTCTTGTTCCGGAATTAAGCATTCTTTTCATGCATTTTCGTAGACGATCGGACCAACTGTACGTCTTCTGGACTTTGGAGAGCCCCGGAAACACGCAATATTACAATAAAGAAAAAATTGATTTAAGATCTTTTGGCGAGTACTACTTCAACGGAACACTAACTTTTCGGTTTGTACATTTTTTGTTGCATTTTCTAAAAATAATTATATATGGTGGAATTAGGCTTTGAGCCACAGCGTAATTTTATATACCTTCGTATGAGTTGCTGATGGCTAAAATACAACAAAGTTTGAAATACAGAGACTGCTTCTGAGATAAAGTTGATCAAACACGTTTTAAAAGGTTTCTTCTCGAGCCAATTTATGAGAAACAGATTCTTTTACAAACAATTTGAAAGTAGTGTTTCGACTTCGTTACGTGTTGAAATAAAACGAAAATGCACTTTTCTTTGTTGTTGTAACTCAAATTTTGGAGCTTTTTCGTGAGTATTATGAAAGGTGCTGTGAGACGCAAACAGAGATAGATCATAAATCCCATAAATGCCCCAGTGGCAAACACAGCGCAACATCTACTTCATACAACAACTAATGTATTTCCGAATGCCGAGTACAGCGCAAAAACAATTTCATGCAGATTACCACAGCTTATGATTGTTTAGATTGTGTAAATAAAATTCATCCGTGTTTCTGAACAGTGTGGCAGCTCTTCAGGAGCGGCAATTGACATTAGCTTAAAAAAACTCCTTAGGTGGCAGCAGTGAGTCAGTACAGAGAGCCATCCACATTTGCCAAATGGCTGCTCCACATTTGTGGAAAGCTCACAAGTGCGGGGTGAATTAAAATTTGTTGCGTAGAAGATGTAACTGCAAACTTGAGGTGGATGAAATTAAACGGATCAGCGTTCAGTAGAACAAGATTTATTCACAGAAATCAGTTCAAACTACTCTACAATGAAATTTGATTTCCCGGCCTACTCTTATGGACTAGGTGGCAGAGATGGCCGGAGTCACATTTTCAGACTCCTGCTGCCGCCGAAAATGACAAGTGACTCCGAGTCCGGTTTTTCACAAATTTTTAACTCCGGCTCCGAAAGAACTCCTGCTCCGAAAGGCTTCGCACAAATGCTTCTCGAACTTTCTCAAAAATTTGTTGCGATACTGGTGGTCGTCCAAATTTTATGGCCTCACACAATACACCTGATCACTGTGGAGTACTATCCACTTCAGCCGTAGCATATTAAACAATAATTTTCATTGCACACCATATATTTCAAAGCAAGTTGATCCCAAATTTTTGTTTCCAAACTTAATTAGTGCCAGTGAAAGTGATCCATTATGTCCAAAGTTATCTGATTAATTTATTTCTAAATGAATTTCGAATGTTTTTTAAGTTGTTTCTGTGCAAAGTCATAGATGCACTTTATATCACCAGATCAGACACTTTAAACATTCAGATTATAGCCATGAATTGCAGAAAATTTTGAAATTTCAAGCAGTGCTTTCGTTCTTATATTGATGTCATGAAAGCATACTGGTTTGCCGTTTTCCAGATAAATGTGTTGCTGTACCGTTGTGAGATTGCTTTGAAGTAATTCAAAGTTTAAAACATTTTTATGAACTCCACCCTGTTTTGTTTGCTTTTTGAAAATTTGAATTTAGTCTGATTTTTCATTACAAAAATACGTTAACAACACCTGTAAATATTGTTGTATAAACCAGTAGGTCATTCTTCTGTCACGAACAGTCAACAACTATTGCATTTTTACAGGTTTAAAGAGCTTATTGAGTTATCTTTTATTTCCAGACGCGATTCTACTTTTTACACTCAAACAAAAAACTCCAACTCATTGACCAGACCTATTGATTTGATCCGTTCCGGTTGGCAAGGCGTGGAAAGGAACACGACTAAGCTGCTGGCTAACAAGGACAAGGTGGCCGTTTGGTTTGTCAGTAATTGTCGCGGCGGATCAAACGGAAATAATAGAATGCGACTTTCAGAGGAGTTGATAAAAAATGGCTTGAAACTGGATCGTTTTGGAAGATGCTTCAAAAACAAGCCTGCCGACGACACGAGATGGCAAATGAACCAACTTACAAAACGCTACAAATTTTATCTGTCGTTTGAAAACTCGTTGCACTGCAGAGATTACATAACAGAAAAATTTACCATCAACGCTTTGGTGTCTGGCCTTGTTCCGGTTGTCTATGGGCCTGTGCGCGAAAACTACGAAGCAATGGCTCCGCCGCATTCGTTCATACACGTAGAGGATTTTAACAATAGCATGGAATTGGTAAATTACTTGAAGTATCTCGATGGAAATGACAGCGCGTATGCTGAATATTTTTCTTGGAGAGACATGGACGCGAAGAGTCTTTACCCTTACGGAAAGTACATGGGATTTTGCGCCTTGTGCAGGGCTCTGTACGGGATACCTCTTGAAGACAAACGACCATTCGAACAAATATACGGTGAAAAAGGTCTGAACTACAACCCAAGTATCGGGCTCAACTTCAGTTATTCTATTCGCTCGATTCATGATTGGTGGATCGGTAGCGAAACCAAAGAATGTTTGAACGCCCCCGTGCATTAGATCAAAGGTCGGCGTCGCGCATACACCCACATATGAAAGTACGTGTCAGCTTTAGAGAGCTGCAGGCAGGGCCGACCTTAAGCCGATGCAGCTGCATTGGGCCCCCCGCCTCTGGGGGTCCCGCGCCATGGTGTTTGGGTAGGTTGTTTATTTATCCAGAATCTCTTTGCTTTTAAGAATTCAATAGAAACGGCTTATAAATCTCATTGTTAGCAAACGGTGCTCTCGTTAGAACGAAGACTGACGAAAGGTTGAACTCGTAGGCGTAGACCTTCTATAGAGTCCGAAGACTCCAGCAGTTGGCCACTCAACCAACAGCAACATGTGTTCTATTCTGAATTTTTCGGATTGGTCTGTATTGNACAATAAACCGTGTCNGTCTGTCTGCGGCAGTCAGTCAATAGCTGTTGAGTAGCAACGCTTGGTGTGCCAAAACTATTTTTTATCGTTATTCTGAGACAGTTGCAAGCTAGGGCATTCGCATTGATAAATATGTACAGGGCGCCACGATTTTTTTATAGATTTGTATACACTGTGCCCAAAACGTCTTCATTTATGATATCTAATGCTTTTAACGATTGCTATCCCTCCGTGGATTAAGGCTCGCGGCAATATAACACCCCAGTCGGAATTTATACCTACAATTTTTGTAGTAAGTTACCAAGACCAAGTTTGAAAGCCCATCTAATCATAAATGGTACTTAATGTCTTCACGCGCCAATCAACACTAATGCAAAAAAAACTGCAAAACTGAGATTCTTTTTTGTATTTGCTATCTGGTGACATTCTGGCGACATTGTTGAAATGACTAAATACTGTTTAGAGAAACTTAGACGTTCCAAATTACAAAAAAAATTCCGAAAAGAAAACGTGTAGAATCTACCGTAGTGGCAATGAAAAGAGGACAATAAAAGCAGTGGAGAGTGAAATAAAGCGTGTCAACTGTCAGCGGAGCAATAAAGAAATTTATCGTTAACAAGAATAGTACCGTGATCGAGGAATCAGATAGTGTGTCACTCAGTTCCTTTAAGGATCAAGATATTCACAGTCTTCCTGTATCTCCTGTGCAACCTGTTGAACAAGCTACATCATCGTCTACCTTGTGCCAGCAGTGTCATTCAGGTTCCGAGAGGAAAAACGATAGCCCTAATGTTAACTGTATTGAAAACTGTGAGAATCTTGCGTCTTGGCCCAAAAGTCTTTTAACAGCTCAGCGAGACTCTCATCGCGAAAGGTCCACATAAGCTTTTAACTAAGAATTTCCCAAAGATGTAGCAGGCAGGAAATTTTCAACTTGTTTTTTACAACGTCAATTATCCAATGGAGAGGTGATGCTAGGGAAATGGTCGGTGTACTCAGCTGATAAAATCGGATATTTTGCTTCTGTTGTAAGCTTTTATCCGATGTTATGCTGCGCTATCCATTGATGGTTTTTCTGAATGGTCTAACGCTAGTGTGCGCTAATCTGAGCATGAATAGTCCCGTTGTCACTTACGGGCAAGTGTTCAATGGTTTGCGGCTGAACAAAGAGTAACGAGGGTTGGTCGTTAGATTCAATTCATCACTTTTATCATCTGCCGCTTCACCAGACTTTCATTGTGTTTTGCCTATTTACGAGCGAAAAAAGGTAGAAAACCAAAGTCCAAGTACAGTACTTAAACGTAAAGGAAATTTAAAGCTGCACTGCGGATTAACTACGCAAGGCAAAACTTGTTATTGTCATCCAGAACGCTCGTTCCTGGTTATCACTATATTGGGCGACTATATGCTTCTATTTCATCAATCAACCATGTTGTTTGCGCTTGGTAAGTTGTTTCTACATCTGTGACGTGGTAGTTGTAAAATCTTGTACATTATATTTCTAATTCANAATGAACANTTAGCACTGGTATCCAAGATGCATTAAGAATAATTGTAAATTGAGCTTTTGGGGAACTTTGGACGGATGCATGGGTTGTACTCTTGTGAAGTCAGTTTTATTGCGTCACAAAGCGGATAGTTGAACTTGCGCCAAGACGTTACATACTAGAATGCGTCTGCGCCTGTGGTTACCGAAAACGAGAAAGGTAATCAGCAGTTTTAGCAGTTTTCTCCAAGTCAGTCGTTCTTCGAACAAAAGTGCCGTTCAACAAGAGTGAAGTAATTACACTGTATCTTCGATTCGCTTGTCAGATCGGTTTGATTGACGTAACTTTGCGCTTTCCGCTCGGATCTCCATTGCAGAGCTCTAATTACAACATTCAGCTTACGAGTGGTAACGGTAAACTGTCTAATGTCCACCACAACAGCATGCTATTAGATATAAACATGCACATAACTAGGGGAAACGTGAACAATGTCCACGCCCTTCTGAACTGAACAGCGGACAACATCCGACAACTTTCGTGACGTTTAATAACGTTTAAACAGTCTTATTAATCAAGTATACACTGAAAAGCAAAAGTAACAGACAGTTAACCAAAGTACATGAAAATCAACACAACAGACCAAGTAGACAATGCGCTCACACCAGCAGACGCAGCAAAGTGACTCAATGTACTGCTCTACAGAACGAACGTTGAGGTGCGCACTTAATCAGAATACCACGTGAAACACTGCAGGCAAGCAACAGCACTGGAGGGTCAAGTAACAGAATCACACTAAATCACATCACCTTCTCGCTCGTGTCCGAGCACAGGTTTCGTCTGCAATCAAGGCTTGACCATCTGTGGTTGTTGACGATGGCGGATGTGGCTTTGACGGCCCAACCTGTGATGGAATAGGCGTTGGCAGTGGTCACATGGTATAGAGGGAGGGGGACGTGGTTGGTGGGAGGGGGACGCGGACACGAAAAACAGAACCAATCAATATCATCTACTACATTTATATCGACTCCAATAATTTGCCATGTTTTTTGATATTCACATAGACCAGGGGTGGCCAACCTTTTGCGCATCATGCGCCAATTTTTCCAAACGTGAGTGGAGAGAGATGCGCCAGACCGTCGGACATTTCTTGTAACAATGTTACTTCACATCATTAACGATTATGATGTAGGCTACCAGGTAATATAATAAAATGCAAATGTAATATCTGGTAAAGCAGCAAATTAAACTTCAAATTTACATTGAGATTTCAAACATTTCACCTGCTTTTCAATGTTTGGAGTTAAATTGGTTACTGAGAGCATCAGAAAATTCTTCAATTTTGAATCAGTCAGGCGCGACCTCGTTTTTCTTTTAATCAATTTCATGGACGAAAATTCTTATTTGCACGTGTACGTTGTTTGATAACGACATACATATAACTTCAGCGAATTTTCTTAGTTCTGGGAAATTTTCACAAGGTAAGGATCGCCAGAAATTAATAACGTCGTAAGTACCAGGGACTGAAGAAAGCGCATCAAATTTCGTTTTCAATATTAAATTTGATTTGAAGTCAAGAAGTTCCATTTATATGTTACTTGGCATTTTCATTTATCTTTCTTTCACCAAGTGAGAATGGATTTATAAATCACAAAATGCAGTCTTATTCTTTAGTAAAATCACAAAAGCGATTTCCAAATGAGTCTCGCAATATCTCGAACTTTATAGTGCGTTTTCTCATATTGCCATTATCATTCAATCCGCTCCTTTAAATACAGAGAATAGCTTGATAACATCATTTTCTAACTGCGAAATGAAGAGTTTTAAGTTCAGCTAGAAAGTTTGTTTCAAGATAATATCAAGTAACTCATTAGGGACTTTAAAGCAAAAAAATCTATAAAAACATTGGAAAGGCCTGATATCCTCCTTTATTACGATTATCGGTATGCAATGCGCCACTTCAAATCATCCAATCCGCCAAATTTGGCGCATGCGCCACACGTTGGCCACCCCTGCTAAAATATCTTCATCAAAAAGGTGGTAGGAAGGTTGACTGAGCAAACATGATGACGTCATAAAACCACTGCTCAGAGGGGCCCCGCGCTTAGGTCGTGCCTTGGGTCCCGCACCTGCTAGGGCCGGCCCTGGCTGCAGGGCCGGATTAAGGGGGGACACCGGGGGCAATTGCCCCGGGCCCTCCGCTCCAAGAGGGCCCCCGTGATGACATTTATTTGTTTTAAATAAAATATTCGTTTGAAAAATTGTCGTGATTCGAAAGAGATACAAGCAGGGCCTCCAAGAAAAATGTTTTTAGGCGGAACAAATCCATTTGGGGCCCCTGAGACTTACAAAATTATTTTGAAATAACTGAAACTTGAGACTAATTAATGTGGATTAAACTTCAACAAGAAGTGCTCGTGTATTGATCATATGAAACATTATGTTGAAACGTAACGGTATTCAAGCAATGTTACAACATTACCATTTTTAAAGATGACTTTTAAATGTTCATAGTAAAATTTTATCAAGTAATAAATTAGAATAAAATGCCGCAGTCTCAGAATGAATGGAGTCGATCAGGGTTGAATTAAACGCTGCTAGTAAAATGAGACTTCGACCTCCTTGTGTAACTGTATCCTTGGAATGAGCTCACCTCTTGTAACATGAATGAAGGAACAGAACGAGACATTTTGTCAACCGACTATTGCTTCTATTTGTGACCGCGAGCCACAATAAATAGACACATGGGTCACAGGCCAGCGACCACTGCTTTAAGCTGTAAGCTGTAAGTGATTAGTTTCTCCTGTATGGTTTCGAAATTTTCAGGTTTCTTGGTATGTCCGCTAATCCTAAACTCACATTCGATTAGAGCCTATACCTGCTTGCGGCGCAAGTTTAACAATCAGCAAAATGCACAGCACACCTTCGCGGGTTACTATAAGCACTCGCGTCCTGCACAAACAGCGGCGTAACGAGGGGGGCAAGGGGGTCACAATTCCCAGGGCGCCAAATCGCTATGGGAGCGCCGAAAAGTCCCAACAATGTCGCAAGTACTTTCTTCAACAGCACATTTGCTTCCCAAAAGGCCTCAAGTTCAAACATGGGGGCGCCAAACTTGTTTCTTGCCCCGGGCGCCACCTAACCCCGTTACACCCCTGCCTGCATTGCAGTTACTTGTTAATTTTAGACTTTTTGTTATCTTACACATATGCGCAACATTCGAGGGCTACTGTTGTTAGATTAGATTTTATTGTGGACTGGCATGTTTCCATTCAAATTTCAGTTGACGTATCTCTTAGTTTGAAACTCTTGGTTTATTGGAGAGAGTTTTCCTTAAAGATTTGTATGAAAATGTTTGAAAATAAAAAATGTAAAGAAAAATTCAGTTCAATGGACAGACTGGGACAGTAAATCGTAAATGTCTTAAATTCGACAAAATAGGAAACATTCAAGTTTAACAAAAATAATTACTGCTAATAACTATCAACGCATCATATCAGGAAAATGCACTGCCAGCAATTAATTTTGCTGTATTATTCCGAGTTTGTTAGTAACAGTCAAATGTTCTTTCAGTCTCGGGCCCCTCCGTAGCTGTCGGGCCCCGGAACAATGTTCCTGCTGGACCCCCCTCTCATAGGCCCTGGATACAAGAATACAACTTTATATTCCGATGTTGCGTTGAGTACCATTAACGATTTCTCTGCAAGTTTGATTTTTTGCCAGTTTTAGTAGTCACCACTGAATATAAATATTTTCGGTTTTGTTCAATTCAAATATATTTGAATTTTGCTTGTAACGTTTCCTAGCAATCGTTCTTTTGGCATGGGTTTATCTACTCGTGCATCACGCCTACTGCACAAATGCCGCGAAAACGATACTATTTGCGTGCTTGCAGCAAAGCTTGTTCTGCTGTGGTTGCTGTTTAGTATCAATGATCCTGTAACTTCTTGTGCCGTCTGGATGTAGCCACAGCCGAGCTGCGACCTTTGTTTCGTCATGGGTAACGTATGGTGGAAACGCACTTTTTCCGATGGCTACTATTCTTGCGTTACATCATAAACATATGAAGCTAGTCAACCCATTTACACCCAGGTCAGTAACCAGCTTGTGACACTAGGGGGAGCGAAGAGTTTTCTGAGAGGGGCACAAATTCTTGAAATCATGTCCAACAGTTTTAAAATATGTCCAACACTTTTTTCCAGGAGGGGGAATTTTTCTTGGGGTCTTTTCCCCCCTGGTTACGGGCCTGTTTGCACCACATGTTATTGCGTGTTCGGTCAGAAAAGGGTTTTGATCAGTCGATTTGTAGAACGAAAGAGCAGAAAGCGAGATTGCAGTGTTTAGTTAACGCGATGCCGTAATCTGCAATGCCATCAGGAGCTAAAAAATGGCGAAGTTTCTAAGGAGAAAAAGCGCAAGAATCTGCCAGGGTTAGCTGAAACGACGCGACTGAAACGTTTTTTTTTTTCAGGAAGGCTTATAAGCAGCAACGTTAAAACTGTGGCGTTAACCAGAGCTCCTGAAAATGTAGGTGAAAATCACGACATAAGTTTTGAAGTACCTTTCACATTCAGACTGGCTGGCCATATTGACATGTTATTTTTCTGGTGTTTTTGTTTGTAATCTCTGGTGTCTATTTATTGTTCGGGTGAATGTCGTTTCTTGCCGAATCACTCTCTAGCCTGTGGAAACATTTTTTCTTAGTAAGAATACAATGTAGTGTTTATATCATAAACTCTCTTCTCGCAGCTATCTGTGTGTGCAGTTGAGCACCGTATTTATTCAATTGCAAGCTGCGGTTTATAAAGTTTTTTTATCATTTCATGCGGCTTACAATCAAGGGCGGCTTATATTTTTTATTTTTTTACTTTATTGAAAGGTATAGATGACGCTCAGCCTTTCCTTGTCTACGTTTTGTCGACCAAATTCTTCTTTCGCATTCTATTTTCTTCAGCATCACGTGAACATCCGTCACAGGAGGGATTATGATAAACAGAAGGCAGTTGTAGTGGTTTAAGCATCATTAATACGGGAAACGTACGAGTACGCGAACGTCGCGAATGCATCTCAGTAACCTATGTTCAAGTGCGGTTAACAATCAAGGGCAGCTTACATTAATTTCTACCACCATTTCGTGCGGCTTACAATCAGTGGCGGCTAACAATCGAGTTAATACGGCAGGCACATAATCGACTACGAGAAAAAGCAAACGAGAGCGTTGCGAATCAGGGAAAACATAAATTTTACCAACAATGACGTCATGAAATACGTAATAGGGGCCCTCCAGTGAAAATTGCCCTTGGACCCCCACCCTTTAATCCGGCTCTGGAGAGCTGATGGTCTGTTATGAAATTGGTTTCTTTCTTTCCTAATGTTCCCAAAATCTAAACCTGAAACCACAGGGTCCTAGAAAATGTATCCTATTCTGTCCTTCATCAAGAGATCGGTTTTCAAGCAAGTATTCTAGAAGTTTTTTCGAAACGCTGTGAATATATTGAAAATATTGTTGTAAAGTTAGTTTATAACTTCAAGCTGATGCAGATTTTACAGTTAAAGTGGAACTTAATGTGAAATTCCAATTTCTATTATAATCAGGAACTACATGTTTTACTATACAACGTGTTGTCGACTAGATTGTGCAGGAACGAAGGAGTGTGGTGATTGTTTTCACAGCAAACCGCAAAAGGTTCGGCGTAAAAAACAATAGTGTTTACAGACGTTAGTGTGAAAATGCTTCAGCAAATCTATGTTGAAATTTCCTCAACTCACTGCAGTAGGGGGCTTCACCTGAAGTCGCACTTAGTTGCATTCACTTCAATAAACTGCCAGCCACAAATCATATTTGTAAATCAAAACACTGAAAGAGCTGCTTAAAAGGTGCTTGTCCGTAATCGATTTAATAACGTTACTCACTTTTTAAACTCAACTGAAATACCTCAAATGCTATGACCCACTATGCTGTTGCTTACTAATTTGGAAGTTCATGGAAAGAATCGACTGCAGTCTTTTAGTATTAAATAAACCTGCAGATGAAAATCAAGTACACAGAGTTAATATTTGGTGCTCTTAAAGTTTTAACACAAGAAACTATTCATATCTGCAAACACGTTTAGCGAACTTGTCATAAAACATTTAACGACAAATATTGGTTGACCTATAAACTACATTACTAACGTATGGGATATCTCAAAAGTTGCACTGATAAGTATAGGACATCGGCAAGTCTTTACAAAGGTGACGCAGTCGAATTAATCAGCTAATTGTTTTAATAGGAAATTGATTTCACGTTATTCTGCGCATCTTCGGTCCTGAAACTTGATAGCAAAAGCTCACGAGTGAAACGGTAAATCACTAAAGCAAGATTACAGAAAGCACACAAACTGTAGACTCAAACACAAGCTAGTTGGAAACTATACAAGCAAGAGAAAAGCTTAAAACTACAACTGATCACGTAATTAACAGCCCGGTCACAATAATCAGCAGAGCTTAACTAAACAGGAGACCCCGAAACAATGTGTTTCCATGCCAGGGACCGAGTTTACTAAAAAACTTTGGGGGGAACAATTCTTATTGTTTGCGTTTCGATGACGTCATCATGTTCACTGTACCATAGTACGACCTTTTTGTAAAATTGGCAAAATGGGGGACACATTGTGGAATTAATATATGTTGATGACCATGGCTCAAGTGCCTCCAGGGGCCACGCCCATGGTGGGGGTGGGGGCTATATCTAGATATCTAGCACTTAGCACTGCATTTACTTTAAAAACACATTAATTCTGACAGTTGGGCTTAAATGGACATACTTATGCTAAAAAATTGTGATATTCAATTCAAATTTGAGTTCCGAAATAAAATGTACTGCTACTAAAAACCAGATCACCACACATAGATCAAATCAAAAACAAACCACAAGATCTTTTGGTAAATACCAGCAGTGGCAACCAGGCAAAAATTTTAGTAGGGGGGGACATCAACCGAGTTTCAACATTTAAATATTTTTAATGCTCCTTGTTTTCAAAGCACCATCCATGATACGTGCATGTTTCTGACGTTTTCTCCTGAACAATTGCGTTGAATTGACAAGTTTTGAATGTTTTGATTGTGAAGTTAAAAGCTTCTACTTTGAATCAATGCTACCGTTTGGTCATGACCTTTCCTGTAAATGCGCTAGTAAACCTCTCAATGCCATAAGCGCTAGATCTGTAGTACGCTTTTTGCAGCCAATATTGCAGTTGAGCAAGAATTCATTGCGGCCGCCATTACGATTGCGCTTCCTATACAGTATTGTATATACACGCTTCGGATTTGCACCAACACAGCACTTTCAATCGGAGCCGAGCAGAGACTTTCCTCTAACCGAGGCACTGACTTCTGAAATAGGCCTTCTACAAAACTTTCGCGCATATAAGAAGTGGATCCCGTTTTCATCTAATTTTTGAGCGATTAATTCACGTATGTAGTTGATAAACGTAAACGCTAGAGTCTTTCAATGTGTTTGAAAAATGTTTGAATTTTTTATAATCCATAAGATCTTTGGGCTATGTTCAACTTATTCCGTTGAACCGTTACTTTAAACTTACTTCGTTGAAATTGTTTGATGATACTTCGCTAAATTTAATCGACTTTATTGAAATATAAAATGGAATTAAACTGTAAACATAATCGTACCCACAATATCACAGAAGTTATTGACCACGCTCAGCTACATGTAAAGATAGCTTAGCACTGCACGTAATTAAATTTGAACAAATCACGTGCCTCTAGGAAATACAATAGCGTGTCTGCGGAATCTGAAGCACTAATGGGAAAAAAATTCAAATTTAGTTTCATTTTCGTCACATGCTATTTGTCAACAAAACAGATTCCAAGCTCAGGGATGGATATTAGGGAAGGATAAAGAGGCAGTCGCCTCGGGCCATCTTTTCCAGAGATATCGTGCCCCTCTTGAGAGCTTTGCATCATTGTTTAGTTTAAAATGTTATGCAACACTCTAGAGCCACATTTAAAGAAGATGTGAAGTAAATCAAATGTTTTTCAAAATCAAGCACAAATTATGGGAAAATGTGCCGAAGGAGGCAGGTTTCAAGTGTCCAGCTGCTAAACTTTACATATTGCTGTTCCTTACGTAGGCCTATATATATTATGCTCTTGAATTTAGTTTATAAATTGAAATGTGAAACAAATTTAACTCTTTTACCCACGTAATCCCACATCTACCTTTCGCAATGGCAATGTTTTGGGGCCCTTTTCTGAGAGCTTGCCCTAAATTTTAATATCCACCCCTATGCAAGTTATCTCAGCATCTGTAGGATAATGGCAGTGTCAGTTCCCTCAGTACTTACAAAATAAAAAGCACCTTGCTACTTACGTTAGATTTTGCTGCTGAATCTTCTCGTTGCAGTTAAATTGTTTCAAATGATTTACTGCATGATAGAGTGGGTGCAATTAAGATAAGATGAAAGTTGAAACACTAAGCTTATGAACAGTAGGTCAGAGTTTAATATCTTGACAAGATTGATGTTTTACTTGCGGTCAAAGCAAAGGGAAACCATTTATGAAAAGATTAAGGCTTGACATAATTGTGATAGAAATGTCACAATACATGACATCACCAGTGGCGGAACTGATGGGGGGGGTGCAAGCTGCCCCTCCTGACAAGCTAAATGTAAAAACTGGGCCCCCTTTAGTTGACATTTTGATATTTAGTTTTCTTTAATTTGTTGTTTTTTTGTGTTTTTCGGGGTGTTTTCTTTTTTTTTATATCTAGGATGGACATCCACGACATCCAGAGATTCACTATCATTTCTTAACCTTTTTCTGAGTTTTGACTAGTGGGACCCCTAGGTGACCAGCGGGCCCCCTTCAGTTAAGCTTTGCCCCCTGGCTCAAACCTCTAGTTACGCCACTTGACATCACAAATAAATATCTAGAATGAATGCTATTCTTGCTAAACAGTGATTATGGCGCAATGAAGAAGACTTTTGAAGTGAATCACTTCTTAGACAAAGTTTCAGCTTCAAGACATAAAATGAGTATCACCGCCATATTCACGCATATAGTTTTAGAACTCTGCAAAAACAAATACCTACGAGATTGATCTACGCTGACACTGGAAACAAGGATAGGTTATATCTGTAACACCCACGCCCCACGGGCACGGCTATCAAGGAGAGGTTTGTGATGGTCTTGAAATGAAGCTTACAGTACATTTTGTCCGGATACAGCAAGCTGGTGCGCCCGAAACAGTTGCAAAAAGCATTACTCCAATTGTTTTTACTTGCGGTTCATTGATATAAAAGGTCAGATACAAGCTTGTATTTGACTAAAAGCTGAAGTAAAATAGGTTCCTTGAGGCAGTTTCGTTGATTTGCACTGAAGTATTTCTTTGGCTTATACTTCAAATATTTTATTAACCTGAAAACTTTGGAATTGGGGGACATTGTCTCCGTTGTCCCCCTGGCTACGCGCCTGGTGGCAACCGTATTCTGATTGCAGGTTACAGACCAGTGCAGGCATTCGTGATTGAGCGAAGTTTATGTGCACACCGATTTGGTAATTCAAATTAGCCAACACAATTATCAACAATCATGAGAATTCAGTTTACATAGTAAATCTGTATACTGTGTCCACAGATAGTCCAGTGATAATGTCCATTTTTCTTATTTATTCCCTGACTTTATGCTGGGGAAACGTTTCTAACAGTAAAGTCAGTGGCGTAGCAAGGGGGGCCCTGGGCGGCATCTTCTGGGGGGCGGCACTTTGTTGATAAAAATAAAATTTTGATAGGAGTTTAAATGTTCTAACTATTCTTTATTACTTTTAAATAAAGTTTTAAACGGTTCAACTCTTTTCCGTTTTTGTGTTTAGAAGCCCTGGACTGGTAGGCTAGCTTAAAAAACACATCTGGGTGTGCAGTGATCAAACTGATGAGCTGTTTACTCAAAAATCTGGGTCAAATCCAATGTGCAAAAGTACCCAGGTGATTGTCTTGAAATCAGCGTTTTTTGACACACTTGCTTGGGGAGCAATTGCGCCCCAGTCCTTACACCTTTCTCAAGCCGTTTCCCCCATCCCAGTCAAAAGTCCTTAGAACAAAGGAAAGAGATGACATTCGACCACAGATTACCAAACATTACTGAGCTGGTATTTCGAGGTTTATTTTGCCCCTCCTCTGACATCTGATGAAAAAGCCCCTGCATGAAATCACAGTAAATTACCAGGTCTAGCTTAATACTTTTTCTCCCATCGTTGGTTCCTCAGCAACGCCCCAACGGCACATCATAACATCACCTGACACCTAGTCATTGGCGACGATACAGGCGCGCAACCAGGGGGGGCATTTGGGGCATTTGCCCCCCCGAAATTTTCAAAATAGTGTATAGCAATTTTGACATTTGCAGAAACTTTCAAATAATTAAGTTGAAATTTTGTATTCTAATCATTTTTAAGAAACGTCTTACTGGAACTTTACTTTGTCTTACTCATCTCCTTACAAGATAAATTTTGAGACAGACAATCTGATCAAAAATTACGTAAATTGGTATTTAACCACAAATATGTTGAAACTGGGAGATCGTTTAAAATGTTGGTAGCCTATTTCTAAGGCATTTTTTATCCTTTTGTTCGTGTAACATTCAAAATTTTCGGAAATTTGGAATAGTCTACACACCCATAGTACTAATTTGTGCATAACGTTTGTTATTGCAGGTAATTTTGATGAAATAATAACAAGAAGCGGGTTGATTATGTTTATATTGAAACCGAAATTAAGAGAACGGAAAGAAACAAACAATTTGTAATGCGTGAAAGCACGAAAGTAACGAAAAAAACGAAAGCGAAAAAGCACGATCATTCATGGGCGTCCGCAGAAATTCTTCCAGGCGGGGCAAGGTCAACATTTTGTTGATCATTTTCAAATTGCTGACGATCAGTATTCCCTCTGAGATAATTTTAAACTGAGCAAATATTTGTTTTAGTGAGTATGATTATTTTAGGGCTGAGTAAGTGGTGTTTTCAATGAATCACAAGCATTATTAATTATATAATAAATCTACAATCTTATCAAAATACGAACAAAATACACATTTCATTCAAATAGCTTCTTGTTTGTGTGCTTATCCATTGCTTTCGAATATGGCATGTGCGCGAGAATGAGATTTCACTGCGCAACAGTTCTGGTGGTCCTGGGTATTTGTGTCCCTTAAAGGAACATTGCTGACGATGCAATGCAAATGGACATTCACAAAACT
>JGI24158J21664_10005215_pt1 | contig 16928 bp, 10 predicted proteins | sample Ectturendosymbi3_FD_21664 | JGI IMG/M metagenome (IMG submission 21664)
ATCAGAATCAATCCTATCGTTCAGTTATCAAAACATTATTACCGAAGGAGCAAACATGAGGCCGGTCAAAGCATGTGCGCCGCGATGAATGTTCTCTTTCATTAGCGCAAATTGATAAACTTTACCATGAGCTTAAGTGAAATATGCTAATAAAGCGTGCGCATTAGGCTTTTTACTGGCCGAAATACGCAAACACTGGCCGAAATACCCTTGCTGATGTCTGGACTGTGAATCTCTGGGTGCATGGCACATATTTAGATTAACAATACTTTGTACTTCAAATCGCCTATAAATGTTAACAATTATAGACTAAGGCCTACGTGGACGCAACGGTTAACATCCATAACCCACTAACTGCACTCAGTGGCGTAACTGACAAGGGGGCGAGTCGCCTCCCCCTGGCAAGCTAAATGTAGAAGCTGGGCCCCCTCTAGTTGACATTTTGATATTTACTGTAGTTTTCTTTAGGTTGTTGTTTTTTTGCATTTTTCCGGATGTTTTCGAATTTTTAGCTAGTATAGACATCCACGACATCCAGAGATTCACTATCATTTCTTAACTTTTTCTGAGTTTTGGCTAGTGGACCCCCTTCAACTATGCTTTGTCCCCCTGGCTCAAACCTCTAGTTCCCGCACTGACTGCACTACTCTGTTTTGGGACACCCCACAAAATAGACATCTAACTACACAATTTACTCTATCCGGCTGTCTGCCCAAATGTGTAACTTTGGTCGCACCAAAGGTATCTTGTTGCTATGCAGTACAAAATAAGAGAAGACTACCTGGGCTAGACATAGTAGCTTACGTTTTTTTACAACAATCGCTACACAAAATATAGTACGTTGATCAAGTGGAAATCTGACTTCTGGACGTGTACAAATGGGCATGTAGGCAGGGCCGTATAAATGAACCCGAGGCCCATCAGGGCATAGTCGTGACCGCGAGGCCCCCGACAGGCTTAGCGCAAGTGCTCAGTTCGCTCATTTGCAGAGGCAGGTTGCGAAACTTGCTAGCCGATTGTTGTACTTTTGGTCTTTATTGCGTAACAATAACACGGCAATAAATTTTTAAACATTCACTTCAATTTATGGGAGTAGGCGTTTTGCCGCATGTGACCAGGTTTTTTTCCACCCAGATCTGTTTTTTTAGTCGACCTGTGTGCCTAGGTTATCATGAAAAATCGCGTGATATCTGTATTTTTGAAGTGGTAAACTCATCAGCAACTTCAATGTATTCAATAATATAAAGATAACTTTACAGTGTTTACATGCGCACATCAGGTGAGAAAGTGCGCATATCGGATGAAGCAGAGCGTGTTCAAAAGGTTTCATATTCTCATATAAGATCATTGTCAGGGTTATATACAGTGGTGTGTTTAAGTGAACGCAAGCGAGGCACTTGCCTCGGGCCCCCCCTTTGCAACTGTGATGTGCAAAGTAGCCTACCTTGCTTTCAAATAGGGCCCAACAGTAACTGCAATGTATAAGTGGGCTACTTTGCTTTCAAAAGGGCTCCCAACATCAGTTGTAATGTGAAAATAACTTGCTTTCAAAGGGGCCGAAAATAACTGTAATGCACTTTTCTTTCAAAGGGCCCCCTAACTTCACTGATTTCTAGTGCTTCACATTCCAATTTGGGGGATCGAAGCTTTCTCTGGGGTGCTAAGTGGTGGTGGGACTGGAATTTTGAGCCCCCTGTGATAGCGTGCCCCCCCAATTGGGGGTATGGAGTGCGGCTGATGCGGCTCTGCTTATAGTGAACCAACTGCAGAGCTATCGTCAGCAAACCATTTGGTTACTTGGTTCACATTGTCATTTGCGGTTTCCTTGCTGAGTATGAGGTATCAGTGGTTGCACAGAGATAAATATAGAATATATTTCCATTGCTGCGTTGCCACCTTGTGTGACAGCCTCCTGTTGCAAGAGGCCGAAACCGATTTTTGTTAAACCTTGTTTTGTGTAGGCCTAATGATTTTTGCAGATATCGAGTGCAAACCAATATTTTGTTCTTAAGACAAAACTTTCCTTTGTATTTTAGGGTTTCTGCCTTCAAGATGTACACGTACATCGTTTACAGCATCATGTTTTATGTTCCTATCACGTTGGTTATCGTTTTGTCTATTTTAATTGGTGGCAAGTTGTACAGAATGAGATCAGCAAGAAACAAATCTATTTTTCAAGGTAAGCATTTCTTTCAAAGTGAAGCCTGAGAAGGAAATTTGAAGCATTCGCGCTTCGAATCAAAGTTTCAGTCTTCAGTGAAACACGCCCTTTTTAAAACTAGCTGTTGAACAAGAAACTAGTGATATAAAAAAACTCTTGCTAGCAAGGTCAGCTTCGTTTCTCATGTTATACAAATGCAAAACTGTCCTGTTACGTTTGTTTTATTGCTCATTTCCAAGTACTTGTTACCGAACCGAGCATAAGGCTTGCAGCATTGGTTGCCAAAATGTTTGCTGCACACCTGGCAACATGATCGATTTATTCGATTGCTGGTTGAGCTTTAATGGCTGATGACTGCGTCATTAGAGCAGAGTCGCCAAAAATTTTTGGGTCACGGTCTCCCATTTGTGAATTTGTTTTTTCTCGTACTTCAATCTTATGTCGCATCAATGTTCCCGGCCAACCAGCGGGAAGGATGCCTATTACAAAACAAAAAATACTTGACACTGAAAAAAGTTTATAGCACAAAATTGACAACATCAATGGGACGGATGGGGTTGCTTCTTACTGCACAGTTTATCAATTATGAGACCTACTTCTGACTGGCAAAATCACAAATCAGAATCCACGGTAAGTCTGGACCTGTATTTTGTCTTCATATTTGTAACAGCTGGAAATGCTGTCTCACACGTGTGGCAAAAGGCAATAAAATTTTAGTCGCCTTTTGTGAGAACAATAGATATTCGTCCTCAAAACTTAACCAGAAAGATTTGTTCGATTCAAGCTAGTCATTAAACTTCTAACAGACGCCAATTAAAGTAATTCTTCGCGCCCTGACAAATCAGCTTTTGCAACAACAAAATGTTTAAAATCCAATCAAAATTCCCATGTCTCTTTTGTCTCCTTTGGAAGGTATTTCTACACGTCCAGAAAGTAATTTCAAATGTTGCTATAGTGAATCGTATTACCAATCATTACGTCATATACGGGGGAGTGCGAAAATCATTGTAAACAACGTTTTCACTGCGAATTTTAAGATGGCGTAACAATTAAGATTTACGGCTACAAAAGCTTGCGAAATCATTTCAGTTAAGAAACACCGCGGTAATTATATTTGTGACAGACTGACAGTGCACGTACTATACAATGTATGTTCGACCTTTTAAAATTTTTATGTCTTCACGTCCCTCAAGTAGTGCGCGAACCTCACTTTTTGAAAACAGGTTTACAGAATCTGCGAAATTTTGCTGTCAATCCTTTAAAAATATGATTTTGGAGAAGTTTTGATGATACGCAGGCTTATTTGTAAAATCACACTTGTTTAATGAAGTTCATGACAATGACAAACGTATCTTGGACACAAATAAAACTTTGGAAAAATACTTCTAGATATATAAGATTTACAAACAAACGTATATGTACATGAGTTTTTGAGGACATTTTGTATTGAAAATAAAGCTTATTAAATTGAAAACATGATAAAGCCGTTTTCGTCCAAATTTAGGTTATGAAAACAAAGCTATTCCATATTTCTTTTATCCAACCACAGGAGCGTACCGACGGCGTCAAGGGTGGTACAACGCCACGGGCGCCAAGGTCACTGATGGGGGGCTCCGAAAATTCATAGCAATGTCGCAAGTGCTTTCTTCAATGTAGTACATTTGCTCCAGAAAGACCTTAGGTTCGAACATGGGCGCGCCAAACTTGTTTCTTGCCTGGGCGCCATCTAACCTCGGTACTTCCCTGTACAACCTTTCCAATGATACAGTACATTGAAGTAAAGGCAGGCCCACGAGAGGAACTTGCAATAATTGCCTTCTTCAAAAGGTAGGTATAGCACTTCTAAAAATTGAAGCACGTTTTCACCGAATCTGCCCCATTTGTCTCGGCTTTCACCTTCTGACGCCCTTTTTTAATGTAAACGTTGAAGTGTATTTGCCACCCTTATCCATAACTTAATCTTGATTCACCACTGATCTGATAGACAGCTAAAAAGTATATTCCTTTTAACCGAATATTGGTAAATAAAAAGGTTTTAGACAGGATGGAAGAACCGTAATATGCATATTTGTATGTTAACCCTTGCAGTGTTTTTCGAATATGTGGAGTTGCGAAACTACATGCCAATTTCAGGGTTATTAGAAGCTGATCTCCCTCCTCAAACAAATATAGCATCCATAAAATTGTCCCTTTTTTCAGTGAATGTTCTCCTTTTCTTGGTTTCTAAAGTTTATAACGCAAAATGCTGTAAACCTTAGCCTGGCTGGCGATCACTTGACTGAGTGCACTCCAAACCCTAAGACTGGATCCGATGTTGTAACGAAATATGCTAAACGGTCTCTTTCGCATTGATGTGATTCTTCGCAAATCATAATAAGCCAAACAATGCTGATCTTTCACACAAATATGATTGGAAATCACTTGAAAACCAGTTTATATCCGTTCCAGCAGTTTTAGTCCCAGGTCTCTGTGCATGAATCTCCAGTCTAGTCGCATTTAGGCTGGACGTGTATTCGCGCCATATTTTTAATGTTGCAAATCAGTTGTGAAAAACAACATTTGAGTGTAACTACCGCTACAAATGTTTATGCTTGTTTTGCAAAAATCATTAATCAATTACTCAGGTTTTTCTTGTCTTTTCATGGGTATATATATAAATATATCATCTTTCACACTGCTTAAAACTTGGTTCACAAACATCCATACTTGCTTGAGTTGCAACAAACTACCATAGTTTTTATAAAACAAATGATTGGATAAACTCATCGGAAATGACTGAATATTCAGCAGCACCTGAAGCGTCTTGTTTTGTGCTTGGTTTTTGTTTGATCAGCCACTGAACTTTGTTATACTCAAAAATAGATTATTATGATTTCACGGCCTTTTTTAGCAAAAGTAATGTTTGAGAATGTCATTGCACGAATGTCAGCAATTTAATTTGATTTTTATTATTGTTCTGCAAACTGCACAAAAACATCGTTATGTTCAAACGCGATTCAACTGTTACTGGCAATCGCACTATGCACGAGCAGGCTACAGCAAATAACATGTTTCACTTTTTTGTAGAAGATTGTTATATTACAACAAGTATTTGCAGCTGCAGCCCTAGAGAGGACTTTAAATGCGATTATGTGATGACGTTATCGTCAACGCCTTGAGAACTACAGGTGCTATTCGCACAACTTGAAAACAACACATGTTGGGTTGCAACGCTTCTTGCATCTTCTTCACAGCTAAACGCAAATCGAATGGTGAAGATCCCAGCAAATTCGAAATGAGGCGACGCAGGAAGGAGAACCAGATTTTGTTGCAGCTTTTGCTTATAGTCGGTTCCTTTTTATTTGGTTACGTACCGCAGTCAGGTAAGCAAACACGCTTGCATTTAAATGCTACTTCGCATGTTCAACAAACTACTTTAAACCGAATATTATGTTTATTAAATCGTCATTCAATAAAAACAATGTATTTATGGTGCAGTTTCCTGTTTTCTCTTTATNTTAAAAGCAAGATGTAAGAGACTGACCTTTAGATTGGAAACAGCAGCCTTCTGATTGGGGGCTTTTTGAAAATATAACAAGATTATAAATTCGTATTTTCTCCATTTATGCATGGTTACCGCAGTTTTGGCATAACAAATAGGAATCGAATATACAGTAAATATGCTTTGAGGTATTCTTCTATTTCAACAGTCGTTGTTTTGTAGGCTTCGGCTGTGGGGATGCAGTGCCGGCCCTTTCACTAGGCCACTAGGCGGCCGCCTAGACCCCCAGTCTTCAGGGGGCGAAGAATCCGCTTTTTTCTTGGTTTCCATGTCCAGAATGTTTGAAAAAAGTCTTGCATTATTTCGTCCGCATGAGAATTTATTATATGAATGACTTTCAGCCCAGCTGTTAATGACCTCTTATTGAAGCTTGCCTGGGGCGCAGAAGTGTCTCAGGCCGGCCCTGTGGGGATATTATGGCATTTTCACTGACTAAATACTTCACCGGCTAAGCTAAGTGGTACAGTTGGTTGAGCACGCGCCACCAAAGTTTATCCTACATATAACTATGCACTCGCAGTATTCCACTTCTACACAACGACCGTTCCTAAGACCACTATCGACGAAAAGCGCCTGGATTGGTGGATGGGTTCGCTGACGTACGTCGCGCTGCGCTTAAGCGAGTGTCTCAACCCCGTCTTCTACAATCTTGCATCCGGGTAAGTTTGCCTGAAAAACAGTGTGCGCATAAACATTTCATTCGTAAAGCATCGTTTTTACCTGAAGATGGTTGTGTTGCAGAAAAATGAGAAAAGAAACAAAAAGAGTTTTGCGTGAACTTGCATGCATAGGTCGGTGCTGGAAAAAGGTGGATGATTTTCACGTGGCGTCTGCAACTGTTGCGTCATCGACAAGTGCCCCGAATAATTTACAAATGTAGCAGAATGCTTGATGATGTGGAAAACTGTCGAAGATTTTGATCGTTGTTTAGAAATTGCTGTTGAACGCGTCATGCGCAGTTTTGATACTTAAAAGATATTGTGCTGCAATCTGTGTCTTTGCTTGAAGCAGAACTGAAAATGATGGACGGAAGTATATCATGCCAGGAGGTTTATTTGGTCTCTGCCCAAAACTAAAGTGGCGCAAAAATTGAGATACGAAACACAGATTGCGTGCTTATATTGCCTACCAACTAAATATCTTCACTACAACACCATTTACAGCATGCTTAGCCATTCTGTCACTCTTCAGCTACATTGTCAGTGGATTTGCAACGCTTTCGTTACTCAAACTTTAGTTTTTATTTCGTTGCCAGGCTAAAATCAATGAACAATAACAAAAGACATATGTTCACAATTATAAACAACAAAAGACATATTTACGCAGTTTACAGCTACGTGCTGTAAGGGATTTCAACGCAATTAAATGGCAGGAGGATTGTCAGTGGAGCACAAGTGGCGCCACTCTCCGCATCCCGCTTAGCAGTTGGTGTCCACCTTATTTGATGCTCTGTCAGTGCAAAATTTGTATATTGTTGAAGGTTTCGGAATTTTGTGAATTTCGACATTTGAAGATAGGATTTAGTGATGACAAGTTTTGCTCATTTATTGAAATTTAATCTCCTTTCAATCTCCTTGCTTTTCCAACAATTTCTATTTCTCTACAGCGATTTAAATTGCGTTTACGAGTGCGGTCCATTCTGTCAAAAATAGACAAAATTTTGAAAGATTTTGGAAATTATTTGCGAAAGTTAAAAAAACAATATATTAAAATTCACTGGCTTGTGAAATCTTCTGCACAAAATAAATCCTGCTGAAACAAATTTAACTGACCACAAACGTTGCTTTGTATTCTGTACAAAATACATGATTTAAGCACAAAGCTTTTGTTCGACTATTGGGAACTATGCCTTGAAGGCCTGTCCGGTTAATTTCATTAAAAACTGTAAATGGTATGACACGATTCACTCAACACCTCATGCCATTGACTTGTACATTTTGGGGAAAATTGCATAAAGTTGGACAAATTGTCTTTGCTATCACAATTATTTTCGATTCCCTATGACTCTATTTACTGAGCGTTGCGAAGTACAGTAATATGTCGGCAAAAAGTGACATTCTTATGTGCTCGAGGATTACCACTTTAAAAACAAAATTGTACACGAATTCAGTCTTTTTAATTTTGCTTCTGATACAGACGAATTTCAATGATGCAAAGTAGAACTTCAGTGAGAGTTCCATAAGCAGTAGCCACTAACTACTTTGCTGGTACCTACTCATGTAAATTTACTCCACAGCATGAATATGCCTAAGAACATCAGCATCTTCAGTGTGATTGTGGATGATAGCAAATATTTTTTACATTACTTGACATCCAACCCTGATTCGCGAGTATGAGGTTAGCTTCACGTTGTCTCATGCAAAGATTTGCAAGCCTGTTTCTTTTTATTAGGAGGCTTTCTTTAAGATCAAACGTTACTTGTGTATTCCTGCACCTGTTTGCATGCGCAACGCAAGTACATTATTTTTAGCAATTTTTATCATCCTTGGAACTTTTATATCGTAGTAGCGCAGATTTTTTTAAGGCGTTTTAGGGACCTGATTCGGGTCCCTAGCATTCCAAATCGGGTCCCTAAAATCAGAGAAAATTGTGTCCCTAGAATCAGAGAAATCGGGTCCCTACAGATCCATATCGGGTACCTAACGTTTTCCTTAAAAAAACCCTGTAGTAGCGACTTACCATTTTTTACATTTATGTTTAATCCCACTGCATCCTCTTCTGCCTTGCTGCGGCAAAGGTCATTCCGCACCCTGCCCTATTTTTGTAAAAGTTTTGAAAACATAACGCAGTCCCGCAGGACTGTCGTGCAAGCGAAAAATTTGGCAAGTCAAGAGCAAAAAAGGCCATCAGCTCTGCGCATTACAACTAAGAAAAATCGATCACGGCAGACTGCCCTCCTCATCCGACTGTGATTGTGAGCATCAAAAACCACCCAAACTTTCATATGTGTTTCTTTTCATAGGTACACAAATTCGTTGCGCTTAAAGTAGGTTTCTCGCCTTTCCAGCAGTGGCGTGCTAAGGGAGTGCAAGGGGGACATGTGCACCCGGGAGCAGGATTTTGGGGGCGCCAATTTGAGGTCGGAATGTCACGTAACAATTGCAAAATGTCGAACGCCAGCGACTGGTACCCAGCTGCGAAATCTTATCAAGATCAACAAGATTCGCAAAGAGAGCTGTTACGAACCTGACTTACGTGTTAAAATGGAGCTTGTGTCTCCAGCAATCAGCACCCGCGTGTGGTTTCACTCACGGCTGCGTCACAATGCTTTCAGCTAGCCAGGACTGCGAACTTCCCGACTTCGCCCTCATATTCATTCTATAGTTGCGTCACAAAGTCTGTTTGCTTTGACGAAAACATGTTGGCAACCCTGCTAAACAACAAACACAGCAGGACTTAGCACACAAATAGCATCGTTTTCGCGACATTTGTGCATTGGGCGTGATGCACGCGTAGATAATAATACTTAAGCCAAAAGAACGATTATTAGGAAAAATTTTCAAGCAAAATTAAAATACATTTGCATTGAGCAAAACCGAAAATACTTATATTCAATAGTGATTACTGAAACTGGCAGAAAGTCAAGCTTGTACAGAAATCAAATAATGATACTTAATGCAACATCGAAATATAGACTGTCTTTTTGTATCGCTTCTGAATTGCGACAATTATTCAAACGAATAGTTTATTTAAAACAAATAATTGTCATCAGGAGGAGGCTTTTCTAGCGGGAGGCCCGGGGCAATTGCCCCCACCCCCATTAATCAGGCCCTGAGTGAAGTCATGGCTTCAGTGTGGCAGATGTATAGGTTACTAGTTAGTTGATCTGCCTAACTTTTCGTCTTGTTTTTTGCAAATTCGTTGTAGCATGTGTTTGAATTTCTATCACAAATGAAGATCATAAACTTGAGGGATAGCCATGGGCGTCGGAAGGATATTTTCCAGAGGGCCACTAGGAAATTTTTCCATAATTTTTCTAGGGGGGCAAAAGTGGTGAAATTTGATTTTTCCCGCTCGAAACTCTTAAAATAACCTTTTTTGCTTACATTTTCAAAATCCGGCCCCCTGCCTTTCCGACGCCCATGGCGATAGCCTATTATGTCAAGGGTGAGGGAATCTTTGAATGCTACCATCTGGGGCAAAACGGATCAGGTGTGTTTGGTGCAAAACGGCTTTTTCTGGCATCACGAGCTGTGTGAAAGTTTTTAGAAACAAATAAAGGCTATCAGTTTCGGGGCTTGCACTTGTTCAGCTTCTGTAAAAGTATAACTTAAATGCATAAAATGGTAAAAACCTATGACATATGTGTTATTATGAACTTGAATCAAAAATATATTTTAAAACTACTATTTCTACAGTCAAAAGCCTACATATTTGCTGGAATTTANAAGTTTTACTGTATGCCAGGCCGGTGGCCATGCGGGCATTCAGGAGCGGCGTCGCTAAATTTTTTGTGCCCAGNAAAGTTTGTTTTGAACATATACAGTAATAAAACAAAAATCTTGCTCCCCAACAGTTTATTTTGCCCTCCAACCTTGGTTACAGGCCTGCTTTGTGGTAGCTTACACTTTCACACTTGAGGCATTCTGGATCCTGAGTCTGCAAATGTTAGTGATTTCAGTCCACATATCATTTTGCAGTTGGTTGACATAGAATATGCGACTTCACAGTTGCTGTGATTCACAAAATCTTAATTGATTTTATAACTTGTCATAAGTCTGCCTTCTTCAATGATAAGTGAAACCACTTAAATGTGTCATACAAATCACAGCAAGCTTCAAAACTGCATGACTTTTTGCTTGTTTTTATCACTGATTTAAATAATCAACCCTGACTAGAAATAGCTGAACTTTCATTCAAACTTTTTTGCACTTATCCAATATCCCTTAATGCAAATAAGTTCACAACACCAGTACCGGTGTACGAAATGAAATATTTATTGAAATGCCAATACTGAAACTGCCAGTTTAGTAAATTCATTGACACCCATGGCATACATGCATAAAATGATATCTGTTTCATGATCAAAAATATGTCCTGTAACTATGTTTATAGTCAACAACCTTCTTTACTTGATAGAATTTAAATGCAACTTTCACTTTATGCCAGTGCACACTTTCAAACTTGTGGAATTCTAACAGTTACGACTTCTGAATATGCAAGGGTTAGTGATTTCAGTCCACATGCCAATTTTGCAGTTAAATGACATAGAATCTGTGACCTCACATTCGCTGTGATTGATAAAAATTCAAGTGGTTTTAAGTTGTGTCGTCATAAGAACCAGAACGGTCGCCAGAAAGTTTTCAATAAGGGGGCTTGACTATCTAAATTCCACAAAAACTCAAATGATTTATAGTGTTTCATGTTACAATTTGGGGGTATAAGCCCCCAAATGACCACCGTGGCGACATGACTGATAAGAACTCTTTGTCTTCTACACTGATACTGTATAGGCCTATTAGAATGCTAACTAAACGCGTCCTACACATCACACAAAGCTCCAAAATTACATGACTTTTTGATTTTTAATCAATCAACCCTGCTTACCGGACATACAGATTTTGTTCCGTGAGTGGTTCTTGTGCGTTGATAATAATTACAGTTGTAGAGACGTGTGCGCAGTAGTAATCAAGCAGACAAGTGCTAGCGCTACAACAGCTCGGCGCCTTTAGTCCCATTCCGATTTAAGCACCACGAACTGACTTTCTCGATGGTCCTTTAGCTGAGTCAACATCTTTAACCTTTATTTTCAAAAATATGTCCACAACACCTGCACAACTGCAAGCTCTATTTATTGCAAGCAACGCGTTTGCAAATAATATTTTGATCATCAAGCCTTGACTTGTCGACATGCAATAAACCACTCATAACATGATAGCCAAGTTTGTAGCCGCATCTTTCAAAAGAACACACACATTAGTAAAACAAGCACCAAATCGAAAACTCAAATAAGAATACTGTGTATAAAATTCATCCAAGTAAAAACACACAACTGCATTCATTGGCACAATTTTGCATAAATAAATGACCTAGCGCTGTAGCAATAATACTGCAATAATGAGCGAAGTCGTCACAATTCTTCTTTGACAGGTGCGTTGACGGTCCCAACTTCCTCCCAAATTGACGACGTTTCAGTGTCACTGAAATAATTTTCTTGGCCTGGGAAAAACGTCAGGCACTCGTCAGTTCAAATCGCAAAAGACATTTGCAGAACCTACTGTATAGTGAGACACAAATATATTCCATAGGGGAGTATGGACCCAGGCAACAGTAACCTGCTCAAGCGAAACTTACCAAGCACTGCAGCATTAAATCTTGCAGAAATACTCACCCGTATAATGCGTCGGATAAACCAGCAGTGGTTCCACCGAGTACGCTTTCAGGTTGCGGACAGGAAACTGTGCCTTGTACTCCTCGCTGAAAAACAATCACAGTTCGTATTGATCACCAAGTAGCAGCATGGCATACTGTGATGATTTCATCAGCCAGTGCTGTATATGAACGAACCATGGGCGTCGGAAGGATTTTTTTCCAGGGGTTACACTAGGGGATTTTTCAAAAATTTTTCCAGGGGGATCAAAAGTGGTGAAATTTGTTTTTCCCACTAGAAGTTAAAAAAACAACCTTTTTTGCGGAAATTTTTAAAATCCAGAGGGGGCCTTGCCCCCCCCCCTTTCGACGCTCATGGAACGAACCTGATTCCTTTTGTACGATCACGCCGACTCTACAGGCATGCGAATTTGGAAAAAAACTTTTCGTCTCGTCGGCATTTCACACATCAAAGGCCAAACAGACATAAACCTATGAGATATTAAACATATCATATACAAACATATTGTAGCCAGATTGATATTACCTCACATCAGTGGCGGATCCAAGGGGGGGGGCAATTTGGGGCAACTGCCCCCCAAACGGCTGTGGCGCCCCTCTGATAAAAATGCGCCCCTTTTTGGAGCCTATCCAAGTAGAAACAAAGGCAAAAATACTCAGTCTAAACTAAACAATGCTTTACACTTGTTAAACTTCAGTATTTACGTGACTGACTTTGACCCAGCCTCTTACCGATTAGAATCAACACTTCTATTGATTCATAATAATACTTCTATTCCCTTATTTCTTTTCCGCGTGAGAACTGCCCAGCAATCACAAACAGTGGTACCATTCCTAGCGTTTTTCCACTAGACAGGGCCGGCCCTAGGAAGTGCGGGGCCCAATTCAAGACCTAGACGCAGGGCTCCTCTGAGCAGTGGTGCTATGACGTCATTGTGCTCAGTCAAACGTGCTACGACCTTTTTGATTAAAATGCTTTAGCTAAATACCTATACTAGTGGTTCTTAAAGTGGGCGATATCGACCCCCAGGGGTCAATAAATAGTCACAGGGTCGAACGAGGGTCACTGAATGGCCCCTAAGTTCTAAGCATATTTTCGGATTGTGTATCATTTTATCATGCATTTCAAGTAAAAAGTACTCAAATTAATTTTGACACATGCTTTCCTTGCAATAGCATTTGTTGGGCTCAGAGGCCACGGGGTCTACTGAAAATTGTATGCTTTAATTGGGGGTCAACGTGCAGAAAAGTTTGAGAACCACTGACCTATACGAATGTGAAAAGAACGGTAAATTATTGGAGTTGATCTGCATGGACCAACATTTTTTTCTATTTGGAGGGGCGTGGGCATAGCTCATGTGTCCACTAGTTACGCCCATGTACATGACTAATAGCAAGCTGCTCTGGTGGACATTAGAAACTGTAGTAGTGTACCGCTACCACTCGTGATTAAGCCGGAAGATCTAAAGGAAGCTCTGCAATGGAGATCCGACGGCGAACGCAAGTGCAAAGTCAGTCAATCAAACCGAACTGACAAGGGAATTGAACTTGCACTGCAATTCACTCTTGTTGAACGACGCTTTCATTCAAAGAACAACTGCTAACATGAACTGATTATACCTTTCTCGCTTTCGCTAACCACAAGCGCAGACACATTGTTGCATAAAGGCAACGTCTGGACGCACAATCAACTATCCGCTTTACGGCGCAATACATGAAAAAAACAGACTTCACAAAAGAGCAATCCATGAATCCGCCCAAGTTTCCCAAAGCTCAATTTTATAGATCTTCTCAAAGCATTGACTTGGAATGCAAACTGTTTTTTATGAATTAGAAAGATAACTACCATGTTACAGATGTAGAAACACTTAAGGGCGCAATATACAGAATAATGCGCATGGTTGATTGATGAAATAGAAGCATGTGGCCGCACAATATAATGATAAACTGGAACGAATGTGCTGGATGACATTCACATTTGTTGCCTTACCTAGTTAAGGTGCAGGGCAGCTTGAAGTGTCCTTTACGTTTGTGAACCTGGACTTTGAAGAAGTGGCTTTTCTACCTATTTACGCTCGCAAATGGGCAAAACATAATGAAACTTTGGTGGGGCAGTAAATGATAAAAGTACTTGCACGACCGACAATTAACGCGGAACAACTTTATGGACAAAAAAAGGAGGCAAATTTAAGTACGGACACCGCACAAAATTTTGCGCTGGTTTGCATGAGATTTTTGGCTTCCACGGGTTCAACCTCTCATTTTTGTCATCTGTTTCCATGTCAGAGTTTTTGACGAAGTATTAAAATATGTAATTTATGGTAAAAAGCGCATTGACGACGGTCGATAATTTGAGGAAATTTACCGTTCGTTCAAACGAGACAGTTGTTTGCTAACAGTGAAATTTATAAGCCGTTTTTACAATACTCGGAGCTCAAACAGTATCTGGCAAAAATGAACAACCTGCCCAAACACCTTGGCGCGGGGCCCAACTCAGTCGCATCGGTATAAGGCCGGCCCTGCCACTAGATCTAGTGTTTTTTTTATTTTATCTAGTGTTCTAGTGGTTTTTCACAACTATCTAGTGTTTTTGTAATTAGTGAGGTGAAGGTAATTAATTGCACAATTTTGTCAAATTGTTACTGTTATTGTGACTTTTTGATTTTGTGCAATTGTAATTTGCTAAAAATTCTACCGAATTATATCTTCAATTACACAAGAGCATCTATTGTTGAGTTGAACCACTGTCAAGCAGTCTCGTCGCCACGGGGGGGCCGTGGTGGGCTTAGCACCCTCTAACACAGCTCCAAGCCCCCCCCAAATTGAAATATGAAACACTATAAGTCAGTGGAATTTTTGTCGAATTCGAACGTAAAGCCCCCCCGCACAAACGTAAAGCCCCCCTGTTGATGACTTTCTGGCGACGGTTCTGCTGTGAAGCTATTTGGTCATCTGCTGAAAGTTTCAGTGACGTGTACAAAGTAACAAAGACAAGTGTCGCCACTATCTCCCGTTTTCCTTCCCAGGTTTACAATGAGTTGCGTAAATGTCTTTGAGTTTGTTTGCATTGCAACGTATTTTCAGGGCATTCTCATTGTGTGTAAGTTTGTGTTTGTAATCTAGTGTTTTTCTGTGAATCTAGTGTGTTTTATCATGAAATCTAGTACTTTACCGTAAGAACAGAGTGGCAACACTGATCACAAACACAATCTCTTTCGCCAGAACATGCTGGACTTGCCGTTGGGCTGCGCAAAATACGTCTGTTGTTGTTGCAAGTTCATTTTTTTAATGCTTGGTGGCAGCTTTGAAAGAAAAGCAGTAATGAAGATAGGAAAGCAACAAATATGGGTAACATAGAACTGATGCAAGTTTTCAGAAGCATGCTAAGCGAAAAAACAGTTTCAGGTTTGCAGTCAGTGCAGTCCGTGAGTGCGCTTCATCTTAGTTTTGCAACACCAAGGTAAGTGGATGAGTTTCTTGTCGAAACTAATGACCCCGATTGAACTATATTGCAGCGTCCGAAAAGCTAAACAACATTTGTACGTTAGCAGGGGCGTAACGATTTTATATGGGGCCAAGGGTAGAAGCAAGTTTGGTGTCCTCATGTTCGAACCTGAGGTCTTTCGGAAGCAAATGTACTCTACTGAAGAAAGTATTTGTGAGATTGTCAGGAGATTTCAGCGTCCTCCGCAGTCATCCGGCGCCCCCATAGTGATTTGGCGCCCGGGGAATTGTGCCCCCTCGTTACGCCCCTGTACGTTAGCAAACAACTTGGCAGTTTCTCACAAAAATGAATTGAGCGTGCCTATTTTTTTCAGTAATAGACCGAATTTTTCAAATGACCGAAAAATATTATGCCAATTCGGTCATAATCACCGAAAAGGTAGGCTAGTGAATACTGCTACGAGTTTTAATATTATTACGGGACAAATTATCGATATAACTTAGTGAAAAAGACAGGAGCGTGCTCCAGTTGCTCAAAGAACTATGACCTAACAAACCAATCCTGCAACACCTCACTCCGTCAACGGGGACAGCGCAGCGCAGCATTGAATCACTGCGTGTTAGAACGACGCGCCTCAACAAACCATGGTACTCACTACACAGCAGTCAGCTTTAACGCAGAATCTTCGGCAAAATGCCAACTACCTACAGCTTGGTGGAATGATTAATTGACTGTGAATATGTGCGGTTCAAAATCTGAGAGGAGTACGGGCGCCTATCGCCCCTCCTGGTTACGCACTTGGCAACAGTTACTGATGGCCATATGGTTTTGTCTCGATCCTTTTGTTGCAAGTGCAAACGCGTGGACAGCTCACGCAGGCCACGAAAAGACACATTTGGCATGGTTAGCGAAATCTGCAACCAACAGCAAAATGCGTAGCTTATTGGCTAGATCAAGGGTCTCCAAACTACGGCCCGCGAAGAAATTTTGTCATTAATGAAAAAATGTATACGTACGAAATTTGTTGATTTGGTAGAATACAACATACCCCGAAACAATCACATTACGTAAGACGTCCGGCCCTCGACACGTTCTGTATTACCTTATTTGGCCCGCAGACAAAAAAGTTGGAGGCCCTGGGAGAGACCATTCCGCGTAAATCACATAAATTTGAGTAGAAAAGCAGAAAAACAATGTAAATTTTAACTTTTCAATGGTATCTGTGGGGTTAGCTGAGATTCATGGTTTTAAAATGGGTTATAGGGTGTTTCTCACTTGTGTTTGCTGACCTGGATAGAAGCAGATCCATCGTCAGATCAACAACATTGGTGGTGACTTAAAGCTTGTTTGGGGGGGTTCGTAGTGATATACACAAAATTGGAAATTGACTTCATCAGGGAGACCAAAACTTGAGTTTGGAGGTATTCACTGTGGATTTGATGGTGTCATCC
>JGI24158J21664_10005217_pt1 | contig 16928 bp, 8 predicted proteins | sample Ectturendosymbi3_FD_21664 | JGI IMG/M metagenome (IMG submission 21664)
TCATTCACAGTCAAACAGTTGTCAATCAATCTCTGCCACCTTTCAGCCACTCTCTGTTCCAGACGCCGCCAAACACGATGATCCTCACCAACAACGGTCACGCCTGTGAGTTGCAACCGCTTGCAGAGATGGGTCTGTGCGCTTTTGACTGATGAGTCTGCTGCAAATACAATTCTATCAGTGGCGTATAGTGGTCATTGTTGCTGGTTGTGCGTTTTTGTGACATCACAATGTTCACTTTTACAAGCCAACGTTTTGGCGAAGTTTGTTGACACAATACGCATATTATTCTACTGTACACACAATTCTCCTTATTCGTTGTTGTACAAGTTTATGTGTAATTGTATTGACTATTGTGTAACAAACTATCATCGCTCCATATTAGGATATTGGAACAAAATATACTCAACTAGTAGTGTAGGAACCGGGGCAGTGGTGTAGGAGCCGGGGGTGCAGGGGGTGAAAGCGTACCCCCAAAAGTTTTGACTTGTCAAAAATTTGGGCCAAATCACGAAAAATTTGGGCAAAAATTTCGATATTTATTAACAATACTAATGAAATTATTTTTCTTTTCATTAAGTGTACAAGTGAATGTATATTATGTCATAAAAACCACATTAAATCTTATAGAATCAACAAACTGTTTCTAGTGGCTTTGTGTTTTATTATGAGAGAGTTTATGAGCAACCAATTCGCTTGAAAGTTCGGGCAAAAACAGACATTTCATTTACGTGGTTTTGTACATTTACGTGCTTTGGAATCAAGTATGCTGCAGGTCACCTACTTCATATCAGTTGAGTCCATGCCATAAGTACAGAAAGTCTGCGTTTTTAATTTTAAGGACCGTATTTGCAAAACATATTTGATCATACGGTATCTTGCATGGTGCATATATGTCCTCAGCTAGATGTGAGGTTTCTTTCGGGCAGCAACAGCTGGATTGTAAAAGGAACACCAAACCAGAGAACTGTTAAGCAGATGCTCAATGTACTGAGCCTTCTGGCAATGTTCTTGCACAGCTCTGGCGTACATTTTTTCAGTTTGGTTTTAGACCAAATTTCAAGTACCAAATTTTCTATTTTCAGGTCTATGGCAACATGGTAGAGGAAAATATATTGCAACAACCTCTACAGATAATTTGTAGGAAAAAAATTTGTCGCATGAATGTGTTTCAGGCAAATTTGCAGTAAATTTGTTCAAAATGTCCTTTGCACCCACAAAAATTGCCTGCTTCTACACCTATAAGCTTGGGGTGTAAGGGGTGCAAACGTACCTACAGACGAAGATTACACTAGGCGTTCAGAATGACGCTGCATACTTAGATGGACATATAAATTTCGTATATCGCACGGCATAGCTGTACCACGAATAAATCACGCCTTGGGTTAAATAGCAACGTTTGTATTCAGCCAATCCTAATTTCCCAATCGACATGTTCATTTTTATTTATTCTTATTAGCTTTCCAACAGTTTTGCCTGTAAACTGATTGATGTAAGTAAATGGTCAGAAAACAAAATGAAAGGAAGGTCAGTCCACAATACTCACTAAATTCAATGCTATTCACGTTTCACGACAGTCACAGTTACACACAATAGAATTTAACGTTATATTGGCCGACCCAACACCTTTCATCATCTTCCACCAACCTGTTTAGATTAACAGTAGTGGTTATGTAAAAAAATGAATCATGTTACGACGAATGACCTTATATACAGCAAGCACGGCCAGCAAAGATCTTGTACATGTGCGATTTTCCTGCGAGATATTGAAAGGAGTCTTGTTGTTCCAATCATTTGCGTGAAAATCTGGGAGACCGCAGAGGTTACCGGTATGCAGTTCTGCAGCTCTTTCGGGCCCGAGACGTTGCTTCTTCATGTTTGGAAACGTCCGAGTACAGCCAGGAATTTTGACGCTAACCATAAGAGGTGGCCACTTACGCCATACATCTGAACAACTTGCAATCAGAGAATTCATTTCCTCTGAAGGACGTTAAACAATATGATTAAAAATTTCTTTTGTTCAAAATTTTGCTCTAATTTAGCATTAAATAATTTCAAAGTGCCATGACGTCACACGAAAAATTTTTGGGTCCACTGTGGAGCAGACAAGGTTCTGGAGAGGCGTGGCCCTACCTGGCGCCCTAAGTCCGCCCATGAGCCTTTGAGTAGCGTATAACAAGCTTTTGATGCCTACGATATGGGAAGTTTATCGTTTGTTCGTGGCTTGCCAGTTCTGTATCCACGCAAGCTCCCTACTACCTTCGCTGCCTGCTTTTCACGAGCGGGTCTTCCTGAATGGAATGGTTTTATGTGATGGAACAAACGGGACAATTAATTAGTTAAATAGTTGCGAGGAAAGAGTATGATCGGCAATCGTTACGAATGTGATACTAAAACACCTGGATAATTTCTAGCTATTTTCTATCTATTGGCGAATACGTGGTTGGCGTGTGCTTTGTAATCATTTTTGTTTTACCAATATCATCGTTTCTTGACCCTGTTAGGCCTTGTCATTTAGTCCATTGGAACCACGAAAACCCTGTTTGTCAAGCACTCTGTAAAATAGTAATTAATATCATTCAGATCTTTTTTGTTTGATAGGTTACGTTTTTTGACAAAGAGCATTATCTTAGGCTGGTGTGGGCAATATTACGAGGTGAAATGTGCTGAAGATGCACATTTACCATCCGATAAAAAACACATTTACTTGACATTATTCGTCTGCAACACCTATAGAACTGTCACCAGTAAAAATTTGTGAAGTGAGCTCCTGACGCAATTGGTACCACCAAATGTACCGGTTGTGCTGCTGCTTAAAATAGGAGGCGAACTGCTTGCAAGCGGCACTATGGACACACATGGAATTTTTAGAACTAAATGAAATATATAGGCTGTGTGTTCTGAGTTAAATAAATTCTATGACTTACAAAGTTTCCAAGGGTCACCGATCGCGTCTAATTCCTCTGGCAACAGTTTCATTTCGGTATGTTACTATTGCCTAAATTCATTTTCGACACGATACTAATGATAAACTTTCCTTGTACCCTGTACCCTAAGAATGCAAAAGCTTTGTTTTAAAAAATGCCTTGCAAAAAGTGATTGCTTGTTTTATACAAATGACCTCATTTAAAATTACGTACTTTTTTATTTTCCTCATATTTTTTCAAATCACAGAGACATAGAATGACTTAAAAAGTATAGCAAATCGTTGTTTTTGATGGCAGAGAATTTATTGCAGATATACACAATATTTTCAAAAACGTAACATTGCAACGGAAACGAGAATCTGTTTCAAAATGCACTATGGTGCTTTGGAACTTATTTAAGAAAAATAAATTTACGAAACAGCACTGTTGGTAGTTTGAAAGTACGAGGACACTGTGGCAACAACCAATTACTGAGCCCCATTATTTTAAACAACCAATTGCTGAGCCCCATTTTATTTTGCCCAATTATTTTTTAGAATAGGCCTAACGATTTCATAGAAAACGAGTTATTTACTTTTTGTTTGATATCTGGCACCGTTAATTCAGACTCTACACAAAATTAATCACCTGTTTTGTAATAGCGAGTCGCGGTCCCAATCTCGACGGATGCAAACCTTGCTCTCGAGATTAGCAAGACAAAATATTTTGGTAACCATATCTCAAAAAGATAAATATAATATCTGTTTTAGTACAAGTATCTTAAAATAGGACTCGGAAAACCGATTGTGTGCAAAGCGCCAGTAACTGCATCTGCTTTCTTTCATACGGGTTTGTGACAAGCACAAATTCAACCGTGAGAAAAATAAGATGAAATTCTATCGATTTGTTTTCTTTTTTTGAACTGATTGGGGTAACGACACGCCCACCAGAAATGGAATAGTGTTTCTAGCCGACAAACGTTTTTTTCGGCTGCCTAGCTTTTTTCGGTATTGATCTCGGCTTCTTTTACACACTCTCAACTTCAAGGTTTAAATTAAGTCTCCGTTTCGTCTAGGTTCTCGACGAGACCACTGATGAGATTCTCAATTGTGTAAACTAGAAACACTGCATAAAGTTGTGGATTGCTTCGTAAAATGTGAAAATGTTTCAGTCCTGAGATTACAAACAATATATCAACATATTTTCTTTATTGTCTAGTGGCTAAGCAATTCATTATTGTATATGCAAGGGTTATTTTTGGTGTACTCCTCTGTTTCAAAATAAAGCTTTAACCTGCTTTCTAAAAAAATATATTTTCCACAGTGCAAGTCAACTTACAAGGTGCTTACACCATCAACAACAGAAGCCTGTTGCCAGCCAGCTATCAGGTGAGACTTTACATGATCTTGTGTCACAAAATCTTTTTACGAATCAGTCAGTTACCTTTCTTCTAATACAGGGGTTCCCAACCTTCCTCTTACGATGTAGCCTTTTAGCATTCTGACAGATGAGCATGTACCCCTTCAGCATTTCAACACATTACCATGTACCCCTTCAGCATTTCGACAGATGAACACGTACCCCTAAAATTTCTCATGACAAAATATTTTGTCATGAATATTCATAGATGTATTTGACAATAAGCATATAGGAATTTGTGAATGTATCATTCACTGATATCTGTATAAATATTTGGAAAGAAATGGTATGTAAGTATATTTTCCTCTTCTATTGTCAACCTTAAATGTACCCCTTCAGATAAGCAAATGTACCCCTGGGGGTACATGTACCCCAGGCTGGGAACCCCTGTTCTAGTAAAAGACAATATATTGATATATTATTTCGTTTCAGCTTGGAATTTGTAAACATGATGCTTGCCAAGGTAAACAAAAGCACGTCTGAGTGCAGAATCAAATACGATTTGTTATTGCATACCAAGATCATGTTGTAGCCTCTCCGTATTTAATGAGCCAACTGGTAAGCTATTTACGTGATTTGCGCCAGGCTACCTCCAAGTGAGCACTGCCGCATTCCAGTGCATCCAGCTTGATCCATTGTAATGCATTTTGATTCGACCTACAGTAACTTGTGCTGACACTATGGTACGCGAGTGTAGCAGTGCCCTTATTACCACGATCACCGAAAAAATTGTAAGTCACCCTAACACGAAAACTCTGAAACAATCGCTGCAGGACGCATATAAATGGAAACACCGACCCTCTACCAATTAGTCAATGTACACAAGACAGCACGAGGCAGCAAGGACTTTAATGCAACGAGAAAACGTTACCATTCCTTCCCTCGCTAATCGGGCGCAGGATTTCTCCTCAAACTTGATTCCAAAGAACAGTGTGGGACACAGGGGCTGCACAGCCACTTCTTCACTCAATTTTTTCAGTTTCAACTTCGGATACTCTTGCAATAGATTTTTCTTCAACTTTTAATCAAGATCCACGTTGCCCAGATCCTGAGATAATACAGTTGAGGAAGAAAAATTTGGGCGTCTTATTAATAGACAAAATAATAAAATTGACAAGACCTAGCCGTTTGTCAGCTACTGCTTCTGTGTTTTCTACCGTTTGCATTAAAACATAACTTTTGTTTAACTGGACGCACGTCAATCACCAACTGTCTATTTCAGCACCTGGAATTTCATAAAAACATGGTTGAAATCATCCTTGGTTGGGTGACGTCACAAGGCGATCTTGACAAAAGCTTTCACAAGACAAAGTTGATGATATTTTTGTTTGAGTATTTCCTTTCTTACTTTTGTGAACCTCGGGTGCAGGACAAGTGATAAGCGATGTTTGTCTCCATTCGAACAAAATGTTGAAGAACGTGCTGGGCGTGAGTGTTGTATAGACACGCTTGGTTATAAATTGTGTTTGCTGTTTATAACTGCGACAATATTAATAACAATCTTTACAACTTTTAAAGAACGTCATAAAGTTACGCGGAACAACCACCCCCTCATAATTCGATTGTTGTACAACCTCGGGGCATTTAAGATAATTCATCTGATATAGGGGCATAGTGGCAGTATTTGCGGCAGAAAGATACCTAATGACATTCATTGCAAACTGAACCAAGCCTGTAGAAAATTATCGATTGGTCTGTGCCAAGATGGCATTCATACATGTTTTAATATTGTTACTGTATTGTTGAATGACGTCAAATAAGCATACGCATGTAGTTCCAATTGCAGCAGCAGTTGATTTTGTTTTTGTTGCAGGCCGTTCAATTCCACTTGCACTGGGCCCGAAACGGGAGCAACGGTGGTTCAGAACACACCCTGAATGGAGTTCAATACTTCGCTGAATTGCACATTGTTCACTACGACACGCAGTACGCAAACATAAGCGAAGCTATTGACGAAGATGCAGGCTTAGCTGTGCTTGGCTTTTTCGTAACGGTTCGTATCCAACCTGCCTTCATGTTCAGAAGAAGTTTGGAGTTTATATAAACAATGCAATCCATTTTTATGTGTCACTGTGTTTTTATCTTAAGTCAGAAGTTTCAAGCCGGAACAAATTTAATGTCTGCTTTTGCTGATTATCAAAATAGGGCTATTTTCTGTAGGTTTGAATGATGCAAACTTTCAAAAATGTTAGTCACAGTCAAGATCTTTTATTCTATAATAATAGTGTTATAGCTGAAAATTTGCATACAGTTTTCGTTAACTTTTGTGCAACAACATGTACGACCTCTTAAATCTAAAGGTTTCATCGGGAACAAGAAGTGTTACCAAGCAAGCACATTGCACATGCTTACTCAAAAGGAATTCAAAGCACACACCATTCTAAAGTTGGTTTAATGATTGTCTTTGATGACCTGTGAAGTTGCATTTGAAGAGTTTAAATACACATTCCTTGAAAGGACACACCTACTGCTTAGTTGCAAAGACGACGAATGCATGATGGTGATTTTCCAAAGGCATGTTTGCTGAAACACAGGGTTAATAAATTTTAGTTTTTACGTATCTTTTTACCCAGCCAAATGCTGCCCATCACTATTAGGCTACCATTAAATTCATCCGAATTTGCATAAACACGTATGTTGCCTGACAAAGCACCAACGTATACCGTATTTATTTAATTGTAAGCCGCGTCTTATAACGTCTTTTTTCATCATTTAGTGCGGCTTACTATACAACCAAAAGCGGCTTACATTTTTTCTTTACCTTATCGAAATGTCAAGATGACGCTCATCTTTTCCTTGGCTACGTCTTGTCGACTGAACTCTAATTTCGCATTCCCGTCCTTGGCTTCAGCATCATGTGTACACTTGTCACAGGAGGGATTATGATGAACAGGAGGCAGTTGTAGTGGTGAAGCATTATTGCTAGGGTGAAAAGTTAAACGCGAAACGTGCTAGTACGCGAAACGCAGAAGCTAAGAACGTACAAAAATACAGTGGACGCTTGCAACACGCCTTGTCTTCAACACGAATGATGTTTCAACTATATTGAACGATGAAAGGATTCTAGGTGTGGCGAATCGTCAAGTCTCCCCAGAAAATCCGTGGAACTACCGATAGCAGTGGTATCAGAGAATTTCGTTCCAAAGAGCCATTGCTTGTGGAAAGTTTTGTTGAAATTCGAACATACCAAGAGAACAACAGCACCGTGCTCAGTGCAATAACTGGAGGTTTCAGCCAGGTGGGCAAACCTCAGCTGGAGGGGGTCCACTGGCCACCACAGGATGGGCACTAGCCAACAAACAGAAAAAAAGTTCAGAATGATAGTGAATCCCGATGTTGTTAATGTATATACTCGCTAAAAAAACGAAAACACCCCAAAAAACACATGAAAAACAACAACCGAATGAAAATGAAGAGAATACTAAATATCAAATTGTCAACTAAAGGGGCCCAGTTTTTACATTTAGCTTGCCAGGGGGGCAGCACGCCCCCCTGTCGCCCAGTCAGTTACACCACTGACCACAATTTTATGTCGTTCTTGATTACAGAAAACTGCATAGGTGATGAAGCATTTTGGTGCAAATCAACTTTGTGTATGTGGCAGCGATCCTTTAACTTTAACTACACGCTAACTCCAAATTCATGATGATACTTAAAATATCTTGAAGTATGAACGTGAAGAGTTAAATATTAGGAAGTGATAGATGTTTCGTAAACGTGTGCCAAGCAAATGCATACGCCGCACAATTATCACGAGGACATAAGAATCTTTTACGGCAACCATTACGTACAGCAAGTATGCAAAATGTTTGTTACATGTAACTGCATGTCAAGTTAAAGGGATTTGTTTATGTTCCATCATGTTTCTAAACCCCAAAAACTATCCACATCTTTTATGAACCATTTTATCATAAACAATGCTTGGAAAACAACGCGTGGCCATGCTGACCTGGCTTTCGACTCATAGTATGGTTTTTGTCTAAACGAATGTTGCAACCGAATCTTTTTTATTTGCTAGGAAGTAAACTTATGATCAATGAATAAATTCACGTGTTCAGAAAGTTTTATGTCAATTATGCCTTCGTTCAAGCACAGATTATAAACACTTCACATAATTTTAAGTTGCCTGCGGGTTACGACCGCAAAAATTATTCGTAGACAAATCGAAAATTTCACAAACAATATCTTGGCGCACTCGACGGTCAAAGCAGAAGCGTGAAAAAAATTAGATCTTTTTACTTTAGTGGTTTATTTTAGTGGCTGCATATTTCTCAAGTTTGATGAATATATCTATGAGATATCAAGTTTCTTTTTGTAGTGGTTTCATATGGCAATGCTCTTCTTGTGATTTTTTCATACGCCTACGCACAGCTGTAAAATTGCTGAAAATTGCTGGCTACAGGGTAGGCCTGTTCTATCGATTGTAGTAGCGTTTCGAAAGGCCTCGGATTGTTATCGTGCTCAAATCTGAAATTTAGTTTAGAAACATGCAGCATAACAAATATTAGTTGGAGGGTATTTTCCATCTCCAAGGAGTCTTCTATATACACAGTTTCGTAAAAAGTGCACTACAAATTAGCGACAAAAGCAAGAAAAATTTGGCCAAAGTCATTTCAAAGGAAATCTGCCATCAGCCATGCGGAAATTGCTGCTTGTGCTAGAATAAGTGCTGAAACACGTAAGCACAAAAGTTTTCTCGAGTAATGACCAGTTTCACGCTTCATTTTGCAGTTATTATCTTCAGCTATTGCTGTGATCAAAACAAAGAGGAGTATTGTCATAGTTTACAAAAAAGCACCAACTTGTGATCTTAAATCAGTTAAAAAATACGTTTATTTGTATTAAAAACTTTCTGGAAGATTAACTAATAAGCTTTATTCGAAATATCAATACCCTGTTCATTTCAGGCGGACGCTGCAGAAGACAATTTGGAGTTCGGTCGATTGTTGGAACCAATGATCAATAATGTTACTTTCGGCGGCGACAGTCAAGTTTATGACACCAGGTTTTCGCTTGAAGTCCTGCTACCTCACGACTTATCGATGTACTACCGCTACAGGTACAGAATATTTCGGCGATCGCAAACCGCCCCATGCTTTTTTATGTAAATGAAAAAAAAAACAATTTCAAACAGATTTTGCGAAGATCTGCATCAGTATAGTATTCAAACTTACTGATTATTATGAATATTATGATGAGGCCACACACCTATGTAACAGGGGATCATTCCTTCAGATATCAAACCTTTCGCAACAGGCAAACCACTTTACATTTAGAATGTTAATTGGGTGCAGTGCGTGTTTGACAGCACGTTTGAATGAACCAAACAAATCCAGCCAACCTTGCATCAAGAACGCATACTCCATCCTAACTTAACAAGTCAATTTTGTTTCAGCGGGTCCCTTACAACACCACCTTGTTCTGAAAGCGTTGTATGGACTGTCTTTGCCGATCCAATCAGGATTTCTCCTGCACAGGTCAGTGTTTCTTGCTTAACTGCTCCGCTCTGTTGACTCCCAAAACCTTAAGTCATTTTTTGAAAAATATTTCAGTTTTATTGACTTTAGGGTAGTTTACAAGCGAAGCGGTAGTCTGTTGTCATAACAAGTTTTCATTGCATTTTGCTTGTCCCAGGTTTAATGTATTCTTGAGTTTCATAAACATCAATTTGCTCTATATGCCTTCATTTATTGATGACAGGCAACTGCTTTCAGCTGAACTCACCGTATACCTTCCTATTGATTTCGCTCTATGTGGAATTTCAAAAAGATTGCGCAGTCCCAAACCTTGGCTTTGTGCACTACACTTCCTTGCACGAAATGTTCAATCCATTAGAAATGTTTAATGAATGAAGCCAACCGAGCATACTTTCGCTCCTGGGTGTTTTGTCCCAACGACTCGCGGATTTTGCGTGTTTTCACTTGTCGCCTATAACACGTTAGAATTGAAGTTTAAACAAGGACGACTAAGAAAAATTTCTATTGGCACACTTGCTTTCTATTTTTGTCCAATTTTGTTCAGTTTTGAGCAGGCACATGGGGTGTGTGACAGCAGAGAATATATTAGTTATCATCACCAGTAGGCGACACTGAGTGCTTTCTCAACGAAGGGGCTACAGCAGAGAATATGCGTTTATGCATGTAATCTAAAACTGACCATAACAACATACGTGCGGCGCATTGGGCGGATCACCACTGGAATGACAGTGACAACATACGTGCGAGGCATTGGGCGGATCACCAGTGAAATGCGGAGTGGTCGGTCAACTCTACGAGACTCCGCATTTTCATCCCCGACACCGGCACTCACACCCCCGGAGTGAACCGCCTAAGAAGAGTCTGAGTCCGACTTAATCGCCTATGCACCGGTGTCGGGCGTTTCCGCTCATGTTTGTACAAATGGGGTATGGCCTTCTCTGCGGCCTGTGAGTGCGGCGCAGAAGAACAAACCGTTGACCATGTTGTCCTTCAATGTCCAATCCATTGACCTCCCCATGGACTGCACGGCCTGACGGTTCTGGACGATGAGACAAACGAATGACTGCTCAACACCTGCCCAGAGATCTAGTGCGGCCAAGCAGTGGTTAGAAGAACTCGCTCAAAAGAAAGAAGAAGAAGAAGAATCAAAAACGCTTTGGAATTGAAGTTCAAAAAGCAAGAGTTAAAAAATAAATTTGTTTTTACATCCACGTATTTTAAGTTTTATACAAAATTTTCGACTGTTCATGAGGCTTGTGAACGCAGTGTAATGCGATAGGCGCAGAGAGTATGCTCCGCAATTTGTTCTACTGATGCTTGTTGCCTAAAAGGCGTTGGGATTGAAGTGCAAACAAGCATATCTAACAATCTTGTTGTATTTACGCACTTCTTCACAATTTTGAGTGACTTTTTTCAAATGTTTCGACTTGGTATGATGGTTGTGAAAGCAGTGCAATGCGTAGGTCAGCCTACAGCAGAGCAGGCTTCGTGATATTTTGTATTTATTCTTGTGGCCTGAAACGCGTTGGAATTGAAGTGCAAACAAGTTAGAGTTATGAAAACAAACACTTTTCATTTATACACTTTCCAAGAACCGCAGGTGGTAAAAATGATGAATGCTTTATTTATCATACCCGCAATCACTTATAAATTGTGTTGTGAACAAGCTTTCTTGCTTTACCATCAGTTGGAAACATGTCGAACCATTTTCAAAAATTGGTACCACTATAGCAAGCTTCTCAGCTTATCGTCGCCATCTTAAAAAGTAACCGCTTCAATGCAAGCATTTTTTATATAATAAAAGCAGCACACACTGGCATTAGATAAATAAACTTTATCATCATGTCTGCATTTATTTACGTATATTGGTTTGCAAACAACCTTCCCTGTCTTGCAATCGCTAGACAGCAATGCAAAGCATTTCCAAAAAAATCGCACCTATTGCAGTAGCGAGCTCTTCACACTTGGGCGACCACGCGGTAAAGAGCTATGCTCACAAGCAACGTTTGAACTCTGAACCACAATGATTTCGAAGTCTCATTCCGAGATGTTGAAATCAGTCGACGTACGTAACTATACGCGCTTTGCAATTGCAAAGCAAAAAGCATTATGACCTGTTCCAAAACGGACAATTTTCAACAAGTACGTCACTGTACATAGCATCGTATCTGTTCCAGATTTCCTCCTTCCTAATTATACGAATGCCGGGAACAAAAGTAAGATGACCCACAAAAGTGCTACAAATAACTATAAAAACGTTTGATTCACTTGAATATGTCGTTGACTTCATAGCTAAATTCATTGTAAAGAACACTGCTGTACATTTGATTATTGCCAAAGTAATTCGCTCACGTATTTGGAAAAGTTTTTGAAGTCTACGCACTTGGAGACACTGCTTGTCAAGCCTTGACAGGGCTGTCGAAGGGTAATGTTGCCGCAACAAACGTTTACAACTTGCTCGAAACGAAACCGTAAAGAATAGTGGTCCCATCAGCAACAAATAGGCTAAGGCTGGTCGATTAATATCAACATTTCGTTTTGGATAGTGGGGTTATGACTTGCGTGTCCGCTTAATGTGAACTGACTCAAATAGGACATTTGTCGTTTTGTGAACGCGAAAATCCGCTAGTTGAAAAACACCGAAAGCAAGTTTTTGAGGGTGAACAAACAACCTGAACCACCCATAGGCCTAATCGAACGTTCCGTGATCCTGGCCCTGTGGGAAAGTACAGAAATTACAATAAGGCTTGAGTTGCTGTATTTTACAAAAATCCGATTCGAAAATAGGCATTTTTAGTATTGAATTAAGCCAATTTAGTACTGCACATGTATGCAAAGTATTAAAGGCTTGTTGGTATTTTATTTTGTGAAAACAAACCATTCAAATGTGTCATCTGTTGCCTTCTCCGCAATATGTAGATTTTTGCACCTCTTTTTTCGAAAACGTGAACGTACGCATTGCTAGAAAAACATCCAAACGTTTTCATCAGATCTTAGTTTATGACAGTATGTACCTGAGCTTCGAATATTAAAAGCTGTCCATGATCGTTAATCTTATAACTTAAATAATTTTTTTGACAGAAATTGGTGCTGCAGACGTCACTGTATGAAAAGAAAGTGGAGAATTCGTCACAAAAATTGATCGGCAACAATTATCGACCAACTCAACCTTTGAATTCACGCCAAGTTACGAGGCCAGCTCTTGGTTGCAACAGTGCTTCCCACTCTTTACTTCCTCTTCCAGCCTCGTTCATTGTAGGGACAACGCTTTTGGCTCTGTTGACTCACTAAGGTAGAAAAAAGGATTTCTTTGCGTCACACATCAAGAATAATTTCGTTTTAGAATAACTTTGATTCGATTGTGGAAAGTTTCTTCCTCGACATAAAGGGCAAAGTTGCTGCTGAGGTTTCGCATTTGTTTTTGTCAGACAAATAAACATTTTATCCAAAGAATTTTCATAATAAAGGGAATTTTCGATTTTAATCAAACTTGAAATAAAATCTGTGGTAGGTCAAAATTACTGTAGTTGTGGTAACTTCGTTTGCACCTTGTTTTTGCCTGAAGGTTGCATTATAAACAGATTCAAGAAAAAATGTTAGCACTTCGTAAGCGAATTTTGATGTTAATAAACGTTATGTGAAAAGCACAAGATTTCAGTCAATTACGATTGCTTAAAGTTTATTTATTAGCTGAGTAGTTTTCGTGTTAGTATGGAACCTTGTGTGACAAGATGCTGCAGTAACCAACATGCGCATTCGACTTACCTCGTGCTTTAACTCCAGAAAGGTTTGCTTATACGGTATCCTAACGTCCAGTTGTTAACTCACGGAGGAGCAGGGATGCGAACCGTCCCCACCCCGTGGCAAGCTAAATGTGAAAACCGGACACCCACTTAACTTATATTTCGGCTTTAGTATTCTTTTGGCTTCCGTGGGTTGCTGTTTTTTTTGCGTTTTTAGGAGTATTTTCCGGTGATTTAGGGTTTTAGGATAGCCATCCACATCCGGATTCACTACCATTTCTCACTTTTCCTCGGAATGTTGTCTAGTGGGTCCCTTACAGTGTCCAGTCGGTCCAATGCAGTTAAGTTTCCTCTGGCTCTAGTTACACCACAAGCTCTAGTTATGCCACAGCTAATGCCACGATATAAAATATCATGATGGATCGAAATATGGGCATTGTTTTGACACAAATGCTGGTTCTCCTTCCAAGTCGCAGCGTTGGTGGCAAAACTTGTGGTCGCCCGATCATTCACTCCAAGAAACTGAACCAAAATTGGTAGGAATCGCTTCAAACCCATGTCCCATTTTCATGTTTTTGTGTAGAATGCACAAAGCGTGTTTGAAGGTTTGAAATATGAGCTTTGTTTGTGTCATTATCTTCAATATTTTAAACACTTTGTGATGCATTCAATCGTGTATAGTTGTTTGTACAAAATTTGCGATAAAATAAACAAAATCGATTTGTTTTTGTTTTTAATTGTCAATTTCTGTTTTTTGAGATTATAATTGTCAGTTACGTACGCGGAAATTGTTTCTTTCGACTTATCATAGGTTCTTGCACGTTACTTGTTGGGACATCAGGTAGCCTCACAATTTCTTTCGACAAATTCATTGCATATAAAGAAATATGTCCTTCATTGTAATAGTCAAACCGTACCTTTACAAGATAAAATGCTGAAAACGTGATAAAACGAAAACAGGTGAGTTTATTCAAGCAATTTTCTGTTTCAAGCCATGAAATAATAGAAACACAATAAAACGGAAAAAGCACAAACCACCGAAGGGTAAAAAAACAAGATACATTATTTTATTGTTATTCCATACCAAGTCTGACTTGCAATTTCTCGAAACAGATTCACGGTAGTTCAGACTAGGACTGTAATGAATGTTCGCCCGGATTACGAACAGTGTTGCTTCCTGAAATAAGCAGCAGAACTTTTAGAATAGAACCCAGTCATTTTAATTGCTTGTCCAATTTCGATACTTGTAGATGTCATCTGAAAGTTTATTTCAAAATATTTAGTTTAAAAGCATGCACTTCGGTTTTCAGGAATTTTTGCAGAAATATATGAAAAACATGACTTAATGGTAACCAAAAGTCGGTGCTGTTTGTGCGCAATCAGACATAAATGAAATTTGGTGTTGAATGACAATTGTATACATAGATAGACACAATGAACACGTTTTGTGTAATCGTGGCTTACGCTTATTGATGATGGTCTTTCTCCATTGATAGTGGTAAGTAATATCTGAAGCATTGCGATATATGGACATGTCACCATCTTGATGAACCCACTGGTTAGTCCGTCTTATGAAATATTTAAGATGCTTTATTGCCACACAATTGTTTTGGGAAAAAGTAGAGTTAACATAAGTTATTCCTACGAAAAACGTTCTTGTGTTCGCCGTCGTATATTGGGCCGATATTTATCGTTTGATGGAAAATGTCTTTCATTTCATCTGCGCATAGTTGTACCAACCCAATTATGCTGAAAAGTTGCTTGACACTGCAAGAGAGGTGAAGAAAAAAGAAAGGCAAGCTCAACACAGAAAAACATTACTGAAAGAGCTGACAAAACAAGTAAACTTACAGCAGTTGCTCTAAACAGACATCAGGTCAGAAACTGCAGACATTTCACATCGAAATGGATAGTTTGTGCATAGTTTTAAGCCATTCCAAGCCCTAAAATTACTCTCAGACTTCTTCAAAAACCCTGACTTCATTGACATCAAAAAGTTCTTTTCATGTCTGCATCTCGACTCAAATTCAATTATAAAAATGTGGCAACGTACCTTCAAATAAAGAACAACTTTAAACGTGAAGCAATCTTTGGACAAACATTTAAGAAGATTTTGACCCAAATAACTACACGACCAAAAACGTGAAAACAAGCAGCAGAAATGAAACTATCAGAAATTTTGTCTGCTAGCGCAGATTTGCCTACACAGTGAAAAACAGTAGCTACAGTTAAAGTGAAAGAAAGCTTTCATCAAAATGTTAAAACTGTTATCATAGGTGTACGACATGGGGATGCAGGGGATGCGATCGCATCCCCAACGCTCAAAAATTGGCCATTATTTGGGCAAAAATTTTTAAAATTTGAGCAAAGTATACAGCTAAATCCACATGTAAGTGAGGTAGTGTCTATTTTCCAAACTAAGGCAAAATAATAACCAAATCAACGGCAAAATAACAGCCAAAACGGAGACTATTTTGCCATTCTTTTTTGCCCCAGATGGCAAAGTAGACACTGCTCTTGAGTGAACTAGAATCATGTGGCAATTCCAACAACCTTCATCAAATTTAGGCAAGCTAAAAAACTTTAATAACGTTTTAGGTAAAATTAGAAACATTTGTGTAAAATAGGAGCATTTGGGTAAAGTACAACAACATCAATTAAATTTGGGCAAATGAGAAAAGCTTCAATCAAACTTGGGTGAAAGCAAAAAGATTTAGATAAACTGGAAACACTTGGGTGAAGTCTGGAAAACTGGAAACACTTAGCTCTATTCAACTTCGGGCCAAGTGGAAGATCTTCGTTCAATTTTAGGTAACTTCAAACAGGTTTATTCCAATTTGAATAATATACAACCACTACATTTGAAATTGCATATACTTAGAAACATTTGGGCAAATTCCAACAGTCTTGATCATTTTTGGGTAATTGAAAGAGCTTCATTAAAACTTGGGTACCGAGCCATCTATCTGGGAAAATTTGAAAAGTGTCATTCAGATTTGCACATATTGTAAATATTTGAGCAGATTATAACAGCCGAAATCAAACTTGGACCAACTGAAACAACTTCTTCAAATTTGGGTAGAGTTAGAAACATTTTAAAATCTGGAACATGTGATGGTAACCCACTGTTCCAACTAACCCTAATTTTTGTACCTCAAATTGTTGATNCTGTAAAGTGTACAACTAAACTGTAGCTGTAGCTGCAAAATGTTTTGCGGTAGTAATGTGGGGCAGCTGTGATATCATACTGTGAAGTTTTCGTGTTTCAAAGTTGCTTGACGTTGTAAGATTTGCAAGTGCAAATCTGTTTCCATGAAGCATTCATGAATAGAATTAACTACGTAACTGCAGCTGTAATATGTTGCGTGGTGGTAATGTAACTG
>JGI24158J21664_10005219_pt1 | contig 16923 bp, 12 predicted proteins | sample Ectturendosymbi3_FD_21664 | JGI IMG/M metagenome (IMG submission 21664)
GGGATAGCAATAGTGATGATTCGACTTGCTTTGAAGGATTTGAATAAACTTTTTGTTGGACTACTGTTAAGTCAATACTACCGTATACTGTGTACTACTATGCTGTTAAGTAACTTTAACATGTTTGTATATTGCATGTATACCAGTAATAATGATGTAATAAAGTAATAATGGATTTTTCTTTTCATACCACATTTAACTCGACTCAGCAGCAACATGTCCAAAAACATTACTCGTGTATAAGTCGACCCCAGAAATTTTACCTTAAAATCAGGTCCCAGAAACTTGACTTATACACGAGTATATATGGTAGTTATTTTGCAACCATCCCCCAGCAAATTCCACTCATTTAATCTGCATGTTAATAACTGTGCTGCAGATTTTGTTAGCCCAAGGTTGCGTATTTAATCAGCCAATTCCTTTTGAGATGGAACATGAGGTTTTGAACTAACTAATTGCTTAATCATGTTACACATCAGTATCTGAAGTTTTGTTGAATGCTGAGACTTCACATTCATTATCAAGTTCCGACTACAATCACAAAAACATAAGATGTAGAACTGGATTAAATTCTTACAGCAGTTAAACAACCGGTATTTTATAAATGCAAAATTACTAACGTTTGGAGGTGGGTTTGGAACTGGTAAAGTTTCACAGTGAGCAACAGGTGCAATGGATAAAGATATACTTGAATATGTTAGTGCTTTTCTTTCTTTGACCTTGCGGTACTTAGCAATATTTATTGCACAAAAGTGACAGTCATTATGATTTTTTGTGACTCTCTTCAATCGCTTGGAATTGCAAATAGCTTAGTTCATTTTACCAGGTTGACTTAGAGAGGAACCCACAAACGAAGAAAGCCTCACTGGCAATTAATGGTCGATGATAAAACAAAAGTAATCACATTTTTGGAATCAGTGCCTCGAAATTATCCAGAAACAATCAAAATATACAGCCAAACAGAAATTTCAAAAAAATGCATTTGTAATTGACAGGCAAGAAAAATAGAATGGCCCTGTTTGACTACAACCAGTGAGGTTGTACTCACTCCTGATGTTTTTCAATGGAAATGAATATTATTTTAATGTAAGAAACAAACAAAATTGCTCATTACCTGTAACTGTTATGTACAGTGTTAATACATTTAGCAACCTTTAGCGATGGCACAGTTGGACGTGCTTATTTGTGCTCAAGCAAGTATCAAAAATTTTTCCCTCGTTAATAAGCCCGCCTACCTAATAAGTCCAAAATTTTCTGGTCCTGAGGTGGGCTTAAGAAGTGAGGACAACTATACTTTGCTTTTCTGTGAAACATATATTTTCTGTACTTGTGCAATGATGGTTGTGCTTATGTGCATTCCTTGCTTTATAGTAAACCTGCCTTTTGAAAGAGTTTGGTTATTGATTTTCATATGAATGAAGGATTATATTTTTGGCTGTTGGTTCAGTATTTAAAATGCACTTTAGATTTTTTGGTTTGAACAACATTCTTTAAACAAAGGTATGCAAATTTGCAATTTTTCAAAACACTGGAATTTTTGTGTCATCAGTAGGGCAGTCAGTTTTAAAACTTTCACTTCATAATTTACTAATTTTGACTTTATTTTGACCTATAAATTTTAGGCGTTTGCAATTACAAAATAATTCAGAGTTAGGTGTTTTGGTTAATCCAGAAGCATATTCATGACCTCAGTGCTTCAAAAATTAAAAAAATTAGTTGTGAACTAGGAAGGCAGAAGAATTTTGACTTTATTGACTTTTTGTTGCCCTCGCCATCAGAATGATCTGCTGTCATGCGTGTTAGAAAAAGTACTCCAGTTGCAATTTCCAAAGTAGTGTTACATGGTCCTTACCACCCATCTCTGTTTGCACTTGTACTGAGGACTAAATAAATATTTTTCATAATAAAATACTGTGTTGGTAACGCAACCACTTCTTACACCCACCCATTAATGCTGATCATTGAGACTGGACAGACTGCAAGTGCTTTCTTTCCAAACATAGGCTTTGTATTCCCACATTTTTCATTTGTCTATCAGTAGGACATATATATGTAGGGTTTGATGTATCAATATGATTTTACTACTTACTTCACTGGTCTGGATCGAGGCCAACCACCATCCCTCATGTGTAGCGCCTGCAGGTGTTGTTTGTCTGATTTTACAAACGTGCGTCACATGCTATGTCACTTTTCATAACGTAAAACCCTCCTCTGCTTCTTTAGATGATAGTGTTTGAATATTCACTGTGAAATGATTCCTTTGGATAGCAAGATACAATTCTACACTGTTTTATGCTTGCAGTTCTTTTTTACATGCCAAAATTGTGATATGACTTGTGAATAATATCATTTTTGGACAGTTACTCAAAAGCTATTGCACTTAAGGAAATACATTACTTGTAAACATGGTGGTACCATAAAAACTACACATGTCATAGTCATGATACTTACTGCAAAAGTAAGCTCGTAAAAATCAAGTTGGTAGTAAGACGTTTTCACTTCTGATTTGGGGATGAGCTGCAAGAGCAGCCAAGGCTTATCCCCTGCCCCTATGTTTCATGATTTTGCATTATGGTAATAGTTTTCCAGGTTTTTTATATTTTGCATGTTTTTGATAAGTTGAAGTTTATTATCGTTTCATTGGAGTCAGCTATTAAACAGAAATAGTACTGAGAGCCACCGTGCAATAAGGAAACTTGGTAAATTTTATAGTTTAGGGTTTCTTCAACTTCTGACTTTGATGCAGCTTGCAATTCATAGTGTAGCAAAAGGTGTGCTTGTTTGTGCTTCAGGATTTAACCCGAACAACAAACAATTATGTCACTGGCCCTGGGCTGGCCACGTCACAATTTCGTTGTTAAATATTGCCAGTTGTGACTGTGGTGCTAAAATGATTTTATGTAGTAATTGGCAAAACCACAAGCTATAAGTTTTGTCTCCAGATCTTTTCTGTGTTGTTTTTTCAATTTCTATTTTGTATTGTGATCTTAATGTGGCAAACATGCAAGTCGTTGTCTTTTGTTGATCATTGTTTCTTTTTTGAACTACACACTTATTTTATGTGGTTATGTAAACAACCATTTTCAATGCAAGTGTTTGAGACATCATCTTACAAAAGAAATCCTTCACAAGATGAAAATAAAGCACTGCATTAATTGATAGAGCACACATCTGTTGTTTATTACCAATGATGTTATTAGCACTTTCTTCAATATTCATTTTCAGCTACTAAAAGGCATCAAGACATTCAGTTGACCTTTCATTTAAAGTGGTGACAATGAATGGCTAGTAGATAATGTTTTCAAAATTTTAAAGCAATGTGAGCTTATGATCTCTTTATCAATTCTAAAAGGATACATACATTTTTAAAAAGGTACTTTTGAAGCCAGTAACCAAAAATATTGCATGCATGCATTTAGACATGCTATTTGAATTTTAACTAACCTTCCAGGTGTGATTACTGGCTAAAGTTCTGATGTTTCTAGTGTTTTCATAGGAAACTCTAATATTTTGTGATTTTATGTTTTTCTAAACACTTCAAACTGACATGCAAAATGTTCTTCATAAATGTTGACTTCATGAATTTATGTAGGTTTTGCTGTTGCTGTTTTTGCTGTGAGGAGAAGATAGACTGCCATGGATTGTTTTCATACCTTCTCAAAGATTCATCATTTTCTTAGCAAAACAACTTGCAATCAGATTCAGCTGTGTCACCTTAGTAAAATTCAGCTGTGTCACCTTAGTATAGTATTTTTACCAGATTTTATGGCAATGAGACACCTGTCTAAAGATTTGTGTTTTTTGTTTGGAATCTGTCCTCCTCGGATTTTGAATCTATCTCATAAAACATGTTTTACATTGCTTTAGCACCTATATATGTATATGTGGCATGAACAAGCAGAAATAGATTGCAACGATTCTCAACAATGCATTTGGCTACAAGTGAAATTATCTTATCCACTGGTGAAAAGACTTGATTTAGCAGGAAACAGCAATGAAGGCAGAGCAGATTATCATGTTTTAGGTAAATTGTGTTTTGTTAAAATTGCACTGCTTGAAACAAACTCAGGAATGGCAACACGTCAATGTCCTTGTTTTGTGAAATGATGTTCTTTGGCAGTGCAACTTCTGCAGTAACACTAACAAGTCAACTTCACTACTTCTGTGTAGAAGCAATGGAATATGATGCATGTCTAACACTTGTGTCTATTGACCAGCATGACAATAAACATCACCATTGCCAAAATCCTATTTATCTTGTAGTAGAGTCTACTGCTGGCAACAGACTAAAAAGTGTTCATAGCCAGATATTTTCAGCAAAAATAAAGCCATGCCTTCCATTAGTCCATATGAAAAACTGCTTCTAAATGTTAGGCATGTTGCTTTGAGAATAACAACTCAATTAAAGAACAAATTCCTACATCTGAAAAGGAATCGGGTGGTGTATCTGGTAGAGTTGAGCCTACTGTTGATAATAGTGCTAAACCTGGCACTGATGTAGGAGGATCCAATGGCAATACTGGTGAAAACACAGGTGCAGGAGGTGGTGGCAATGTTGGAACTGGTGTTGGTTCAATATCAACTGTTCGGCCAACTCTTCGACCAACTGTTCAACCAACTGTTCAGCCAACTGTTCGGCCTTTTGGAGGCACCACAACTACTTCACCTAAACCACAAGTGGCAGGCACCTGGACAGCATGGAGTACATGGGGAAAGTGTCCGCAGACCTGCGGACCGGGTACCAGAACCAAAAAGAGATTTTGCAAACCTGGACCTAATAATGAGGTACATAGAATATTATTATTAGAACTTCATGCCAAGCCGATATAGTGGCCTTTCTTTGTGGTCCTTTGAAGGAACTCCAACAAACTTCTGCATTGCACATATTTCTTCATTACTCCCTTGCTTACCACCTTGATTTCTAATCGTAAAATGTGCCAATAGTAGGTTTTGCAATAAGACATATAAAATCATGTTCTGATGTCTTTGTTAAAAGTCACTAAGTGTTGCGTAACTGTCTGTTCTTAGCACCAGATTGTTTGCATTGTATGATGTTGAGTTTAGAAATAGCGAATATGTTTTTCATCCAGAAATGTCCAGGCAGCTTCGTCCAGTTTGGACCCTGTGCGAAACAACCGCCATGCCCTGCTCCTGTTGTGGTTTGGGGTCCGTGGGAACCATATAGTCGTTGTACAACAACATGCGGGATTGGCTACTCAATGAGGTATGTTTCGTATTCATTCAGTGCATGCCTGATATGGTTAACAAAGCCGTTGTGCGTTAACTGATGAAATAAATATCGCTGAATTTAAAAACTCTACATTTAAACGTACAAACTATTTTTATCCTAGTCAACCTCGTTGTTTGACTTTCAACTGTTTGAATGTTTTTCCAACAACAATAAGACCTGTTACGAATTATTCCAGCTGTTAAATTAAAACAAAATGGTGTGTTTACCCAGAATATATAAAAAATAAACAGGTATAGGCTGTTGAGACAGACAACGAAAGCACTTTTTATATACTATCTCTATCTTTACAGTAAACTTGATCAAAGCAGAGGCTGTTGCATGAACTTGACAAGAGGATGTGTTGACATCATGATACGATTACGTAAACAGAATAACCACAAAAATAGGTATTGATTAAATCGACTGTTTGGGAACACTGCCAAAGTTCCAAAGAACAAGCAAACTGTCAGGCAACCCAGCACCGGCTTTAGATGATAGGGTGCCTGGGGTCCCAGCGTGGTGGGAAGCCCCATGTGCGGATACAAAATGTTTATGGAGGGGACAATCAATGAAGTCACTAGTATTTCCATAGATCATTTATATTTATGATGTAATATTGAGACGTCACATTTGTCACATCAAATTTAACAAAACTTTATGATGTAACATGATATTTGACATTTAACGATTTGTGAAACTGTTGCCAAACTCATCGCATCTTTCTTTTGAAAAAGTTTCTTGGCAATCCAACATCTTAATCATCTCTAAACACCAGTCCTGGCTCAGCAGTATATTTTACGACAGAGACCAAACGCTGCTGGCAGAGGCGATATTTAATATTGTTCGCATTGACTGGCTAGCTCTGTATCTATTCTTCATAGTGCATCTGCAACTAAACGTAAATCGTGGCATACATCTGCAAGTAAACGTAATCTTGGCATCTATATATTACGTAAATTGTGGCATACATCCGCGACTGAAGGTAATTGTGGCATGTATATGTTACGTTGATTACTTGTGGCTCCTCAGGCGTTCAGGAGCTTCCAGTTAAGGAACCCTTGAGGGAATGCGCACATTTAGTAGTATCCGCGCATAGCAGTCTGCAAGTGAAACATTTAACACATGTTTGTAAAGGAAACAAAAAACAATTCCAGCTGCTATTAACTTCATCACAATGTCAAAGAGAGCCTGTTTCATTTTTCAGGAATATTCCTGCATTTTTTCAGGTATATTGGCTGGCCATAGACCGATATCGTTGCCTCCAGTGGTAGCGTCAGCCACCTCATCTATTGTTTTTTTCAATGATACTTCTTGATGTTCTGCTAATATACCGCTGGTTAAACTAGACGTATTCGCATCGTTACATAGAGCTAAAGTTTGCCACAAGATATTCTTCGATTTTCTGCTGGACTTCACTGCCACGGCTAAACGAACTTGATTGTTTCTTGACTTAGCTGCAAGTTCTTCTCCTTGCCTGTTTTACATTTTTACGTATTTTAACCACTTTGACAAGCTCTATATTAGTTAAATTTAATTTATTTGTTTATGACCAGATGCGAAGTCCATAGTATAAGCAGGTCGATAAATTTAGAAATTTAAAAATGAAATGAAGTTCTTTTTTGAGCCTACGTGGTATACCAATATATACTTAGTCAGCCAAGGTAGCTTGTATATTGTGCACAGTGCACGCTATATGCTCTCTAATATATGTAGTAGGTCAAAAAGTTGGAATTATATCATCAAATCATACTTCCAAACCCATCAGATATCACCATCCATCAGCAGAAATGCCTTGACAACTTTCCATCAACATCATTGTTTTGAGTTGCTACAGCTGAACAGCAATGTACTTCCACAACTCAAGCATGAAACTACAAAAGACCTGAACCAATTTCAAACGCATCCATCCATCAGAACCAGACGTACTAAAGGAGGAAAAAGCATTGTTGACATGGTGTCTGCTTCTCTTGCTCACTCCATAGATACAGTTGGACTTGTTATGGCAGCTTGAAAAATCCCATCATCTCCCAGGCGGTGGCCCAAATTACATATATGATATTCATTCACTAGGTGGCACAAGAATCGTAAGGGATAAAGTTGTCGATGTAGCCAGATGGGGAACACAAGATTTGTACAACACAGATACATCTGATGTGAATAAATTAGTCACGACCCTTGCTTTCTTAGTTTTCATAGTGCTGATTTTAACTTGGCTTGAAATGTACATCTGATTGTCTCTCTTGAATCCTTGCCTTCACAGTGGCGAAATACGATACAACCTCAACAAATGATGTTTTTGACTTCTCAATAAGCTGAGCTTATTAAAATCGACCCCAAATGATTGCAAATGTCTTAATGTCTTCAACAGAGCTCGCTCAGAAAATTTCCAAAAAAACGTTTCAGAACATAAGTTGACTTTTTGATGGACATCAACCATGAATGCGAAGATGGGTACATTTGAAGCATCCTTGGCAAGCTAGGTGAAAGATATAGCCACCTGGTTACGCTGGGAGTAACAAGTTTTTGGTACTCAAATTCCACAAAGTCACAATAGTCTTTCACTCTTTTTTGTGAACTGTCCAAATGCAACCACACGTAATGTATTCATTTTCAAAATCATTTAGTCCTTTTCTGAAGAAGGGATATTTCTGACGTATTTCTTCATTTTTCTCACATTGCTGATGCTGAGCTATGTATAATACACTGATCACGGTACGTCAGCAAAGGCAGCACAGTAGGCTGTAATGGAGTCAGCAGCCCGCACTCTAATGACGAAGTCATTGCAACATTGAAAGGATGTATCACTGTTATGTAACGATTAACGTGCAAGTTTTCTGGGTTTTCCAGCCGAGAAGTAACTCAACCAAAACACATGAATTAGACAATTTGCAAGGTAAACAGCAAACAAATTTGGGCTGAGAACTCCGCCCTGCCTTACCCATTGTATTGTAGTCTGGCAAACTTTTGTTAGTTCTGCTTACAAGCTTCATTATTTTTAGATTATACTTTATTCCTTGGAGTTTGATTGGCAAACAAGGTTGGCAGTATGCTTTTATCAAGTGTGAAAAATGATATTTGAAACATACTTGAAAATCAGTTTTGTCGAAAAGTATTTAAAAGCAAATTTTGGTGCTTTTCACTGTGATATCTTGCTTGTATTGTCATGAGCGTGCCGGTAGTAGTTTTGTCCACCCATTTCAATTTGGTGCTAGGAAAAGCAAGACCTGCATCAGTTCGGACATAAATAATTTTTACTACCCGGATAACGGGTGTATCTATATATTTGTATTTTCGGTTTGCCACAGCCGGATAATAACTGCTAATTGTTAAACAATTGATTTCAAGAGATTTGCATGACGATGTGATTGCAAAGTCATGGCACAGTTGTATTGTAAATAAACACGTGCGCAGGGTCGGTTTTAGCAAGTGCATGGCCCAATTGAAAGTGCTTTTGCGGAACCCCACTGATCAGTGTGAGGAGAAATTTATGAGAGAAGCATCAAGACAACGAGACAGCCTGTTCTGACGTCACTGTACCGTTCGGATTACTGTGTGAAAGTCATTCACGTGTGGCAGACGCGTCGGTAAGCATCTGCTGTGCAGGCTAGTGAAGAAAGGATTGTATGGAGTTGGAAAGCATGCACACTGATTGCAGATTTCACGAATTTGGCAACTGATGTTCATGCCTCTCGCGAAGTTGGTGCCGTGAATTATGGATCATGCTGCACCCTGTAAAATCCATCCATAGCAGACGTGCACTGACGTTTACAGCATGCGTTGACGTCACATGTGCACGAATACAGGCATACAAATTTCACACGTAGATTTCCCTATCACAATGATAGAAAACATTTTGGAGATTACCGCTTAATATTGCATGTGTCTACAAGTGCCTAGGTGGAACTTTTGGTGACACATCAGTCAAAATGTCTTTCATTTACACTGATACACAAACCTGATATAGCCTAATGTCACATGAATACAAAACATTCATCATCTGTTATATTAAATACTTCCTATGACAATTTCAAGGAGTTGGTGAAATATTTATATATCTTTTACTACTATCACCACTGATGCTAGAAACTTGCTCTATTTTTGCAAGCCTGATTTATGAAGATTAGTGCAACACACAAGGTTCTTACTTTCAAAATAACTATTCCTAACAATGCCAAGTCACTGCAGCTGATCAGTAGCCTATTTAACATATATTTATATATATATATATATATATATATGTATTTAAACAGAGCCTCTTATCATATGTTGTGCACAGCTTTCAGCCTTAATTATAAGCATCTTCTCAGTTTTATTTCCTTTCTTATAATCGGGGATATCTGAAACTGGGAGATAGCTTACATTTAAAAAAGTATATTTTCGTTACTGTAGCAACTTCTTCTATCACTACTTATAGAATAGGATATTGCACTCAATTTTTTTAATTACATGTAAAATGCAGAAGCAAACAGCTTTTAGCAGGGTGATTTCTGAACATTTGGTTAAAATTCTTACCTTCAAAATTAGAAATCCTACTACCCATCCTCGCCGACGTGCCTTGTCGACTGTAAGGCAATTATGTTGGTATTACACTTCTAAAACTGAACTCAACACACTACACCGTGGTTCTCAGACTTATTGGCTCGAGGGCCACATTTGTCTTTCAGAAACCCTTCGCGGGCCACAAGAATTAATAATCTCAATAAAACGTCTCGAAAAATATCTTATAAATGGTTAAAGTGGTAAGTTTTTTTTTCAATGAAAATTGCTTCGCGGGCTACATGTTGGCCGTAGGCCACGGTTTGAGCACCACTGCACTACACTAAAAGTTAAAATATTGGTGCTGTCATATCTTTTCTGGAGACAGGCACTGAATGCTGTGCTAAGCTAGCTAAATGCTAGCTTAGAACAGCACGAACGAGACCACGTACACTTCATAACGAGACGTCTTCCTGTCCAGGTGGCCAACGCATTGGCTCTTTCAGGACGCTGACTCAGCAAATCACGTTCAGAACCAGACCACTTGTTATCCATATATGGTAACGAGACAACGCAAAACTGTCCATGTAAACGTAGCAAATGATGGAAATCGGTAATGTGAGAAACCTAGGCCTCAAAGGGGGACCCCGAGACATCTCTCAAGCAGAGATGTTAATGAATAACACCGAGATTGTCAATAAATCCAAAAGTTATAAAATTCAATATCTCTTCTTTAGCATAGTCCTTCATATATGGGACAAGAGTGTGAACGGCTTTGTTGAATGGAAGAAAGGCACCTCAATTCTTTTAGCCTTGTTGTGCGCAGAGACCAAAGAGATCTTGCTTCAAGAGGTAAAATCCTGGGAAAACTTGCAAGGAGTACCCAGCATTTTGCATTTATCAACAACTTTTGCGGTTTGTATGAAAATCCTGGAATTATATGGGATGCTGCCCATAACAGAAAACAATGGGAAAACGTAGTAAATCGATAGTTGGGTCAACCATGAAACCGAATGAGAGTGAGAAAAGTCCTGTATCGATATGCCTCGATAACTGCTGATGGCGCAATTCTTGATGCCGTTGTTGCAATGTAAGATTCGTGTGGTGGCTCCACATAGTCAAGTATACACTTCACAAACTGTAAAGAAAGCTGGCAAATGTTGTTTTGAATGAAATAGATATTCTGTAGGCGCCGACGAAAAGTGTCGTTGTAGTGGAAGTGACAATGTACAGTAGCTGAAGTTGTTATACTCAAATGTATGCAAATAATAGGAACTTTTGGGACTGACGAAAAAGGTCGTTATAACCGTTATCGATCACTTCTACTGTACTTTAAGACTAGGTCGCTGGAACACGTTGGCTCCCCCCCTCTTTTGTGGGCGTTGGCTCCCCTCTGTTTTCATGCAGAGGAGACCACTTCCGACTTTTCTGTCTACGGTAAATTTGTAGCAGCACCTTCCTCCAGACTTCAGTCCTGTCATTTTTCAGCCTAAAAATGTGCAGAACTTCCAATCTAAGCAACCTTTTTCAATCTGTATGCATTTCTACATCGAATACGTAAATATTGTTCAACTCATTCAAGTTTAGTTTTATGTGAAGTTCAACTGGTGCACTGAGCAAGTTAAACATAATTCAAGGCTTTTCTGCAAAGCACCAGCAGTCTTTGCGTGGCGAGTCTGTCTTCTGATAAGCAGCACGTAGAAAGGATGTCAATACATACTGTGAAAACATATTTTTACTCAAATAGTGCCAGGAGACTTAAGTCATGGCATCTTTTCCAGGAAACGGGTGTGTCCAGAAGAGTTTAAATGTTTGGGAGTTCGTATAACAATGAAATATTGTTTCCTCAAGGAGTGTGCCGAGACAGGTAAGTGAATTGCGGTTTAACTTCAGAACAAGAACGTTTAAATGTTTTGACGAGCTGGCCAGATAGGCACAAACTTGTTCATTTACGCAACAGTAGATTGCTTGCAATACTTACTTGGTCATTTTAACAGTTGTGGGTATAATACAGTACATGTTCAACTCATGTAAAAAGTTCTTGTTCCAAGATGACCAGTTCTTATGCATTAAGTTGAAGCTTCGTCGCCTGATTTGCCAATCCTTCGCAGATGTGGCGAGCCAGTGGCAGAACTGGGGTTCTTATTCCCCGTGCTCAGTGACTTGCGGCGATGGTTATACGAAGCGCACGCGAAAGTGTCCCGGCAGTAATCAGAGAAAACATCAATGCACAGGAGTGAGTACTGAACTGAGACTGTGCAGCAGGAGTCCGTGCAGTGGTCAGCACAGACCTTTGTCGCTGTTTGCAGCCAGCAACATACCGCCATCAAGTAAGATAAAGGAAGTGTGAGGATAAGTGCTTTTCTGATTTGAAAAAATTTCGTTTTTTAATGAAATAGGTTTCTTTTTGTTACTCCGTTTGCGAGCAAATGTTTGGCCAAAAAGAATCGAATCTATTTCTATTTGTGTCGAAATATCCTTTTGCGAAAGTTTGTTTGTGCAAAGTATCTTTGGATTTGGTGCTGGAATGAAAATTTCTGAACTTTTCCAAAACAATTTCGATTTATATTCGAGAACAAAAGTTACGTGTGTGGATCAAACAAGGAATTTATGAAGAAAACTCAAAAGTACAAAAGCATAAATTAAAATAGAGTTGAAAGCACATTCAAAAAAATACGCATAGCATAATTTTTTTTAACTTGAAAAGCTCAAATTGAGAAACTAGGTAGCAAACATTTAGCTTGAACAAACTTTTATAAAATTTTGATATCGAAAGGGCACTTGTAATGAAATTCGAAACACAAATTTTGAAAATCCTTGAAAGAACAATTTCATTAATATAATAGAAAGCACATATTTCAAAGAAACCTGTTGAAATTTGAAAGTACATTTAAACCCGATACCACAAATTGAAAAAGAAAGCGAAATGAACAGGTTGCACTGAGTACACTAAACATCTCAGTTGTACTTCCAACGCCACCTTCGCCGTCGATCGAGCTGAGACAGACGCTGGTTGCAGCGGAGAATTTAGGAAAAAAATTATCGAAATTATTAGCAATTTAGACGAAAACATCTCAGACACTCGGCGGAAATGTGGAAGTCGGTTTCAGAGCTTTCGACATTTTCGCGGGAAATACCGAACGAACCGATGTAAAAAGTGCAAGTCTTCGGCACTTCATCAGAGATTCTTTTGTTGACTCTTCACACAAGGTCTTCTGACAAAAGGAACCTCATTGACATCACACTTTTTATACCTCGCCTCCCATTTAGTCATGGTTTGCTCAGTTCCCGTAAATGCAGCTTTAGTGGATCTTTTCGTTTCAACTAGGTTTACCCTTTTCTGCCATGCTCAGCTCTTTGCGGAACATAAAAAGGACTGATTGCGACCCAGCAGTCCTGCGCAACTGTGTTGATCATCCGGCAGATTGCTACTTCTTCAAAAAATATAACCCTATTGAATATGCGCAATAATTCGGCCATTAACCTTAAACTGTAATAAAAATTCATGAAATTGTCGAGGGATGCGAGAAAACCTGTTAAACAGGACCCAGCGACTTACCTTTATTTTTTCATGAAACTTTATTGTTCGCGCCAATAAACTCAACCCCCACTTGGACAACTCGAAATACTTTGGTGGTTGTAGCTAATGTTTGAACATTGTTTTTTTGCTGTGAAGGTATCAAGCTTGAACTTTGTTTCCTGAAGCTTCTTGAACACACAAATGCAGACTGTTGCTAAACTAAATATATACAATAATTAATCGCTGCAGCGACTCACAATATACATATATCATTTGTCATGCACTCACCTGCGAATTCTACTAAACACTACCTGCAGAATGCCAGGCTTTAATTCACTAAGGACACCGCTCGATCATGGAGCTGAACAAGCGAGCAATGAAACAAACACAACAGCGTAACTGATCAAAATGCTTCCCAGGGCGGGCGAACTGCAATAAAAGAACACTTTGCAGTACTGCAGTACGAGACCGCAAGCACAACACAACGCAACAGCCGCGGGGCGAACACAGGGGCACAATTAAGGATTGCAAGATTGCAGGCGCCACTACGTGACAAGGACAAAGAAACCTACATTCACCACATCATTGAAACTGCCGCAATCTTATGTTCGTCACGCACCATACTAAGGTTGATGGTTACATCAAAACGGTGAGTTGGGGTGTTTTCATGGATTCACTGTGCTTTTCAGATATATTTCTGCGCACAAAGAGGCTCATGTCTCCTGTGTGTTTCCCGTCAGCTGCCAACCTCACGTGGACCTTGGGTGACTTTAATGGCGATCAAAAGATTGATGTTGTTTGTGGTTCAGAGGAAGCTGGTTTGTAAGTTGTTGTTATCTTTGTCTCTGAGTGAGGAAACTTCGTCAACCTGCAAAAGACAGTGGTGAAGGTCGATACATGCTGTGCTTTGACAGGGTTTTGCTTTATATGAAGAAACCGACCGAAGTGTCTCCACAGGAGCGACTCGTATTTTACAGACCATGAGGCGCACGTGCGACTTTTTGATGCTAGCTGTTTTGTTTTTTCATACATAAGGCGCAAAATGGTGGTTTCCGTAAGATGGAGTTTAATCTCTCACGCATGCCTAATCTGCTAGACACGAATAGAATAAATTCGCCCTGCGGAAACCTGCACAGCCTGCGGAAAAAAGAAAAATCTTCAAATCCAAAATTTCCTCCAACTGTCACAGCACTGCGAATGTTACTGCTAAGGTTGACTTGAACCGAGATTTGCTTCATTAAAAGGTATGGCCCTCCGCGAAACAGGGCTTTCTCTGAGTGGTCCCAGAGCCAAATTAATTGCCCACCCCTGCAATAAACTAAAAGCAGTGCGCGTGTTTGATTCCGTGTGCGACTGTGTAGTCAGGAGCCTCTTGGAGTCATGCGATCTGTGGTATGATGGTTCAGGGGTCTCACCCTGGGGGATTCCCCACCAGTGGGGAATTTTGTATTTAGGATTTTGTTTAAAATGTAATATAGGTTGGCTTATCAAGTATGAAGAGTTTAGTTTCTCTTAGTGTACTGATGTAAAAGTGTTCTTTACAAACAAATTTTCTGAGGGAGAGACTTTATCTGTGGATAGCGGTGAAAGGGGCGCATGGAATGAAAAAGTTTTGAGAACCACTGTGCTAGCTACTCTCGGAACCACATACGCTGTGCTCATTGCGATTGTTGTTGGTTTATTACGTAACACGCATATCGGTTTACAAAAAAATCCTAACTAGTAAATAGCACCGTTTACGACATAAAATTGGCTCTGGGTGAGAAGGTACAACCAGATTCATACATTAGGCGCACTGCATTATAAGGCGCACTTTCGATTTTCCACAAAATTAAAGGATTTTAAGTGCGCCTTACGGTCCGAAAAATGCAGCAAGTTTAATCCATCAGACAGTGATTTGAAAATTCGCTTTCTGGACCAGAGATGAGGGGACTGTCATATTTTACGATCAAGATCCAGTCCTGAAATTTTAATATTCTTTTTTCATAAAAAATCCAAATCCAAATATAGTCCAAAAAATAAACAGAATACAGCTTTTTAAAATAAAAAACGCCGCAATACTTTACCATTGGCTCAGTCCAAATCCGATCCTGATCCTAAATTTTTGAAGCAATTTACATTCCAGATCCAAGTTAAATCCTAAAAATACATTATACTCCGGATCCAGGCCAACGCTCATCTCTGATGGGGAGTAGTTACTTGAATGTAGGTAACGTGCAAGTTCGAATCATCGCAAAAAGATAAAAGCAGAGCCCTGTCGGCTGATTCTTCAAAAGCTTACAGCAAACCTAGATCTTTTCAGTGAAATCGGATAAAGTTGACAAAATCGGGAGAATGGAAAAATAGAGGGTCAAAGCGGCATCAATTGCTTGGTACTGAATTGATACTGGGTTGGTACTGAATTCATGCTGGGTTGGTACTGAATTGATTCTCCACTGCGTTGTGAATGTTGATTTTTTCAGTTGGCTTCCATGTGTTTAGCTGCGCGTAAGTTCAAGAGCAGAACACATGATCTTCGCTCGCAATAAACGAGTCGTTTTTCGCTTCAGGAAAGTGGGTCTGAGCTCGAACTCCGGTCCTCCTGATCGTGTAACGTCCAGAATGTTCGTCCCTCAATGCAGCGAAGGCAACAATCTCGCCGCGGACATTGACTCCGACAGTTTGGACGATTTGCTTTGCATCAGCAGCAAGGAAAAGTAAGTCGCTGTGGGTTGGAATTGTTTCTCAATACTTTTATAACAGATACGAATTACATGTATCGCAATGTTGAATATGTATCTGTGAACAACTGGTGTGATTATTGATTACGTCTTAGCAGTCACCAAAGTCAAACTTTGAAAAAAGCCGTACAACTTTGAACGACCTGTGAGGGATTGTGTGGCAGCTACAGCTGTACGGGTTTCGTTTTTTTCTTACCTATAACGTTGCGCGTGAAAGCAACTTACATTGACCTGGTTGCTGCTTTCTGATCGTCGCAAGCCGTACCAAGGTTGTCAACTCGCAGGGAGTTGGAGGTTTTTGGATAGAGTCGGATATATTTGAGAACACTGAGAGTCGGAAGTCTAATCAAATCATTTTTTACATCACACTCGTAAGTCAGGAATTCGACCTAGTGCCTGTTGAAATTGTTGAAATGGTACAATTTCTTTCGGAACTTTTGTTGATCACATAATTCTTTCTGTACACCGCTACTTTCACTGATTGCTAGTTGCTGCGAAATTAGCTTCCTTCAGCTTTAAGAAAATAATTATCAAGTTTACAAGAATAGTTCTATACCTAGCTACTGTTGCGATCGGAAATCCCGAGCGGCATGTGCGCGAAGCTTTGCACCGTGGCAGCAAGCAACCATAGAGTTCACATGCCATGATCACTCTATTATTGCTTGTTCGCGCCACATATATATGTTTTTGTTCTTCGCGCACATCCCGTTCGTGGTGAATCACACAATCATCGCAACACCACCGGAGAGGTTGCAACACTACTCGCTCTCGCTACATGCTGCTTACAAAGGTTTATTGAATGCAATTCATATGTTAATGTTATTATTTGCCCTGGAGAGGATATTTGCCCTGCATCCATTAGACGCTTTAAAGGTTAATCTTTGCATATCTTTTGTGCTTGGAGTCTAACGTGGAGTGATGTGATGATGTACCCATTAGATCTTTGGTCAAGAAACAAAGATTGCGCATTGCAGCGA
>JGI24158J21664_10005220_pt1 | contig 16923 bp, 12 predicted proteins | sample Ectturendosymbi3_FD_21664 | JGI IMG/M metagenome (IMG submission 21664)
TTTTTTTGCAGTGTAGAGAACATTTTGGTGCTGAATGCTGACCTTACTTTTCGCGTGCAACACCGTCAAACGCTGCAACGTTTTCTTGTGTTTTAGGGAGAAATGGGACTTCCCGGAGTGCGTGGAATGCCCGGTTACGAGGGACTGAAGGTAAAGCAATTGCATGTTGCATTTGACGGTTCTCGGCCGACAATAGTGAGCTTAAGGGCTGCAGTATATGAGCAGATCAAGTTAGGCAAACGGTGCCTCCTCACATACACGACCGTGTACATCGCAGCGCAAGGTGGTTTGCCGTTGCTCCGGTGGACGATCGATAGATCGTAACGCCTTAAACCTGTTTTTGACTGCGTTGTTACACAGTTTTTTATTTAAAAAGATTGTTTTTTGCTTTGTTAGGGAGCCAGAGGACTACAGGGGAAACCGGGACGATCTGGATTTCCTGGACACCGAGTAAGTGGTGCCTGTAATTCCTATTCTGTTACGTTCCCGTATCCTAGCGAATCTGGGTCTCCCCAGAATTGAAAATAAATTTAGATAGCTTTTGTTTATCAATGCGTTCGCCAGCACATCTTTTTTAAAACAATCCTTGTGCGACGCTATCTTCTGAGGCGCATCTATTTTTGTATCTGACCAAAATGTTGCTAAGATTCGGTTTCTTCCATTTTGCTTCATTCACCCTGCAGCGTACGTCTTTTGCAGGGACACACCGGCCTTCCAGGTTCCTGTGGTCCAATCGGACGACCAGGCGTCCCTGGACCTTCCGGTTTACCGGGATCCCGCGGTCTTCCAGGCACTCGCGGACCATGGGTGAGTGGTCTGGTGCTGGTTTGAAACCTTCTGGTGAAAATGTACATACCTGTCGGTATATTGTGTGCTAACAATGACCCGGAGCCTTAGTCATGATCTGAACGGAATTGGTTTTAAAATTGCTCTACTTTGTACTTCAGGGACCCCCCGGGCCTCAAGGCAACATCGGTCCACAAGGCGCACCTGGCAGGAAGGTAGGAAATTTTGAAGAAATCACAGATGGATCGTATTTATAAAATTACTTTGCGTTTAATTTAGTTTTCAAACCGTACATGTCTGTGCGTTTGCTTTATTCCTAACTTGTCATATTTTGACACCAGCTTATCACTGGGCAAAATTGGGACGAAAGTGGTTACTGCAGAAAGGTCTTATCAAGTTTGTAGCATCAGAACTTTGCAACGCTCAGCGTATCGTTTCTTTGTGTTATGCTGTTTTATCAATCGTTTTGGTATAATTCTTGATTATAGGGCGAACGGCACAGGAAAGGTCGACGTGGCAGGAAGGGCAGTCCTGGACAAAAAGGTGCTGAAGGCCCTAAAGGCGAATTAGGTTCGCAGGTGAGTGTGACCGGCGAACACTTGCTACGTGCCAAGGACCTTCCTCATTGCTTCGTCACATGCGGGTGCCCAAGTACGAGACAACGCCCCTTAAAAAGTTCGTTCGTGTTTTTCAGGGCCCGGTTGGACCCGTTGGTAGTGACGGAGAAAAAGGACCTTACGGATATCCGGTAAGAGCGTATGCTGTGACAGTGTCACATTTTTCGGAGTGTGACCGGAGTAAGTGTCACGCTTGACTTACGAAATACTCACGTGTGTCGATGCGCATCTGGATATGTGGCGGCAAGCTTGGCAGCAGACATGTGGTAATTGTAATCGTCAATCGCAATCGATTACGTTACGAATTTAATCGTAATCCTCCCACGATTAACCTTGGAATTGTTCACGCTGCGTCACAGCGCAATGAACCGGGGTTTCGGACTTCCTCCTTTATCATCGGTTGTTACGGTTACGTCTCAGGGGAGGGTTTATGCGAGTTAAATCCAGAGCGTTTGGCAGCGAAATCTCGCTTTATCCCAGATGACCCCCTGTCAGCCGCCAGAAGCAATCTAGTGTCTAGTCCAGCTATGTCCAGCCCGTGACCCGCGGGCGGCCCAGTCGAAGATTTTGTGCGGCCCAACTTAGGTTTTCACTGTAGTGTAAGTGCAAACTAACAACCTGTCTGTATTACATTTTTGATGCAGTGGTCCTCAGTGCCACTTTATCACGTCTGTACTGCGGAGCCTACAGGGAAATTTCCACGTGTCCACTGACACCTTAGTGCAGGGTTTCTTAACCTGGGGTGCTGAAATCAATTTCAGGGGGTGCTGGGAAGGCTACATATGTGGCGGTAAAAGGTGAAAGGAATACGTTTGTCTTTACTTTATCCTTATAGTAACCAGGTGTTAGCCAATGGCAGGGGGTGCTGGACTGCTTGGGCGTGACCAAAAGGGGTGCTGAGGTAGAAAAAGGTTAAGAAACACTGCCTAAGTGCAAAACATATTTCTGGTTTTCTGATTTCTACCTTTGTTCCATTGACACTAAACTTGCCTAAGACATCACAGAGTTTTGTTTTTTTCTGCTAAGCCAGCTTCTTTGCTCAGCACTTCGAAAATCTGCGTGAATTGAGACCAAACATTGTTGGAATCGAGATCAACTCACAAACTTTACGATTGTTTTCTTGTATGTAGTTATTTTCTGTGCCCAGTTTTGCGTTCATCTATCTGAAAAGGGCAGGTTCAAATATCGCTGGTGCTCCGCAAGTTGGCGACAAATACATCACTGGGCTGTGCAGGTCCGTAAGGTTTCCACGAAGTGTTTGGCAATGGCGGTGAAACATTGTTTTGCGTTTCAGGGAAATCAAGGGTTGATCGGTCCGGAAGGTGACGCTGGCGCGCCTGGTGAGGTGGTAAGTAACGAATCCGATATGCAATGCGTTTGCTGCAGGCTAGTTTGAAAGTACAGTACCTCTTACCGAATATTCGTAATTGTCTCGTTTTTGCAAATCTGAGTCACGCAGCTTCTAATTAGGATGACGTCGATTTTGCTGTTACAGTTTGTAGCCTGCACCTGGAATGTTGCCGTATTTTCTTTCTGGTTTGATGATTTATCGTTCACAAAGTAAGCTTACTTGATGGTTTATTTCACAGGGTCCTGATGGGCCAATGGGACCAACTGGAGCTCAAGGCGAGGAGGGACCCCTGGTTAGTTCAGATTTACTTGAACGCACGAGCATACTGGCTTCGGTTTGATTTTAATCGAATTTGAATGTCAGCAGGGTCCGTTCGGCTTGGTTTTGTCTTCTTCGAGTTACATTCGGAAAATGCTAACTTGTCCGATTCTCATTTTATCAAGCTACGAGCTCACACTGCAGTTCATCGAACTATTTAATTGATCGGCTCAGTTTATCCCATATTCAGTTTTTAATGAGATCCTATCGTTTGAAGCGTTTGGTTGTTACGTCACATCGCCAGATCTACCGCACGCGAAACACGCACCATTTTCGCAAAGGTTGAAAACATCGTGATGTTTGCGTTCTAAGGGCTTTACTAAAAAGCTTCTTACGCAGGGAGACAAGGGTGTTGACGGCAAAGAAGGTCCTCCGGGCCGCGAGGGGCCTCCTGGTCTTGCTGGCCCGCGTGGCGATGATGGCAAAGTTGGCTTCGACGGCTCCAAAGGAAAGTCCGGTGAGGCCGGTCCTCGCGGACAAAAAGGGATGAAAGGAGAAAACGTGAGTTGGGGATGAAAACGACTGAGTATAAAACCTTATGCTTTGACTCTTCGCCTTGTGTGACTTAGTGAGTTAAATCAAGTCGAGTGCCGCTTTCCTGCATTTGTATGAAATCGATGAGGGTTGTTTGAGCAAGATGCAGTTCCGGTGTGAACAACCTCGGTTGCCAGGAACCGGTAGGATATTGTGCCGCACGCTTCTGGATTCCCTGCCATTTTGCCAATTCTTTACGCTGCAAAGCGCGATTTAATTATTCTTGCAGGGCGAAGCTGGTCCGCAAGGACCTAACGGCGAGCGAGGCCTTCGAGGAATACAGGTCAGTTACTCGGCGTGTTGGATTACGCTGCAGTTCCTGCGATCGTTTCTCGTAAATTACCGCACAATGCCGGTGTTTTTGTAGCCTGTGTGCCTGGCGCAGTTTCAATCATGATTGTGCACCTAAACGCTTATCCTTCCCCATGCACCGCTGATTCAAGTGAGACTCGAATAGCTGCGTAAAAGAGGCTATTTTGTTCAGGGTGTTCACGGCAAACCAGCGGCTCAAGGCTCTACGGGAACCAAAGGAAAAAAGGTCAGTTGATCAAAGTTTTTGCGCGCAGCTGGTGTTGCTGATAAACTGAGGCCTAATTTACTTTTTCCAAAATTGCCTATACGTTGTAACCAGCCATGTATTCTTTAAACCGACTGTACGCCTATTTTCAGGGTGAAGCTGGTGAACCTGGCCCTAATGGGATTCCTGGTCCGACGGGGGAGTCAGGCGAGCGGGGATTAGAGGGTATAAAAGGAGCACGGGGTGAACGTGGTTTGCAGGTGAATAAGCAGCAGTTTTACCTTTGTCAAAAGATGTCGGACGAGCGTCTATGTGATCTGATCTGGTTATTGAGGAAATTAAGTTGTGAGAACAGTGTTCCGGCGTTGGTAACCCCGGAACGATGAACCTCCACTGTTCATGTTCACGGTGAATTTAGTTTTTCGGAGTTGCATCGTGTTGCTTTAATTTTTGGTGGTCTTACTCTGCATTCCATATACGTAGGGCCCACCTGGTGAAATAGGAATGCCTGGAATGGATGGACTGAAAGGTCATGCAGTAAGTACGATTCTGAAAAAGGATTTGTGTGGTGATATTCTCCTTGTCTACACTACAGCTAGTTCAGTCTTGATCGATGACGCGTTTTCTATAAAAAAGCACGACTTTTTGTTATGTTCCGTGAATCAAGCTTCCTCACGAAGACAACCGAATCAGTACCCATGACTTAAAACTCACGACAGTGACATCGTCGTTATACAGTTCCGGGCATCAGGGCTGGATAGAGAAAAGACGTTAAGAATAATTAGCAATTACATGCAGCCTTTTGTTGATATTGTGTATTTGTTGCGTTTTTTGCACACTGCAATGTGGGCTAATAGTTGCCTGATCCAGTGTTTCTAAAAATCGGCACTGTTTTCGACACCGATGTATCGTGACAGCATCTCCAACAGTATTTGTGAGCAAGTTTTCGGTACATTGCGGAAGTTTTCGATACAGCTTTCGTCACAACGTTTGCAACGATGCAAAGTCGGAAACAACACTCACAAAATGTTAAATCGCGATTTCTCCAGCCACTCAAGCATTCTTGGTCACGAACTTCAGCTAAATACATATTATTGTTTCTGTGTGTTTTTTTCTTTGATAGACTGGCCTAAATATTGTGAAACCTACCTTGAATCTAGTCTGTGAACATACTTGTTGCCATGTAGAGTAATGGCACACTTACTATTGGTTACGTGGAGTATATGTATATGAATGTTTTCAAGTTTGTCTGTTCCATGACCTTTGAGCTACTTACAGTTCCATACGATTTGCTTACATTACTGTTTTTGTTGCGGAATCATTTCCTCTTGTCTGAGAGGTTTTGGAAAAACTACTTCATCTAAAGTGAAAGAAATTTTCCAAACTGAAGGTAATTTTTCACCCACACCTGTAACTACAATCGTGTTACTGTTTCGCAGGGTGATCAAGGCTTGCCGGGAAGAAGTGGCGTAAAGGGGTTCCCGGGATCTCCCGTAAGTTTGCGTTACATCTTCAAATGTTCTGCTCCAAGCGCCTGCGCTGTAACTTACGTATCACGCGAAGCACATCTGCTTCTTGTAACGCTTTTCCCCCACTCAAACCTTACTCAAAATGAAACGCTTTGGGCTCGAATGCACTTTGGAGGTGCAATCAAGTCGACTCGTGCCTTGTCCTTCTCAGAGATTGGTCGAGGCTGGGCGCAAGAGTGAACTTGCTGCTCAAGCGGACTTTTTGCCATGTGATAACCCTTGCGGCCGGATAAGGCGCCAGCTGCAAGTTATGGAAGCAAGCCACGTAAAAATCAGTTGCTTAGAGAAACTTAATCAATGACAACTTTCACACATCGTTAGCAGCTGCTGTACAGCAGGTTTTGAACCATTGCTTTGAATGAACGAGGTTAAATTCAAAGAACTGAAGTTGGCAAAACTGAGTAAATACGTTTGTTTTGACGGTAATACTGAATGGAAGGTGAAAGTAACTCCTTTTGTATCGATTCTTGAATCACATCGAGGCTCTTGCTTTGCTGTTACCTTTGCTTTTCTTGTCAACTATCTATTCCATAACGCGTTAATTGTTTATGGTTTCAGGGCGATGTTGGCGATAAAGGACGGCATGGCCTTCCTGGTAGCTTGGGAATGCCAGTAAGTTTGAATTTTAAGTGTTTCGCCAAAGAACCCGCCAAACGCTTTTTCAGTTTTGTGTATTTATGTGGCAACTTGTCAGTGCTTTTGCCAAAAAAACGGTATGGAAAGCAGCAAAAATCCTAAAGCGAGCCCACAAGATATTCCTTTATTGATTTCTGAAACCTAGTGCGTTGTAAACTGAAGCTCTACATGATTGCGCATGTCGCACTTTAAGGTGCTGCATAACCGGGATAATATTTATAAGAACAAAATGTAGCGTCGCTTTGCTACCATTCGTCGTGCAAACTCCTGCTGCTATTTTGATTGATAGAAGAAGGTGTCAACGTTTTCTTTGAGGTAATTGGTGTCATAAGTCTACCATTTTTACAGTCTCTTTACTTTTTTAAACCTATCGAGGTCAGTTTCGTTTTTATTCAAAGTATTTCAATCGTGGCTTGTTTACAACCTTGCAACACGCTTCGAGGTTTCCTTTGCGGGCTACGACGCACACGCTAATTTTTTTCTTGCGCATGCGCAGTTTGTTCCCAGGTGCAGCAGAGTGTGCCTTTCTGCCCGTAGCAGCGCGTCTGACTTGTGTACAATGTCATTTGTCTACAAACTCACTTTTTTAGTCCTTCCAACACTCCACGTATAAAATGTTCTTTTTTGCTTCGAAACGTACTAAATCTTTCGGCACGCGTTCCTCACGCAATTGTCGAGCATGTCAAAAAACGTGTCAGGGCGTTGCGGAAACTAGAAACGAAAATATTGCCTTTCACTTTTCCTTGCCTTGCTCATGTTGCAGGGATCTCCAGGAGCTCGTGGCGACCGCGGTGAAGATGGTGACGGAGGAAAAGAGGTACTGTGTCTTTGTTGAGGTGCCAAGTTAAGGCATTTTTAGACCTTCCGCGTGTACTGTGTATCACTGACCCAGATTCAGCCTTCGTGAATTCGTATGGCGTCATCTCTAAAGGCAAAATAATGTAACGCCGAAAACTTTAACCTTGATCATCTGGTTTTCTTTCGCTTCAATACCATCTGCAACGGCATGTTTTCATTTTTTACTTAAAAGTAAACGAAACAAACGGTCACAGTGCAAACTTCTGTATACTGTCGCACTGCAAACTTCTACGAAACTCAAATTGGTGGACATACTGTCTTCGCCTCGACAAGAGCACGTTTCTTTGCGATAGTTTCCAATTCATATCTACTGTCGTCAATATTTTCGTTCTTTCATGAGCTTGAAGAACTGTTTATTTCTTGCAGGGTCCTGCTGGACCAATGGGATCTGAGGGGCCAGTCGGGCACACAGGATTACCGGTACAAACATTTTGTTCAATTGTTTTGTGTTCGCATGTATACATCCTTGGCTTTTAATGATTCCGCATAAGTTACGTTGGCGAGAAGCGTGTTCCCACAAGAATAGCTTGTGTTTTTATTTGATGTTTTTATGATGGAACAACTACGTAGCTAACCGCGACAGAATTCGAGTTGATAACTTTTTAATTGCTTCGCTTCGTCGAGACGGGAGGTGATGCTGTTTTCGTATCTGCTAGCGACGTGTTTAAGCCGAGAATCCAAACTGTTTGAGATTGTACCGAATTTTCATTTTGATGTTTGTGCAGTGAAGCTGCCCTGTCATGTGCACATCTACTTAATCTATGAAGTTGTATCGCTTACGTTGCCAAGCGATGAAGTCTGAATAAACGAAGTGACTCTAGATATCCCGCAAAGTCTGGCTATACCAAGACATGGTTATCCAACCGGCCCGTCTGGTTGTTGTACTTCAACTTACAGCGATGGCTTCGCGTTTCCTGCTTGATCAACATCGTAATCGCTACTAGTTATCTCCGAACGACGAAATTGCTTTAACTCGCGCTGATACCAAGCGAAGAATTTGCTTTTTTCCCCTTTAGCCCGTGCTCTGTGATTGCTCTTCCAGTCAACAGAACCATGCGCTTGAAATCCATTCTGTCAGATCTTTATGACTATTCGTTGATGTTGCAGGGGCACATTGGCCAAAAAGGCCCAGACGGAAGTGTTGGCAAGCAAGGGGATCGGGTAAGCATGCTGTAGCAGCGCGATGGTGCTGTAACCGACATAAGTCTTTTTTATTACTCACATTACCGGTACTGGTTGGGTCCGCGTCGCGAAACAAAGGGCAGATTCCTTTACTTTTCGTTTCGATTCGGTCCGCACTGCTGTGGTGTACCCTGGGTTTTGAGCAAACTGAAGGCTGTTTAGTTGCTTGAAAATAATTTCTATTCCTTTGTTTGTGAAACTGTCGCGGTTGATCAACAGTAGTCGAGTCCTTCAATTCACGGTATTGTTTGCAGGGTGCAAGAGGCAAGGCTGGAAAGCCAGGCTTGCCCGGAGAGCGTGGACCGCCGGTGAGTGACGCGCGAATATGAAACACATGAAGAGTGATAACAAGTCAGACCATAAGATGTTTTTCTCCAACACGCAGAAAATCATTCGTTTGGGATTTGTAAAAACGAATAAAAAATGAAGTAAACGCTTCATAGTTTGGTTTTGATTTCCTATTTGGGTCGAAGTACATTCGACCGCAACAAAGCAACTTTTCCCGGGATTTTGGGTGCATTGCACCGAAATTCACCCATGGTTTTGCGTTTCAGGGAAAAGTTGGTCTGCCGGGGCCGATTGGTCAGCCTGGGCCACGCGGTCCAACAGTGAGTAGTGGCTGTTGTTGTCTTCACGGTTGCAAAGCGCGACAGGCTTTTCTTCGGTTGTTTTTGTTTTACAATCATGTTCGGGTTTAGATAAGTTTTTTCCGTGACTTGTGCTATTGGCGGCATTTTGTNTTAAAATCAAAGTGATTTGTTGCAAAGTTTTCGGTAGCGCTCAGAGGCTGCTTGGAATGGGTTTATGCGTCTACCAACCTGCATCTTCTTATTTGTTTCTAGGGTCTTCAAGGGCCAACGGGCGTTCTTGGCCAAGATGGAAGCCCTGGACCGAGGGTCAGTTAAACGTGAAACTCATCTATTTTCTAAAGTTTCACTTTTTCTGAAACTTACACTTTTTGTCAATGAGAACCAAAATTGTACCCATATGTGGTCACACTCCCAAGTGCATAAACTGTGAAATGATTAAAGCTTTGCTTCATTTTCTTTTTAACGATGGACACCTCTTTCCCTCAGGGCCAAATGGGCGATGTCGGCATGCCCGGAAAACCTGGAGCTCCTGGTCCACAAGGAAACATTGGACTGCCTGGAAGGCCAGGCGAACTTGGCCCTGCCGGCATAAAGGTTGGAAACGTTTTCGCAAATTCGGAGAACTATTGCTATTTCGTATATACACGCTGTTGTGTTAAAACAAAATGCCTGGGAAATAGAGCGAAAACTAGACAAAGTCAACCCGGTTTTAAGTCCGGTTAACTCTACAATGTGTGAATCATGTTTGAAACCTACGTTTGATTGATGATAACTGAAATTCTCAACGACTTGATAAAGATGCTTCTTTATTAAAAGCTTTTTCGTTTAAACTCCAGGGATCACAAGGGCCCGAAGGTGCTAGAGGTGAAACGGGCTCCGAGGGCCATCGCGGTGGAGACGGTATTCGTGGACCCAAAGGGGCACCAGGCCGCAAAGGAGTGAAGGTGCGTTTCAGTTAGTGGATGTCAGTACATTGAATGAAATAACGTTTGCGTAGCCAGTGCAACTTGGTGCGCCACTCTATTGCGTGTGCAAAGTATTGCATAACAGAGCCCTCTGCGCTTGTTCGAAGTGGCTTAGATGGAATAAATGCACCAAATAAAAAACCAACGCCACTTGAACATTTCTAGTTGCATGTAGCTTATAGTTATCATTTAAGCAACTACCGACATGCAATGAGTTGTGAGCGGCTTGATCTAAATTAAAAACCAACTTTTTTTAGGGAATTAGAGGCAACCAAGGCCCAATGGGAATGAAAGGTGTAAAAGGCCCAGAGGTAAGTCTGCAAATCTATTCCGACTGCATTTGTTTTTTATCTGTGTTGCTGAACTGCGCTGATTCTTTGTGGAAATCGCAGGGAAACAAGTAGTAGACAATTTTGAGGGTTAGAGAAATATAATCTTTGCCGACACGAATGCACTGCGCCTATAAGATACTCTGATTCTTTCAGGGACCGAAAGGCGACCCGGGAAGGCGTGGACCCCCTGGTCTGGACGGCTTCCGCGGAAATGACGTGAGTATTCTTCGATCGCCGCCGAACAATGCAGTCGTGTTTAAGCTCTTTCGCGCGCGTTGAAAACAAAGGCCACTATGTGGAGGATAGGCCTCTTGCTCTTACTGTGACATCCCTGTGCGGTTTGGTGAGGGAGTCAATGAGGAGCAAAAACCCTTCCCCTCCGTTTTCGTGTGGCGTGTGTGTGTTAGGTCACTTTGAAGTAAAACCACTGCGGCAACCGCACGACTATGTTTTTAATCGTAAAGTGTGGTTCTGTCATTTTCCAATTTCAAAAGCTTTCGTTTGACTCTGCAGGGGCCCGTCGGTCCACAAGGAACACTTGGGCCCAAGGGGCGACGTGGACCTGCTGGACAACGTGGGTTCGCGGTAGGTAGAAATCATTTCACTTGTCACGTGCGGTACAGTGAAATGAATGAATTTGACGGCTTTGTTGCTTGTGTTAACAGGGTGACGAAGGTGAAAGCGGCGCAAAAGGATTGAAGGTAGGTTGTTTACTTTTAAATTTAAGCACAGCCGGCATTCGTCACTCACAAGTTTGCTGAAAAGATGGCACCTTATATGTCACGTGCACGGTAAAAGTAAACGTGGGAAGTATACGCCCTCAAATCGTGCTGCAGAAATTGCGTATGGATAATTGTTAGTGATGACCTCAGCATTTGCAAGCTGCATGAAACAGCGGACTTGGTTTTGTTTCTTCCTGTTCACAGGATTGGCGCTCGGTGAGAGCGCCTGTCTCACTTGTTTCGTGACAAGTTTTCATCTGACGTGTCACGTGACACGGATATTTCAACCTGTTGTGATAATCTGGTGCAGTGATGAGTGCTGCGTGAAATTTACTGTGCGGCAAAGTTTGTACTGAAAGCGAAACCTGATATATTAACGTTGCTTCTTTCTTTGCTTCCAGGGGGAACCCGGCCAACCAGGCGCCCCCGGGCCACCGGTAAGTGCTATTTAGAGTGTGGTTTTGTCAAACTGACTTCTTGCTGTTATTGAAGCCCAGTATGGACATGTGGGCTTGCGCTTGTTTCAGGGTCCCAGCATCACTGTTCAAGAAACGTCTGCTCAGCCCCCACCGTACTTCAACAGCGTGAAAGGACCTTCTGTCGCGGAAAGAACATTTAACGACGACTTCACAGTGGTAACCGCTGCACAAAGTGAAACTGCAATATTGTTGTGCTTCACGTAGTTGTAATGTCAGTAGGTATGCAGTTACAACAAATGCATATTTGGGAGGGATTTGTGCGCTCTGGTGTGATGGTTCTCAATTGCCAGTGCCGCCTCACTGCTGGTGGCGCCACCTTCTGTCAAAGGCAGCAATCTATGCCCTCTCACGTTCCGTTAAAGGTTTGGCAACTGCTTATAGAAGCATATACTGTAACCAGATGAAATCTCCTTTGCACAGGACCTACGCCACTACCTTCAAAGTATATCGCAATAAATCTGCACATTTAATTCTGTTGTCCGCTTTCTTAGTGCGTGCCAGTGCTTTTGAAAATTGTTTCTATTTTTCCCGCCAAACGTTTGCTGCAAAGCAAACCTACATGTTTTACTTCGTGCTTCAGCTTCTGCCGGCCGAGAAGACCCTGACCGAACTCACCAACGAAATTCAACAAGTGCACTTTCCGGATGGGACGAGGGACCGACCGGCGGCATCGTGCCGCGACCTCGCTCTAATCAGCGAAAAAACAAATAGGAAATACGTGAACGGTGAGTGTGTTTGCTTTGGATCCGGCTTAGCGGGGTCGTCCCAGCATTCCAAACTTGTGACAATTTTTTATTTGCTCTGGCCAATCAGGTGCGTACTGGATTGATCCCAACGGAGGCGCCGCGTACGACGCAGTAAAAGTCGTCTGTCGCTTCTTGGACGGCGCCGGAGCGGAAACCTGCTTTCCGGCTTCGGCCCTTCGAGGTTCGCGACCTCGTCGTGTCGTGCGCGTCGGCTACGGCCGATCGCAGCCCGGCGGCGGAACCATGGCGTCGCAAATTCGCTTCCTGCAACTGGCCAGCAAGGAGGCGGAGCAAGAGGCCTTTACGAGTTGCGGCGACTGGAGCCTGCAATCGATCGAAAATATCTCGCGCGTGCGAGACTCGTCCGCACGCAATCAAGTGTATGAACTGTATTCGTTTGACGGGAAGACACTAACTTTCGGGGTCGAGCTCAGTCGGACGAAAAGAATGAAAACCTCAGTCACGAACCGCTTTGAATCATGTCAGGTGCGTGCGCGTGGTCCGGTGTAAGTTACGTAATGACCGTGTCGGTTTTTGGCTTCGAGTGGTGCTGTAGTCGATGCGTTTTTTGAAATTTGAAATTTTATTGAAATTTGAAATGACGGACGATCAGTGTTCCCTCTGAGAAAATTTACACTGAGCAGATATTTGTTTTGGTGCGCATGTAATTTAGCAATCATGTAGACACACAACCAGTTCAGCGTTACAAGGGCTATGCAATATAATTACGATATTAAATTTGTAATGTTGCCGGTGCGCGAGAATGAAATTTCACTGCGCAAATCGTCTGGTGCTGCTGCGCGTTCGCGCACATAAGAGGGAACACTGCTGACTATGTAATTTAGAGAAATTGATTTTGTTTTCAATTAACTCATGAAGTTACCTGATATTGGCTCTTTACCCACGCTGACGTTGCAGGTCAGTGGTTCTTAATCTGTGGGTAATTACCCTCAAATGGGTTAATTTGACATTATTGGGGAGCAATGTAGATCATCGTTTTTTTGGTTACGTTACACTAAAATATTAACGTTGTAGAGAGTACGGTAGAGTTCCGTGTGCGTTCATACGTTGTTTCTTTTCACTTATAACAACATGCCTTCTGTGACGTCATAGTACGGGAATCTCATGCATTGTAGCTCGCAATCTAGCGACTGGTGGTCGGCAGCAGTGTAGGCTGTAGTGTAGCTTAGTGTAAGGTAAAAACCATTAGATGCCTCCAAAGAAAAGCAGCTACAAAGAACCTTTTCTTAAGTTTGGCTTTACAAGTGTTAACGATTACGTTTGACCGCTTGATAGGAAAAACAGTTTCAGCTCTCCCATTGATGATATTTTTAATGGACATCCGAATGCAAATTATGAGGTCATTTTTAATATTAATTCATTGCAAGCTGTAATTTGTTATTTTTTTGAAAAAGGGGGTAATTGAAATCCATCAGGTTCTTCGCAGGGGTAACGATGTTAAGAACCACTGTTGTAGTTATTCAATTTTTTTTATATAATGTGTCAGCTAGCACGAAACTTAAACGTTTCTTTCTGAGTTCCAACTGTGATCCATCTCTTTGCCGAAAGTTTGCTGCATTTTTGGTACGAAACGCGTTACGCGTTTGTACCGTCAGTGATTTGTCGCACCAGTCCGTATTCGTTTGCAAACGCTTACGTCGCCGCATCTGTTGTCATCATTCTTCACAGATGAAACGCTTTTGAAAAAAGAGCAAAAGTTTCAAGTTGACAAATTTATCTGAAACCGTAACTTTGCTCGCAGAATGCGAACGACCAAAAACTGTTTATCCGCGCGAGCTCGAAAGACCCGCGACGTTTCCCGATTTCCAGCCTCGCTTGGCTCGACGGCGTGGACCGAACCTATGATCTGGGTGAAGTTTGCTTTCGATGAAGAAAGGTACAGGACAGCTTGCACTGCTTGATCAGCTGGATTGACCCACGTCGTATTTTTTCGTTTCGCGTCTTGGTCGTAGTTGCCGAAAACAGCAGCAATTGATATTTTTTTTGATTGACGGTCAGCGAAATCACCTCCGCAGACGCTTCCTGCCCTTATGTCAAGCGGCGCATCCTATTTTTTTTCTATCGTGCGTTGATGACGAAGAATGCTTTTCAGAAAATGGCGTTTTACCAGCTGGGTTTGACTTGCACTTTAACAATTCAAAACTTTCTACTCGAAAAGAGTTATTTAGGAACAGCGTGGCTCAAAACGCTAGTCGGAGCATATCGACGGTTTTTTGGTAGGTTTTTGAATATACGTTTCGAGCACTTGAGGCATTTTGAAGTTGCTCCAAAACTGTTCTACTTCGGTTTGGGCGATGCAAAACCCTGTAGGATAGAAACTGAAAACTTTCAATCGTTGGTGGGAACGGCAACCCAGCGTTCGTTTCCTAATTTTACGGTCGTGAAATTTGCCAAAAAATTCGCGGCAACCGTTTCCGCCTTGCTCTGGACTCGCGAAAGGCGGTTTCTTTATTGGGCGACGTTTGCAGCTTAAGATTTCTCTTGTTCGTTTGCAGCAGAAAAACAGCAAGTTGCCTCTCATGGTATCAATGGAAGCAGGCTTGCATCAAAGACCGCTGAGTTTTGCTGGAGGCGACGGATCGGCGTGCGGCGCTCGCACGCTGAGCAGCGAGTTCGTCCGAGGTGCCACGGCGGCTCCGCAACCAAATGAGAAACTTGCACAGATGATTTAAGGGTTCTTGTACCACTCAGCATGTCCGCTCCTACCTCACCTCGTAGGCCGAGAACATCTGAAACGCCGCAGTGTCGCGTTCGTTTACGCAAGTCTATACAGGAACATTTACTTCGAATTTTGCTGTTTGTTGAAGTAAGGAGTATGCAGGAAGATGTGTTTTAGACTTAGGCGCCTTCGCGAAACAACGTTGCACAGTGGAAGAATTTGTCGAATGGCGTTTTTTTAAATAATCTTTTGTGGGAAATGCTATGAAAAAAAGGCTGTTAAAAAGCTTTTTTTCGGACGTACACGAAGTCTGGCGACATTTCCGCGTATATAACAAACCCTAATCAGCATGGTACAGTGCATTAATTGTGTATTTCCTTCTTGGCAACATACAGTAAACCGTTTTTTTTTCTTAGATCTACGCGTTATTTTTATATTTTTAGAGCCATGCCTGCTAAGCTTGTTACTTCCTTTTTTCTGTACAGAATTTACAGTAGTTCTCGAGTGCTGAGATACCTGTTTGCGGTTCAATACGACCTCTTTCTCTTGGCATTGCTTTCGCTGTCCATTCATATATTTCCTGCGTTGCTGCCTTGCATTCTTTCAACTGCGCCAATCAGCATGTGACTTGTATACGCGTTTGAGATTTTCTATAATTGATTAAAATTGAAGTTGTTTGTATCACAGAACGTTTGTCGCGGACTCGTGCTGTCGCAATGCATTCGCCTGTAACTGGCGAATACAGTGGCGAGACTTTGCAAAACGCTCACAAACCGTTCGGCCTCTCCATGTTCAGCGATCCATCAGGTAAACACAGAAGCCCCGAGAGAAGTTTTTTTCCGGCAAAATTTGTGAACCTGTTCGTCGAGGTCAAACAGAAATGACGTGCAAGCAAGAATGTAACTCATTCAGTTCGTCAATCTTGAAAAACCGGGGGAGACGCCCCTGACGACGCCCACGGTTGAACACTACGCTTGACGATGATGTTAATTGCAACCGTGAGAACTGAACTTGTGTAAAACTATTGCTTCACGGTCGTCCGACGTGGCCCAACCACTTTCGCGTCGGCGCTTTTTCATTAAGTCTTCGAAAATGCTTGTTTATATGTTTTTCGGCGTTTCAAGCATACAATCGATCACGGGCGGGTTGACGTTTTACAGTCGCTGCTGCGTCGTCAGCGTCCCTTCCCGCCGATTCGATGCTTGGCCCGACTGCTGCTTGATCCAAGCCATTGCTTCTCCGCGCGGCAACTCGTCCGCGCTGCCCGCTTGCATCATTTCACAGTCCGGACAGGTGGCCGAGGCCCAATCAAACCTTTTTCCCAGGGATCATTCCGCCGAAGTTGAAATTTCCTTCCGGGAATTGGAATGTCAGTTGTGGGAAACCTTTGGCTCCTGCGGAAAGAGTACGCAGTCATGGTACAATTTTGTTTAATGCAAATTTTTGCAAGGTGCCAAGTGGTCAGGTAGAGGTTGGCGGCCCGTTTGGGCAGGGTCTGGTTCCTTCAATGCAAGGCAGGGACGGATTTACGCATAGGCCATGGCCTAGGGCCCCTCGCAACGATCTTTTCTATGACGACTCAGTTTTAACTAAAAATTTGGAAAACTGCGCAGAGGCATAATTTGAAAATCCACCTTGAATCGGGCGAATATGCATGTCTGGTCAACTCTAGACTTGTCAGTACAGTAACAGCATGACAATATTGTGCATCTGAGCGTGAGAGAGTTTCAGGCCATCTGTATGAAAGCGGTTACAAAAAAAAGAATGAAAAAGAAAAAAACGGTACTTGATGTTCAATTTTCCACTGACAAAAAAGCCCGCAACAACGCAAGACCATCAGATACTGCAAACTCCGATGAAAAGCAAGATTGTCAGTTTTGGATCCTACGTTTGGTTGTTTTTACTAGATTTCCCGCAAACAGAGATTGCTTGTTGACACTATGTTAGTTAAATCAGCTAGAGAACAGTTTCTCGCGAGCTTCAATGGGGAAAACGTGTCTACATTGGGCTTACTTCGTGGTTAACTGAGGGTGTTGTGACAATACTTTGCTTCTGTGCAAAACTTGTCTTCATGCTGTTTA
>JGI24158J21664_10005221_pt1 | contig 16923 bp, 13 predicted proteins | sample Ectturendosymbi3_FD_21664 | JGI IMG/M metagenome (IMG submission 21664)
CAGGGCTAATAAACCCCTGAAGGAACTTGGGTTTACTTTTTTGTCTTACTTAGAGCAAGGTGCTCGTAGTTGGTCAGTTTTTTTACAACTGCGGCAGATCTTTTGCAGGAAACCATTGCCTTGGTATTGAAGATTTTTTCTTTCTTTGATGAAAAGATAGTATTAAATATTTTCGACAGGCATTGTTGGGATGCAGCATGCTGTAGCAGAATGAGCGAAGTTCGAGATTACCTGTGTAGTTAACTAGCAGTGAAATGGTGCAGCGCCTTACCGCAGATTTTGTGGCTATATGTGTAATTCCTACATTTGCTATGTTTTATTGTGTAATTCCTACATTTGCTAAGTTTTTTATATTTTCAAGTTTTTCATAATTTCCATATTTTCACGTCAAACTGATATTCACAACTGTTCCAAATTTCCGTTTTTGCTGCGACACTTTTTCGAGTTTTCGAAACACCGCAAGTCGGTTAGAAAACGCAGAAAGGCCGTAAAGCCCATAGCAGTACGTCTAAGTAACTTATCAGCCATGACGCATTATTTGTTCTCTGTGTAGAACTCTTTTGAGCAAAACCTTTCCTCAAGAGAGTTCCGAGGCGTTTTATGAACTTAAAAAGTCTGCATTACGCAGAACAAAAAACTTCACCAGCGTGTTTTAACAGAGTGCTTTGAAAAGCACTTCGAAAAAAAGAGATCGTTTTATTTGGCTTCTCAAAAAAGAAACTTTTTTGGCACTCTCCCACTTCTTTTGAATAAGCTTATGGGTTTCGTAAGAAAACTACTGGAAAAACAGTCCAAAAATAGTCCTCAGCAAAGTACTCCCAACGTCTCGTTGCAGAGATTATACGCTTCGGTTTCATTGGTACGTACACATTTTTATTGAATTCACTATAAATTTTAAACGGGGTAGAGGGAAAATTGTTTTCTCTATCTCGCAAATAACATAACAGCAAAGAAAGCTTAGCCACTGATCTCTTTGAACGGCTGAATTTTGAACAATCATTTCTTAAAACCGTTTTTTAAGGAGCTCATTCTTGCAAAAGTTCATAAAAAATAACCTATGCAAAGTCTCGAGACTAAGAGACCGAGATCGAAATCCTTCGAGACCGAGACTCGAGACACGTCCCGAGACTCCATCACTGCCGATTGTAACTGTTTGTGCCGCAAAAAAGTACGTAAGCGTCACACTTTGCGTTTTGCATAAGGGCTTTGTCTCTTAAAATGCGCGAACATGCGCTGCGCTGGTGTTGACTGACTTGTCCACACCATACTCGGCAGTAATTCCACAGTCTGATGTGACTAGAACAAGTCATAATTTGAAATAAAAACGCATTGTGACCTTAAACCCTGGTAGAACAGACCCTCAGAATTCGCTTCGATCAAATTAATTAGTTGCGAAGCATGAGCGAATCATGGCAACTGTCAGCAAGTGGCGTGCGCAGAAAGTTTCCATGCGGGAATTTCATTCAGTGGCATATGGTGGTCATTTGTATTTGGTGTGCGCTGTTTGTGACGCCACAATTTGACGTCATCGTCATATTTCCAAACCAACGTTTTGGCGAAGTTTGTTGACATAATATGCATATTTTTCTACATCCACTCTCCTTGTTTTATGTGTCATTGCACTGAATAGTGAATATAAACTATTAGGGCTCCAAGTAGGCTATCAGAGTGACATACGCCCAACGCTACGATACAGCGATTAATAACTGCAAAAATATCAGGCTGCACGTTAAAACAGGGGAGTAAAATACACTGATCAATTCGCCAGAGCAATTTACAACTGCAAAATGAGGCTGCGCTAATGTCTTGTCGAATACAAGCAGTCGAGCATAGAAAAAGTGCGGCTGGACTGACTGGCTGGCGCACACAACAGTTTGAAAAATCGAATTGCGCGTTAAGTACGCAAGAAATCTTTCGATTTCTTGTTATTTAAAGAAGTCCAGCAAACTTTTAGCTTTCCTTTTTTCCTGCTGAAACATTATCAAATGCCTGTGTTGCAACCTCTCCGGTGGTGTTGCGTTGATTGTGTGATTCACCACGAATGGGACGTGCGTGAAGAATAACACCATTATATATGTAGCGCGAGCAAGCAATAGTAAGAGAGATTGCGAGCATGATCTCTATTGTTGCTTGTTGCCACAGTGCGAAGCTTTGCGCACATACCGCTCGAGATTCCGATCGCAACAAAATGGTGACCAGGATGTTGAGGTCGTGCCGAGTTCAGCCTTCACACAAAGAACGTGCGATCGGTGTGGTTCGTTGTAAAAAGGAGGGGATGTTGTTGCAAGCTCTCCGGTGGTGTTGCCTTAAATGTGTAATTCACCACGAACGGGATGTGCGTTAAGAACAACACCATACGTATATGTGGCGCGAACAAGCAATAATAGTGATCGTGGCGTGTAATCTCTGGTGATATTAACGATGTCAATGATTGAACGTAACAATAGCGTACGCGAAGAGTGATCATGGCATGTGAACTCTATTGTTGTTTGCTGCCACAGTGCGAAGCTTTGCGCACATGCCGCTCGGGATTTCCGATGGCAACACCCGAATGCTTCTATGTTAACAAGTGCTATTTTTGAGCTCGTGCAACAGTTCTATCATGCTACAGAAATTGGTAATGTAGCCAATGCGTTCAGCACTTGCGCTGATTAGCCTTAACAGACAAAATAAATGCAGTTCTTTTTGCTACACATGTTATATGTCGTATTCTTTTTGCTAAACATGTTATAAAGTAAATGCAATTCTTTCGGATAAAGTGAACTATCGCGGAACACAATCTTAAACATGCGTAGTGGGCGAAAGGGCTGCAGAAAGTGGTGAGATGGTTTCTGGACGCAGACGATAACCCAGATTCCTACCGAAACCCAATTATTACTTTTTGGCCCATTTACAATCTTCCTTGAAATTTGCATGCAAATTCATTCGGTGGTATTTGCATCAAGTCGACAAATTAACAAGCAAAAAGTATGCGAAAACAATTAATCTCCTTTGCGCAGGTGATAAAGTTTTTGTAAAATATCAAGCTCAAGGTGGGTTAACCCCAACACCCCCCTTGCGAACGCCCTTGACTGTCACTACGCGAATGATAATTTGATTTTTGGTCCTCGGTCATGTTCCTGCTTCTAAAGCGTTGCACGTTTTGATCGAATAAGTTAATATCGGTGCAAATTCCCAAGAGCGGGCAAGCGTGTCGGCTAGACATCACTGAGCGCTATTGTTTAGTCATAATTCATAATTGACGATAGTTGGTGCTGTGAGCCAGTTCAGAGAGCCTTGTTTTTCAGCGCGCCGCGCTCAGCAAATAGTGGTGGGTGATGCATCTCAGAAAGGGTCCGGAGCCGGAGCTGCTAAATTAACCACCGGCTCCAGCTAAATTTTTAAAACAGCTCCGGCTCCAGCTAAATTTTAAAAACAGCTCCGGCTCCACCGAAAATGACCGGCTCCGGCTCCGCAGCCCTGGTTCTAATCAATAAAGTTTCACCACTAGATATTTTATTGCATACTACCGTGCTTTGCCGGATTGAGAATAATAGATCAGCCGTCCTGTCTGTTGTAAAAGGCAACTAACGGGCTAGTTTCCTGATCTGTAATACAAGTTGGCGATAGGAAGGGCATCTGGCTGTAAAAATTTCTGCCTCAAAAAATCCTCACGAAAGTGGGGTACATCTGGCCAACCTCATTGACGGGGTGAGAATCGAATAAAAATTGGATTACTACTATTACGTCTTAGAAACAGAAATTAAAAAAATACTTCTGACAGTTAGTAAATATCGAGCATGTTATTGTTAGAGTTACCATGCATTTTGATTTTGTTTTTGTCTATTTTTAGATTTAATATATTTACTTGTTGACATAGGTTGCTTTATCAACATGTTGACCAGAGGAAAAAGCACTAATACTAAAGTATTGTACGATATCCATTCATTTGCTAGTACTAAAATATTTATCCACCCAAGAAGTCACCAATTACTGACGATGTAATTTGTCGTGTTCTGTCTGAACGAAATTGGCGTACATGACAATCAACTGGTGCTGTAGCCACTGAACTGGTACAGCACTGGATATTTTGCAATTTATGTCTATTGCACCATTCTACACTGTAGAACACTGTACACATTTCCTTATTCTCCTTCCTTTTTGGTCTTCATAAAATTGAAAGTCAATGTCTGACATGCGTAGTTGATGCTCCAATTCAAGTTCTCTTTTATCAAGGCAAAATATGTCAAACAGTTTGTTACTTCTTTCCATGAAATCACTGAGTTGCCTTTGGAAGGTAGGACCACGTTTCTTCTTCGAGTATCTTTCAACAAGTATCTTTCTGATCATTGATCAGAACAATGTTCCTTTGAAAAATATCAAAATTTTGAAATCGCAGTGTGAATGCAACTTTAAAACTAACTAGTTTATTCATTATCTTTGCGATTTACAAAATGGTGTAAAAATCAGTTTTTCAGTAATAACTTTTTTTAGAATGAAGTAAGGCGAAATTTTCCTCTTATCACTAATAGAAACTTGTGGGTTCCACATCTTTTGAGCCCAAAATCAATTTTCTATCTCACCTAGAAGTGGAGTTATGACGAATTCATGAAATTTGCCCCCCACACGACCCCAGGGGTGAGGTAGCAAGCAGGTTTTGGGGGTCAACCACCTAATATCAATTTTAAAGTTAGTTTCAGCTATGTTTCCAACTTTTTAGACCACCTCAAAGTTTGCATTGCACAATTTTCAAAATTCACTCCACCCCAGTAAACAGTCGACCAATCCATTGAGCTGACATTCCGATTCGCGAAGACTGCATTCGACGTTTCGAAGGAATTACAAAAATATCACTTTTGCAAAGCGACTCTTGTTACATTCCAAATGATGTTGACTGTCGTTGAATCGTTTCGATATTTTTTTTGTCATCAGTCGCATGTGTTTTGCCATCAGAGGAAAGGTACTTAAAAGACTAATCTCTGACCTGCATGCGAGTGTGTTTTCAAAGTTTTTTAGGTTTTGCCACTTAACTAAGATGAATAACATATTTTTCCCGGGGTTGTTTATTTACTCTGGCTTCTTTTTAGGAACTTGCTCTTTTAATAATGGAAAAAGAAAGAAGGCGAGGTAAGAGATAGGCTACGTGTTTGTGCTAAAACACATTTCTTGTTTTACTTCGGGTTCAACGTAGACACGCCATTTTGTTGCAGAAAAAAGGAGGGCGGAGACAGACCGCAACCTTGCCGAGCGCCTAAGTCGCATGGAGGTCTCCTCCGAAGATCAAACGCGTTTGCGTCAGATGTCTGATGAGGTTTATTTTGTTGCTGCGATTGTTGTTGTTGTTGCTACGCATCATTGTCTTGTCATAAAATTGGTAAATTACGTTGCGATTACGTACGGGTAAACACCGCTTCGTGATTGAATGCGACCTTGCGAAAGATAGCTTGCCTGTTGTTATTTTTTTACTTTTTCTGCACATGCAGGAGCTTGCCCATAGATTGCAAGAGGAAGAAGATTTAAGGATCAAACGATCGGAAGAGCAGAAGAAAAACGCTAAAATGGTGGTTGAAATGCAGGACGAGGAGCTGGCGAGGTATTTGCGAAAACGTTCAACTACCTGTCACATCGTGTGTTTTTACAGAGCCAAGATTTTTTCGGCTTCTTGTCTCGCAGCCTTACGTTATTTGGATGATATGACTTGGAAAGAGCGGGGGGTCGCTGACTCATATCCATGCGAGCGACTGAACGCTTTCTAAAAGTGTGACGCCATCGGTTGCGCCAAACCGTGAAGCGTCGGTCACGGTCCGCTTCGAACTATTTTCAAAATTAGAAGTACATTACGGGTTTCCGGAAATGGCTGAGTTCGCAAGCACGGGCAAGCGAGCTTGTGAAAGCTTGTAACTCGTTTTTGTTCAGTGCAATTGTACCTAGGTACAATATGAAGTTTGTGCTTGTGACGCATTACAATGAAGTTGCAGCGACTGTCTTGTGCCCGTTTTCGTGTTTCTCGGTTTCCAGCGAGATGTTTGTCTGGTGCAGCTTGAGAAACATCGCCGCGCCTTGTTTCGTTAACACGATCGTCCGTAACATGACCACCACGAAAGTTGAAGCAATTTCAAAGCTATTGGTGTTATTTACGCGCGTGAACAGCTTCTAGCCACGCAGACATGTCCTGCCCACGTCAGGTTTTGTGGTATTAATTTAGTTACGCCACGACCAGTGCCGAGTGACTCGAGTCGTTGTTGATTTGCAGATACATCCACGAGAGGGAAATGCACGAAGCAGAGATGGTGGCTCAAATGTACGAAAAAGACAGGAAAAAGGGGCGCCGGCCGGTAATTTCAAATAATTATGTAACTATGAACATGTCGTGTCGCGTTTATCCAATGATCGGTGTAACTTGAACCGATGTAAGGCTGTTTCTTGGTCTTTGATTTCAGCGCAAAATTCAATGCAACACTAGATCGTTGCGGCGCTCAAGGTATCTCTTTTCTCGACTCACGTCAACAGTTTCTGTTGCTTTCCTTCACTTTTAAGGCGATATGTACTGAAGAGAAAAATTGCTGCACTTGTTTGTCGAGTTTTTTTCATCTTGGCATCGGGATATGATTTACGCAACGCGCAGTGTTCAACGCACAAAAGAAGACAATATTATCGTTAAAGTGGTTAATTTGGTGCTTTTCATCGCTTCAGTTTTGTTTTTTTAATATACGTGCGAAACTGTAAATGATCTCAGATCAAAACAGTTTACCGCGCAAATCAGTTTCTCTGCCTGATTTTTGCGTGCACTCCTAAGAAGACACAGCACGGCACCACTGTCAACCACTAGCACCACAGCACAGTAATTTATCTTTCCTGACTTTTTCGTACGTTCTTCTATTGCAGCGCCGTGGCGAACCCCCGCCAGGACACTACCCCCCCGAAGTTGATCCCCGGTCTTCACCCGCGCGACCAGATGCGAGACCCTCATCGAGAAGCAAGGAGAGCAGACCGCGCAGACCACCCCCGCCGCGATCGCACCCGGACGACCACTTGGTACCTTGTTAATGACTTGTTGCGACTGTGTATGCGTCTTCTGCGTGGTGAGTGAAAAATTCGGGTAACTGTCTGTTGATCGCGACAAGCAAGGTTGTTCTAGAACAGCGGCTCTAAAGACGGGGTTCGAGGTCACTGATGAGCCGCGAACCAGGCAAGAATGTTTATACAGCGTACAAAGCGAATACTTCTATCAACACGTGCTTTGTATTATTGAGTAGAATTGCAAGCTTGAAAAGTAGGCTTTCTCTGTGCGATCTGGACACAAGCACTTTTTTATGGTTCGAACGTAACAGTCCTTCATTGTTTATCATACGGCGCAACAAGCATCTGGCTGTTGACGTGTTACGTACTGCACGTGCGACTAAATATTAAGATGGTATTTAAGTCACTTTGCCGCAATAGCATTTTATGGGCATCAACACGTTGCAATGCAAAGTGTGCCGCGTATTGAAAAAGGTTGAGAAACACTCTTCTAGAAGCAGCCATTCTAAAATAGTTTCAAAACTTAATTTTTTTACCAAACCAGACATCTTCATTGACATAGTCAATTAAACTCATCGTTATGTGTGTGGCGGAAACTTGCGTATGATTTCCCTCTTCCCTTTGCATATCATCAAGTTCCTTAGTTTTTTGTTCATTTCGTGTTTTTTGTTACTGAAAAAATATATTTCAAACGCACATGTGGCAGTCGCACGAAAAAGAACAGCCTGGAAATGTGGGTCGTAAAATTTCCTGACATCCAATAGATTCGATGCGTCCAACCCTGCTTTTGCTTCAGCCTCCAGGCGAACCCCCTCCCGGTTATTCCCCTGCGGACGGACGCGATGATAGAATTTCGCATCATTCGAATCGGGCCTCGTCTTCTCGTTCGTCCAGGGAGGGAAGAAGCGGTCATTACTATCCGCACGACGATGAAACCGTGCCCAAGTCCGTCGAAGCGGCCACACCTGACAGGTTAGTATGTTGTCTGAACTGAAGCACCGACTTCTTGTACGTAGGTCGCGATTGCGTATGATGCCGAGTGTAAATTTTTTCGCGGCGTGCGAAACACGCGACGTCACAAATATGTGCGTCTAACTCTATGACGTCACAACGTCTACTTCAGCGCCAGTGGATTTTTTGTTTCAATGCTCAAATCTTCGCTGTTTCTTCATGCAACATCCTTGCAACTTGTAGCTGATGCTCGCTGGATAACAGAAGAGTGCATATCGCCTGCATTCTGACTGCAAGACGCTCATGGCGTAGGGATAGAACAGCTGGCTGGAGCTCAGCGCATTTTCGCCACGAATTGTTGCTTCTCTGGTTTTTCAATTTGACACAGTGGTCCTCAAACTTTTTCTGATCGCGTACCATTTGTTGCTCCCGTACTGTCATCACGTACCAGCTTGTTCCAGGAAAAGTCAATGTGCCAAATATCATTCGATCAAAAGTCTGGAAAAACAGAATTGACACAAATGCAACGTGAGCAAAATGGCTGTGAGAAATTTTAATTGCTATTTTTAGGAAACAGTAAGGTACGTAGCCAACACAAAAATTCAGGAATTTATTAACAGAACCCGACAAGTAAAAACTACAGCTGTGAATATATTTTTGTGAAGAAAAACATAAGGTAGCCCTCTTCGCGTACCACCTTGAAGGTCTTCAAGGCCTTTGAGAACCACTGATTTAAAAGGTTTCATAATTTTTGCGCAAAATGTTTTCATGCAGCCCGCTTGGCCGTCGTCGACACACAACCAAAGAGGACCGCGGCGGGTCACGTGATCATCCTCCCAGGAGAATAAACAGCGCAAACGCCTCCCGGGCGCCTGACCCCGAATACACCCGGAGTGATGGCGGGGGCGGTGGCCCTTCATCGCAGTCGCAACGGGCCAGACACACCGACGCAGGTAGGTAGGGGTTCGAACGCGGGAAGTCATTACGGCGATGGGCGACATCGTCAGCGTGTTGATTGCTGCGTAAATATTCGCGTTGACTTGTGAGGACCTTATTTGTTACTTTACCCGTTGGACATGCAGCCATAACTTACTGAGTTTGGAGATTTTTAAGAAATGAAGAAGGTAAGTCGCAGCATGCTCGGATCTCTTGGCTGACGTAATCCATCCATTGTGATCGCTGTTCAAGTTACCAGACAGCTCCTGTTCCTGATGCGTCTCTATGCACCTCGTTGTGTCCGTTTTTTTGTTTATTGAAAACCGGGTTAAGTCGCGTCTCACACACGCCTTCGGATTCTCAGCTTGATCACAATTCGGTTCAAAAAAGTACACGCGCGCACCAGCCGTCTCTGGCAATGTGCATTGGCAAGCTAAGGTTTAAGTTTTGATCTTGACCCCGAAACGACTTTAAAACCAGTGTGGACCTTGTGAGCAACCTTGCAACTGTACTTTTGGCACTGGTCGGTTGATTTTTTAAATCGCAAGTTTTGTTGAATCTCAAACGTCATAATTATACTTGGGTAACTGCTCGTACAAAGAACACATTCGATTATGAGTGTGGCGATAGAAGCTTAAGATATATGAAGGTAAATATAAATTTATTGAGTTTTACATGGAAAAAACGTTGTGACAGCGGAATGAGTCACGCGCATGCAGTCGCCTGCGAGGAGTGGTCCGTAACAATGTCATGAAACCCATGGCAGAAGTGCAATCTCGGCAACAGGACGAAGTCCATCAACGATTTGCTTATCGTTCTGAGCCGAACTTCAACCGCCGATGTTCTGCTGTGCGCAAGTGCATTAGACCCAGGCATTTTTATAGAAAATTTAAAGCAGCATGTGTAGATTAAGCGATGTTGTCGGTGATGCGCTCACTTTCTGCTGTTTACCGGTAACAAAAAGTACTGGACGTCGCTAAATCCAGAAATTTTGTTTCCGTATGTATTAAAGATTTGCTTTGAACTGGCATTCACCCGCTTCGCCTACCTCTCAAGAAGTAGGGTCGAAAGCCAATATGCTGTACTCTTCTCATTAATTAATTGCCACGGCGAATCTTTTCTGAAAGCTCAGCAAAGCAATTATGTCGAAGGTTGGTGGTCAACAGAATCGTTATTTTTGGTAACTTGTGTGGCACCTCACCGTGATGTAAAGCTTTTCAAAGACTTCCTGATTGAAGGTCAGGTGCAAAGACTGAGGCGCTGTGGATTTTCTGTCAAGTTTGAAACGTTTGAACGATGCCTATTTAAAACCATCGCTTGTTTACAAGGTCCAGTGCAAATGTGAACGAGTTCTCCCACGTGCCGTTGAAGCGTTCCGAGATCCTTGTCATCATGAGTTACCTTCCGTCTTTAGGTCCATCGTTCACGGACATCGCTTACGGCGACGGCTTCGCTCGACTTGCGGAAGAAGAAGCCAGGCTTCGAGAGCAGGAAGAACAGTATCGTCTTCGGGAGCGGAAGAAGAAGGGAGATTGCAAACAGCAGTAGCAGCCTTTTCGTTGCGAAGCCGCTCAGGCTCAAACAATGTTGCCTGCGTCGAAAAAGCTTTTGTAATGGCGGCTTGGAAACGACAACTGGCAGCTTGTCGCAGAATTTCCCATTGGTTCTCACTTTTTTGTTGTTTCAATTTCCGCTCCTTCGGGGGTTCCGGGCATTGCATGGAAATTCCACTCACCTATTATCCCCGCATCTTAACGTTGCGACTGACGAGATGGACAATTTTTTCTGGACGGTGCCGAGAAACGTTTTGACAGGAATTTGAAGAACGCGAAAAACATCCTTGGCATTTTCGATGATGCACAATTCAATCTCTTTTAGGACAGAGCTCTGTCTGTTGCGACCAAGGATTAACAGCACGACCCACTAAGATGCTATGGTCCGGTCACATCCTGCATCCCGCAGATCGCATGCAACCACACCCGCAGAACTAGAACCGCTTTGTCTGACGTCATCAGTGAAGTCACAGTACTTGGCTGAAGGTCTTGCATCGTGAGATGGACGTTCGCGGGTCGCAGATGGTTGTTATGGAGCAGCTAAGAGTATTTCGTTGGTGGAGCTNAACAAAGGACGACGTTTGCCAAACGTTATTACCCGCGTCGAAGAAACATCCCACGATGCCTGTGTGGTCGTCTGTCCGCAACATGACGTGCAGCGGCAACGTCATTTGCAGATGACACCGACAAAAGATTTTACATTTATTGCTGTCACGTACTTCGGGTTATTGTTGCACCGAACAGCTCGAGACAGGGATGAGTTATTACGGGTGAGTAGGGTCAGGTTTGGTTCATAAGCTTTGATGGGCTGAAAGTTAAATTTAACTCGCATGGACCTGGGCTCTATACAAAACAAAAAAATTCTATGGAAGAAGATGGTGTCAGTCTCAGATTTGCTGAAAGAAAGTCGGACCAGTGTTGAATCCGGCACCTCCGCAGTTTAAAACACCTGTCAGTGCGGAATAGTCATATAGTACTAAGGTTTTTGCAGATATTTCGTCGTCCTGACTGTCACAAAGAGCAAACAAGAATTTTCGGGCACTGATATTTATGCAGGGGTCGGCAACCTTACCGGACTCTGGGATATCTAAGAGGATTTCTAGATATCCCTGTTCGGACTGCAGGTCATTTCAGGGGTTCAAGAGGACACACTGGGCTGGAGACAACAAGGCTTTCTAAGACAGTTTGTTTTAGTTTATTGCAAGAGTCAGACACGAAGTCCATTGAAGACATGCACGGCAGGCATACCGGCTGCGTAACGCAGTTTGCCAAACACACAGGTGCAGAATATTGCATTGGAGGAAAGCGCGCGGAATAGCGTTAAATTCGCAAACGTTAATTTTACTCGATTACTTGTAACGTTTGGCTGAACACTTGCACACGTACTACTTCATTTGTAACTCACACACGAGTCGGACGCATGCCAAAAAGATAGAAATGCGCTGTATACCATACATTCGGAACTGACCACTACACGATCCGCATACACAGTCGCAAAATAAAATCCTGTTATTGTGGGCGAAGAAATGAGGTGAATACAACATTCAGGCAGCATGAAAGCTCTCATCCAGTCATTAGTCGGCGTTATTCAAAAATATAGTTGGTCAGTGAGAAACCTGATGTTCATCTTCAATACCAGGTAAAGGTGGCGAGGAGTTCAGCAACAGAATGTCCCTGGGACCGCCCGCGGACATCTTTTTGAATCGTTCTACTGTGCGCAGATGGAGTCATTGTGACGGATCCAAACGCAAAAAGAATTATAGAATGCCAAAGGAGACGTTAGTCTTGGTTTAGCGCTGTAGCAAGTACGATATCAGGCCGGATGCAATAATACATAACATGGAGTGCGTCAGGCCGGACTGGAACACCAGATAAGCCGTGTCTGGCCTAAAGGCAGGAGGTTGCCGACCCCATGAAAGTATATCTTCACCACTTATGTATATCTTCGTTATGTATGTATATCTTCACCACTGACCATTTCTTTGTTCTTAGTGTGGCACGTTGACTGCTAATCATAAATGGCAAACAAGCAAAAAAACATGTTTGCTTTTTAGTTTCACAATATCTTGTTACCGAAGCAAGCTTTTCGCGATCATTGTTTACGTTAAAAAGATATCTGTTCCTTCGTTGTATTTCTCAATAGTTTTTGCGGATCGCTGCTTTCACGTTCGAAGAAAACCCACTCGTGATACTTCTTCGAAACTGAGAAATTGTTTAATGAATGTTTGTACACAGTTGATGGGTGCGAATGGATTAAAGCTTAAAAGTGATAGCTTTTGAATGAAAACACCTGCGCGGATGTTTAATGTGTGTTTGACTTGATATTTTGCTATTGCTGGAGACACATTTGATAAGCTGACCAAAAGCACTTTTTTCGGATGAAAATCAGCTCTTGAACGATCTGTCATCTGCGCCTCGTCAAGTTGCATTTTTATTTTATACTTTCTTACCTATGTTGCCCGTTTCATATATATACATGTTGCAATCGCTTTTTCGCTTTGTCACTGTTGCGTCTTTGGTCCAAGTGAGTGAAAACGTTCAGCGCTGATATATTGTGCATGCTACGAACATTGTGGTTGGTGAGTTCGTCTTCTGGACGTGAACACGTAAGCGCTTTGTTTCATGTGGATTTATCGCTGCCGGCAGGGACCTTGCACACCTCACTGATGTATACTCAGTTGATTAGTTTTTCTTTTAACACACTATTATGGTTGTCAATTGCCGATTAACCTGACTTCCGGGTAAGTTTCGTGAGTGGTCCTTGACGTAATAAGATGGTGTGTGAATTGTAAAGGGTACTTCCGGTCAAACGGAACTGACTGAAACACACCTCGGTTGCTTTGCACTTTATGTGGGTGGTGTGAACTTACGAATCTTTTCGAATCAACTTTTGCAACGCTTTAACACAATTTCAACAACAAAAATATGATATTTACCAGCGTACCGACCATTACGGGCCTTTGCTTATTAGAAGGGCGTCTTAAAAGTACCCTTGGGTCTATAACCCTTGAACTTTGGACTCCCTACGCAATGTATTAGCAAGCTAGCGTTTGTTTTCAGGTGGGCATCATGCATTAGTCTTGGTGCAATAATCCTGTTATGTGCTGCGCTTTTGAGACAGGTTATGTGACGGGGGTCGCAGTGTCATGAAGTCCAAAACTAAGGGGTCCACAAAGCAAGGATTTGCTGACCCAAAATTACTGATAATATTTCCACCCCGTGCGCCTGTTTAGATCGCGCTGACCCCACTGTTGAAAGAGGTAGAATGTCGAAACGTGTTGCATCAACGACCTGGCAAGCTGCCAAAATACTGTTTTCTACAATCAATCGTGGTTCGTCATCATTCAGCAATGAGCGCGTTATAGCATCAAATTAAATAGCTTGTTTTTCAAGTGCATTTTTTCTCTGTTGTAGTAAATCAACGATTTACTTGCGTCGTCACCCGGTTGCTTTTCGGGCTCCATTATCACACTTCTCCAATAAAGCAACGTCGTTAACTCCGAAACAGTACACGTGGAGTAGTAATCATGAAATGTCATGCGTTTTCAGTTCGATGGTAGCTATTTCTTGCGTTTCTGTGTCGTTACGGAAAATCACTTTTGCCTTCGTAATGGCGTGTTTATCTTGTGTTTGTCTCATGCTCCAGAAAGTGTGGGTTTAATCGTAACCTGTTGCATAAGGCGGAGAGGTTTTGCCACAGCCTACTTTCCGCTGAGTTTACCATTTGCTATGCTGTCTTCATGTTCCACTCGTTTGAATTTGTGTTGCTGCACTCGAGACGCAGTGCCACTTGGTCCCTAAAGGTTCAGCTTCCTCCTGCTGCCAACACTGCCTCAAAAAATTCGAACTGTGTAGTGGACGCATTTCCGTGCTGGCTTCGTATTACTCAGGACTGACGTACAATGCTGGCGTCGCGCCCACACAGAATGTACAGCTTGCGAACCTTCACAATAAACTTTCCGGATAAGACCGCTGTTTTGCGAGATGTCGGTGCAAGTATTGCTGTTTGTTACATTGAAATTAAATTTATCTCTGCGGAAAAGCAAGACGAAGTTACTAAGTTTCTTTTCGTACCGGGACCGCAACCAGCTGATATTTTCAAAATGATTCCAACTTGTTATTTTATATAACAACTGCAAAAGTTTTTTGCGCTTTCAAAATGTTTACGAAAATTCCGGGGGAGAAATTGCCCGGTTGCATCCCCTGCTTACGGGCCTGTTCATACAGTGCCCTTGAGATGTTAGCCATGGACAGCGTATTTTAATAGAGTTTCACACGCGAACACGCGAACTTAATCGCCCATACTTCGCACTTTTTGCAAGTCTCGGTCCTGGCAGATGTTTGGGTTCCCCCTAAAACCCGACCTGGTGTGTAACCTCAGGTGCGTACGCTAGGCTTAGTGCATTCCGATGCGAAAGAAGTTCTAGGCAAAGTCCCGAAATCGTGCTTACAAACCTGACGTGGAGAACCAGGATGTGCCATCTGTTTTCAGATTACCATTTTGGTAAATTTGCGCATTGAAGTTATTACCTACAAATTCAGATCGGACCTGTTTTTTGGGCTGGATTGGTTGGATCACAGCGACTTTGCTGATTACTCATAGAACACATTGGGATGGCTTTGGATTCAGGGGCGAATCCAGCCAGGAAGTATAGGGGGGACGATTTCAGTAATATTTGTTAGTCAAGTCTCATTACGGGTTCAGCATTGTGAGAGAAATGAAGTATACTTCACCACACTGTTTTGACGAAACAATGAACGCCAAAATGACTTACATCGCGAATGCTGTTTTCCGAATTGTACAAAATCATGGTGAATAAAGTTACTTTCGTAGGTTTCAGAGGGGGCAATCGCCCCCCCCCCGACCAGCCCCTGTTTGGAGTGTGAAATAAGAATTTTGAACGTTAACTTAAAACTTTGACGGCTTATCTTGGGCAGGTTCCTAGTGAGGGGGATCCAATTTTTTCTTCAGATGCAAACCTAATGACATCCTGATCTTCAACACAACCTATAACAGGAAATAACTTCCTAAACTGCTTTCTGTTTAACTTTTTCGTCAGTACCTTCAGGAAGAGCTGATTACCACGCAGAAAAAGACTGGAGTCGTACGCAGGTAAACAAAACCACCAATTTAGCATTGCATACCACGTATGGGTGTGTTCGCTATACCTCAGGCTAGGTTGAAGAACGAAATTTGTAAATATTAGACGCTATCTTGTCATGGAGTGATACTAGTATAGGATACAGCAGGGGTTCTCAACCGGGGGAAAATTCACCTCCTGGGGGTTTACCCCTATAGGTAAGTTGTACCTATCCTGGGGGTAAATTTAATGACGCTGAAGTTACGATACTTTGTTTTTTTCTACAGCGCTAGTGAGTAAACAAAAAACAGGGGTTAAATTTTATGTTAGGAAGCTGGCAAGGGGTAAACGGGAGAAAAACGGTTGAAAACCCGTGGGCTACAGTCAGAGACGGAGGAAGGGCCCCCGTATCTTCTGGCTGGGGGCTCCGGGCGAAAAGGGGCTCCCAAATCTGAGGACCTTTGTTAGAGCATATAGACACACCAGAATTGAACTCACTAAAAACTTATTTCACACATTTCAACATTCGTATTTTTGCAATGCGTTCACCAAATTGATTTTATCACGACCCATAGCTTCCTGTTATCTATGCCAAGAATTGCGAAATGCATTATGGATAGCTTAATCGTTGTCAGTATTTGCCTTGGTAAGCTGGCAGTTGTGTAGGTAACGTTGCTGAATCCATGTTGATTGTAAGCATTTTTAGTATAGTCTAGCACGCAATTATTGATAATGATGTTGCAGACCAGTGGCGTAGAGGTTTCAGCCAGTGTGGGAAACGTAACTGAAGTGGGCCCACTGACCACCGTAGGAGCCCTCTGGCAACACTCAGGAAAAAGTTGAGAAATGAAAGTGTAGGCCTATCCGGATGTGGATTTATGTTGGCAATTTTGTGAAACAAAATATAAACTCACATGAAAAATTTGAAGGGACTGATGACTTCATGTGCAACAGTTATAAGATTATATCTCTACTGCACCAGCTACCACTAGATTGCGCCGCTGGTGAAGGTGGCGTTTTTGCTGAACACATTTTTTATACTGACTCGAGCAGGGGCAGATCCAGGGGGGCGATCGCCCCCCTGTAACCTACGAAAGTAACTTTATTGACAATGATTTCGTACAGTTCGGAAAATAGCATTCGCGATATAAGGCCAATTTTGCCGTCCATTGTTCTGTCACAATAGTGTTGTGAAGTATACTTCATCTCTCTTACAGTAGTGAACCCGTAATGAGACTTAACTACCAAATACTGTACAGTAAAATCGCCCCCCTAACCTTACTGGCTGGATCCGTCCCTGGACTCAAGTTTGTGCAATTACATGAGTAGTCTTTTGAATGTGTGCTTAATGCATGGAAAAATTCCATAGAATTGCATGCAAACTGTCAACAAAATGCTTCCAA
>JGI24158J21664_10005222_pt1 | contig 16918 bp, 6 predicted proteins | sample Ectturendosymbi3_FD_21664 | JGI IMG/M metagenome (IMG submission 21664)
CTTGCAATTACTTAAACTGAATCTTTGAAGATTTGTTGCCATGTTATTGTTGCATAATAGATACCAACGATAGAACAATCCGTCGCAAGTTTCGCAACCTGTCTCCGGCTCTTGTGCAGTGTGAGTGTCATACCGGCAAAAAAAACTGTCAATGCAAGAATTAAATCAATTCATGGGAATTAAAATGTTGACTTTATATTTTCTAGAAACTTTTGATACTTAGTCCGAATTTCCAAGGGGGAAAATGTTCGTTTTGCTCCCCTGCGGACGCCCATGGTGAATATTATTGTTGAAAAATGATTATATGGCTGTTGGTAAATATGTTTTTTTTAATTTTCCTCAGCCTTTTTGTCATAAGAAATTTTAAAATTATAGTTTTTTGATGACCGCATTTGGTGGGCCAGAACAGGTTAAGGAAACTGACTCGTTTTGAGTGACTTAAAAGATTTTAACCAAACAACACCACGCTTTGCGGCTCCCATTCAAGGACTTCAAATAAACCTAGATTGCACACCAAAAAACATATCTGTACAATACTAACCCAGAGACCTTGTGTTACGAACAAAATCATATGAGTGTACTTATACTGTATTTGAATTGAAGCGATAATCGAATGCTAATTTCATTGTAGTTCCTCTTCCAAATTTTCTTCGGCAACGCAAACATTAACATTTAGACGACCTTTTTGTTGTTCAAGACCCTTTTCAATACGCTGGTAACCAGTGTTCCCTCTAAGAAAATTCTACACTGAGTGAATGTTTGTTTTGTTGCGCACGAAGCGCATGGAACAGCGAAACCATGCAGACACACAAACTGTGAAGCGTTCCCAACGTTAAAAGGGCTATGCGATATATATATTCTATATACCATATTATATTTAGAATGTTGGAAGTGTGCCAGAATGAGATAACACTGCGCAAATTGTCTGGTTTTACGCACCTTAGAAGGAAACACTACTGGTAACATACTCCATTGATGGTATCTCTCACTAATTGTAGGAGTACATGTGTTATTAAACTAGGAAATTTTGTGCAATCTTGAACTGCAACGGGATCTAAATCCCTCAAAAAATATAATCCCGATGCCTTCGTCTTCTAATTGGTAATTTGTTTTTGAATTTGTATGCATAGAGAAACATCGAATTTAAATATTCAGCCCTAACCCTTTTTTCACCAGTTTCTGCAGTTGGCATTAGAGACAGTAACATTAAATATATATACGGCATAACCCCGAGAATAATCTTATATGAGGATATAAAACCGATTGAACACGTTCTGTTTCATCCGATATGCGTACTTTCTCATCAGATGTGCGCATATAAACACTGTAATATAAAGTTATCTTTATATTATTGAACACTTTGAAGTTGTTGATGATTTTATCACTTCAAAAAAATCAGACTGAACACGATTTTTCATAAACATAGACACCCAGGTCAACTAAAAAAGCAGATCTCGATGGCAAAAACCCGCAGCCCTGGTTACATGAGGACAAACGCCCACTACCGGTGCTTCTGCAAAGTTGAAATGAGGGCATGTGAATTGTGAAACGCAACGCAGGGGCGCTAAGCGTTTAGGGGGTCTCGCGGTCATCATTTTGCCCGGGGCCTCGTGTTCGTTTAATCCGGCCCTGGTTGTAACATGCAGCCTGGCGACTGCGCATAACTTGTAGCAACGTCTATTGAATTTTGCACTACATTCCTGAAACTACAAACAGTACTAACTTACCTATTGCGTGAAATCACTTGAAGTTGTGATTGAAAACAATTTGTACACATTTGTTCAGAGACATTTGTCTTTTTTAACTAATTTAACTTATCCTTATTTTTCCGCTCACTTTTAATTGATTGACTGATTGTTTCATATTGCTCAACTAAACAGAAAAAAAAAAAACAAACCTGAGAGACATTGTCAGTAGAAATTCGAACAAATGAAAACACAATGCCAAAATAGCTGATCAATGTAAACAAAGAACCAACCCGTTAATGTCTGATGTTTTTAGCCATTCTTCATTTTTCTCTATGTAACAAATGTGCATGATGTTGAGAACCGATAGCCCCGACATCAAATCTTCACTCGCTTTGACGCTTTTTAAAATCATTATATCGCGTCTTACAACCGACCACTTCCCAAACGAATCAAAAGTCTGTCTGAGACTTATCTACATAGCACCAAACTAGAACTCAATCGTAGCCGATAAGGTTTATCCGAAGCGCGATTATTGCTAGTTGAAAACTATTTAGCTGAAGATTGTAAAGAACGACACTACGATTGTGGAACTCCTCATTAAGTTGGATCTATCTAACCAAGAAAACAAGGCTTGTACAAGCTGACTGATAAAGACACACAAATTATTATTGAAAAACCAATGCTTACTGTGTTGTAATGTTTTATCACATGTGTGCATATTTTCCGTGTATTGCAAAAAACAAATAGTAATAATATTTCCTGTCATTTTCTTGTTTTCAAGTCATTTATTTAATACCCAGATGTATACTTTACGATTTATACGCATAATCGCTAATTCGAATTGGTATCATGCGATCCGTATGACGTCAACACTGTGATAATTGATCTTTATGCCCACCTCTGGGTTCATCCCTGTCAATCACACTTATGGGTCAACGTATTGTCGTTCAGTCTATTCTTGTAAGATATAAGGTGCTATGCGTTAATTCTGTTGCGAAAAACTTTTCCTTAGTGTTATGATCTTACAGCAGTCACTTCCAGCTAACCTTCTGTTGTTCACCTGCATAGATTCGTAACGGTGTAGACAATGTTCTTTAAAATAAAAGTGTTCTAACATCTAATATTTCGACATGATTGCGGCATTAACTCACCTCTACGGTTAGGATTTTCGAGCTGTTTGACCACATTCATGGCCAGCAGCTTAGTGGACACCTACAGGCTTGTTGACCTAAAGCATAGGTTCCCAAACGTTTTTGAAGCTGGCACCCTTTTCATAAAAATAAAGTATCATTCGCACCCCCTCGTTTTGTAAAAGCGTAGAAATCACAAAAGCAGTCCGATTTTGCAGTATCTTCAGTTTTTAAATTACTACTCCTAATACAGTACGTAGGCCTACTGACAAAACAACAGGATACGCTCAGTCGTACTGTTTATCTTTCATATCTTAGTGCTCATTAGAAACAAATCTAGTCACTGTTTTGCTGCTGCTTCTTTGAAATTATCCGCTCATACCTTGGCACACAATTACTCAAAGCCACGCGAAAATCGCACGAGAGGTTCAAATGGTTCCGACTTCCGATACTTGTTTTTCAAACAAAGCAGAGAGGATTCGCACAAATATGTTGCTTTCAAGGAAACTAGGACAGACAAGTTTTTGTATTCAATTTCTGGCAACTTTGCATGGTTGAACACCAGAAGCTTTCGAGTTCTACAGCATCAAACAACAATCTCGCCATATCTGCGCCATAACCATTCGAACGTCACGATGTGATTACAATTTCATCACCGGCCATCTTCAGAGTGGTAACTGCTGCGTTAAACAGAAACNAGNAATGCATGAATTTAGAAATTTATATTGTTAAATTAGCAACGTTAGCTAGAATAATTNAGCTGGATAATGTTATTCAAGGTAATAGCACTTGCANATTGCAAGCTTTCATAAATATCGGTTATTTTGAAAAAAAANTACATCCAAGAACATACAAACTCTCACCATCGCAAATCGCATTTCGGACCGCTCCAAAAATCTTGTTTTGGAATCGGACCCCAAGGGGCCTGGGAACTCCCGGTTGGGAACCGCTGATCTAAAGGTTCAAGTGTGTCGTTGTCACCTCACAAACCAATGAGCAAGTGACTAAAAGCGGTAACACCGTTACAATGACGATGAGCGAATGTAAAGATAAATGCAGTTGCATCTTCTTCTAACGTTTTTATCCTCTCACTTCTCGTGTCTGAAACACTTTACCAGTCTTCAGTTTTTCAGATTATACAGCGCTTCTGTATCACGACAAAGGCATGCATTACTTCATTACTTGTTGGCAGGGACCGAGTTTCAACGAAGGACGGGAGACATGTACCTCCAACTTTTGGACATTGGAGGACATGATATCTTTTGTCACCCCCAATATTTGCTAATAAAAAATAATGTAGTTGTGCAAACTTCGTGGTTACCTTACTGTTGAAAACCCCCGAGCATACAGCCGGGGAATAAATAAGAAAATAGACATTATCAATGGCTTACCTATAGGTACAGTGTATTATCAAGTAAAGTGAATTATCATGATTGTTGATAATTGTGTTCATTAATTTTAATTAACCGAATCAGTGGGTACATACACGTCGCTCAATCATGTGACTGATTCGCGTCGTCTTCTTGTGAGCCGAATTCCTGCGCTGGTAGCCTGCAATACACAGAACACGGTTGCCACTGCTAGTAGTTCAGCAAACGATCTTGTGGTTTTTGATTGATCTATGTGGTTTAGTGGTTCTAATGACAATCTTAGTGGTTTTCAGTAGCAGTACATTTTATTTCGTACCTGACCAAATTTGAATCAATTATCACAATTTGTGTACACAATTATGTCTATTTAAGCCCAACTCTCAGCATTAATGTGTTCTCATGTTAGATGCAGTGGTGCTGTAGATACAGTATCATCGCACAGTACCAGTTACTATACCACCATTATCAGCAGTGGCAATGTTTTCTGATGTTTACCTTCAGTAGTAGTTCTAGGATCAATGCACAGTAATATTTACACTATTAATCTCATGCTTATTACACCAGATATAGTAGAACCAGATATAGTATTTACTGTAAATTATCCTGCCAAGATATTCCCAAAGAATTTGTGAGATCCAATGATGCAAGGTGTCGTGTGTGTTTGGCAAAATTTGAATACTATCCCGATGTACATGGCAAATAATGGTATGATTTAGGCGTACTTTGGAGTCATTGCAGGATGTAGCCATGACAGTTTATGGAATCTCAGAGATGCGTGTTTATTAATTGGGATTACATTATCGAACTGCCTATTATTTGAATCTCAGATATATATATGTTCATAAATTCTACTTTTAATGCGTTGTTTTTTTAAAGAATAATTGAAGTAATGTGCTTGGTTTATCTACTTTGACAAAGAACTCGTCAAGCGGGATTACTAAAGTTTTGTGTACTTAGTAAAGAAGCAAAGCAAACGCAAATATATAGTAATCATTGTCAAGTACTAGCACAGTACTATAGCCAGGGAGGCACTTGGGCAATGGTCCCCAAAATACATCGGTTCCATAATTTGTCTCCCATTTTCCCAATTTTACAAAAAGGTCGTATACGTGTGATATGCAGAGAATAACACCCTCCAAAGTTTCCTAGCAAACTCGGTCACTGCTTGCTTGTGGGTTGTTTTGACTGTTTCACTATTGCCGCTTACGCGTTTTTATTTTCTATTGCGACTCCTGCGATATCGTCCCTCAGGTAAATATATGAATAAAAAATAAATATACCCCAACAAATGTGGCACAAAGCCGATGTTGCTTTCAAAACGCAGCATTCAGGTTCTCATGCAAAACGTGGAAGATCACTTTAATGCCACAAAGAGAAAAGTTACTTGGCGCACTAACCGCGATCCGAACAGATCGAAAGCATCAGACCGCAACAAATTGAAAGCATCAGAAGACCGGGAAGGGTGAAACGCTGCGCCAGTTTCCTCATCGCTTGTGCAAGTGCGCACTGCGTCATGTTCCACTTCAGCACAACAGGTTGCGCTAGCAGCTTGATGCGTAACGAAAAGTGCTGGCGCGTTGAATTTATCAGGAAGTTCGCTTGCATTCCGCCATGACTTATCGCGCAAGGCTGCATTTCAGAGTATTCGCAAAGTGACACAAGCAGAGATTAGACGAATTTGTTATGCTTGAATTATAGGGGAATGCAACGGCGGAAAAACGACGTTATTCTAGCTATATTTCTGTTGTGATTCGTTTCATGCCGTTTCTTCAAGTAACCGGCAGACGGAGAGCGTTGCACCACGTTGAAAAACTTAGGTTTGGAAACGTTCATGCGGCGCTTTCTTCACACGAATGTCAAAACTTGATGCGAAATATTGTAAAGAGTAGACAGTTTGTTCCGACGTCTTTATTTCAGCTGAAATCTGCAGATGAACAGGAAAGCTAGTGAAAAAGTTGGTGACCACAGCAGTATGTTTATCATGACATCAAATCTTTGTTTTTGGTATAGCCTTAACTCTGCACAACTGCTCAGTCTGATGAAGATTTGAATTTATATGTTGCTTGAAATGATGAGTTGCTGCCTGTACGTGCTACACCAAAGTATTTTAACTTCTTTTAAGAGGTTTGTTTCATCCAACGTATAAATCAGGATTACCTGGGAGATATTGAATCGGAAAATATTTTTCATAAAGTTTAATTAAAAATTTCTTTATTAAAGTTTTTGTGCAGAACAAGATCTCTTGCCTAACGTTTATAATCGCGAAACTTATTGAAACGGAATGAAAAACAAAGTTTGGGAAATAGGGTTGCTTGATCGAAAATAAATACAACACACTGAACAACCTGTTTCGTTTCTGTGCTGAGGTGTGTGTGCTTCACGCGACAACAATTCCGATGTTTCTAAATCAGAAATGCTTTTTCTCTTTGTTTTGCAAACGAAATGCAAAGTTTGATTATGACTAGGGCAACCAATTTTTTGACCTAAAAACTTAAAATTTTGACTTTATAATTTACATATTTTGACCTATAAATTTCCTGCGTTTGCAACTGCAAAATAATTCAGCCTTAGATGTTGTGGCTAAATCAGAAGCATATTCATGCGCTATACTTCGAAATTTAAAAAAATTAACTTTATGGATGATATATTGATAAGTACATTAATAACTACAGTAGAGTCAAACCTGAGAACACCATAAAGTTGAAACACTATATGTATAGTGGATTGAACATTTATCAAACCAAATATATGAGACCACGTTTCTTGCCTTTCCACGCATAGCGTGCAAATATTCAATCGTTCAGTGATGGGAAAAACAACATCATTACGCCAGAAGACGCAACAAAACCACTATTGCTACAGAACTGCAACTAAACTTGCGAAAGCATATCAGTATCTGTTGTTGTATTTTCAATAAAATACCGAAGAAGAGAAAAAAACTGTGCTGCAAGATGAGTTGATCTAAGGATAAATTTTGACCTAATGATAAATTTGACTTTTTCTTGACCTATTAACTTAGGATTCCCTCATGGTATGAGCGTGAAATTTTGTTTGAAGACGTTTCATAAACTTTAAGAAAGGCAGAAAAATTTTGACTGTATTGACTTTTGGTTGCCCTAATTATGACCAATAAACCTTTCATTCCGATCAAGTGACTCAAACTGTTTTTAAATCTTACTTGCATTTGCTTGGGTTATGGTCATTTTTTACTTTTTTGTGAACAAGAACTTTTAAGAAGATACACTTTCTGGCAACACATCAGTAAGTAATGCGTCTGATCAAGGAAACTCTCCAGTTAGCTGTTTAGGTGTTTCAAATGGGTGTACCAGTGCTAGAGAAATTGGTACAATAACATTTGAAGAAATAGTGAGGAGTTGCTTTCAATAATCCAAGCTGAGCAGACATCTTTAATCACGATTTAAGACGGACTGCATTAGCCTAATAGTTAAAACAGGAGACAGCCTAGACAAGAACTCAACTGGAAAATTGCTAGTGTCTTGTACTGCAGAAAGATGTGGATAGATATCTGTTTCGTTGTCGCCATTCTAAACACAGGCAGACTTCCATAAAAATTAGTAACCAAGTTCGGTGAGGTTAGTATCTGCCTTTGTTCGTGTAACGTGTACAGAAACATTTCTAAAGTAGTATCATTGCTTGGTTGATTGTTGAATCGTTTCAAATACCAGTCGATAACGAAAATAGTACTTTTTCAAGCAGCAACGTGACAACGTGAAAAAGGCTCTATTGCCCAAACGAGGATTATGTTCACTAGCTGGAAAACAGTGGGGTATAAGGATTTAAAAATTTTCGAAGTACAGTACAATGCAGGAAAAGATAAAATGTTATGTTCTCTACTTTACCGGTTATAGACTTATCTTGACATCCCGTTTCCACCGTGTTTGTCTTAAGTTATCAGTTTTCGCGTGTTTGACGATTTCTCCGGTGCTTTGTCCCTTTGTGACGTCTGTGTTTTGGTCCCTGTGCTGCTTTGAGAGTTTTGTGTTCTGTATAGGCTTGCCGTGTGTTTTTTATACTTCTAATTAAAGAGGCTTTGTCCTCACTGCGTGCTGGCAGCTCAGAGCTAGTAAGTCAGGCAGGACTGTTTGTTGCACTGCTTTCTCAAGGTAGTCACGGGACTGCAGATTAGCAAGGGTGCGTTCGCGGTGTGAAAACCGTTAACCAAACCTTTTCCAAACCCCAGCCCTCAAGTGAAAGCCTTTGGCGCCGTGCTTATTTGATCTCCAATTATTGTGTTTCAACATTTTTGAAAAGGTGATAAGCAGGGTTGGTTGGCCAGATGACCGCCATAGTCTTTCACCAATCCTATATGACACAGTACCACTCTTTGTTTACACTGATCAGCTATTATGCCATATTTTCATTTGCTATAATGTTCACTGACGGCTGGTTAACCTAGGGGGCGATGGCATTTTGTATTGCTTCTGCTTATTACCTAGTGTGCGAATGGCATTTTGTATTGCTTCTGCTTATTACCTAGTGTGCGAATGGCATTTTGCATTGCTTCGGCATTTTGTATTGCTTCTGCTTATTATGAAAAAAAAACTTTTAACTAAAATCATTGACAGAAGGAGCAAGATAAATGTTCTAGCCCAGGGCTTTTCAAACTTTTTTGTTCTGTGACCCCATTTTGAAACAGGTTTTTCATGTGACCCCTCGATGAATAGCCCAGATGTTAATGATACATTTAAGCGTCCGATTACAAACCTCAAGAGGCATTTTTGTCTCTGGCGAAATCATAACAATACGCACAATCCTCGGAAGTACCTATGCAGTTATAAAACTACCACATAATGGAAACAGTAAGGCGAAAAAAACAACAAAACACAATTCAGTTTGTAGAAGATATCACGCACCACTAATGTGATAGATGCACTTGATTATTTTTACAAAGAGTATCCACTCGTAGATTGATTCAAGACAACGCAAGATGGACATTCTTAATATTTTTCAAAAAGGATTGGTTTTTGGACTTGATGATTGTCAATTTTGAGAATGCCGCTTCACAAAAAAATGTTGTGCAAAAGGCTAAGAGATTATGAATGTCGTGATCAGAAATGACTGGGCATTCATTTCTTGTTCTTATCCAAAAATATCATATACCCTGTTTTGAAAATTCCAGTTGCCAACTTTTGTCGTTTAATAACTTCGCAAACTCATCCTGGGCATGGCAGGTGTGTCGCCTCCTGAAATATCAATTGTGTGTGGTTTGCGGATCCACCTTCTGAAACTGTGTACGAAGCTTTACCTTTAGTCTAAAACTACTCAGTGTGCTCTGAAAGCAGTTAGCCTAGCCCCCTAGACCTGGACTTCTAAGCACAAGCGTGTCTTCGTGTCGGAATGAACGCAGCAAGGTCAGTTGGTCAGTACGTTAAAAAAATCATGCTGTATCAACGCACAACTTGTTGTGTTTCAGTGGCGGATCCATGGGAGTCAGTTTAGGGCAACACCCCCCCAAAAATCTCTATGGCGCCCCCTTGAATGGCGCCCCTTTGCCATAAATGCGCCCCTTCTTGGTGCCCATGGAAGTAGAAACAGATTTAAAAAACTCTAAAATAAACAATGTTTTTCTCTTAGTTAAACGTCAGGATTTACGTGCCGGACTTTATTCAACCTCATCGAATAGCGTGAACAACGCTATTGCTTCATAATAGTTCCACTGTTTCGTTATTTCTTTGCCCCGTGAGAACTGTCCAGCCCTAGCAAACGCAGTCGCGTTCGCTCAACACAGTTCTCGGCATGCTGCTGTTGCTGTATTATGAAGATGGTCTGTTTTTTTACAAGTTGCTTTCTTTAATGCCTGATGACCGCCTTGAAAGGAATAGGAAAGGCAGCTAAAAAATAGGAATGCAATATGGAAAACTTATTAGTGACTCAAGATTTTACAAACCTCCAAAATGAAAACGAAAAACCAGTTTCAGGGCTATTGCCAGTGCGGTTCGTGAGTCCGCAGTTTGTCTGCATCGTAGTTTTGCAACATGAAGGTGAGTGGATGAGTTTGTTGACGGAACTAATCTCCAGATTGACAGGAGCGTGACGAGGCTAGATGGCGCTCGGGACAAGAAGCAAGTTCGGCGTCCCCATTTTCGAACCTGAGGTCTTTCGGAAGCAAATATACTGCACTGAAGTACTTGTGACATTGTTGGGACTTTTCGGCGCCCGGGGAATTGTGCCCCTTGACCCCCGTCGTTACGCCCCTGATTACTGCGCTCAGCGACGCGCCTCAACAAATTATGGTACACAGCTCTAACCAGAGGCATACGGGAACCTTGGACGCTAGAGGGGGAAATTTTCAATTCGCCCGAATTTTTGCGCTACTTTGAGGAAAACGAATATGAGAGTTTTGCAGGGTGATGGTTCTGCTTAAGAAACTTGCCCAAACATATCGGCAAGTTTTTCCTGAATTTTTAAAATCTTGTCCAAACCTTCCCCCGCTTCGAACACCTATGGATCCAACGCAGGACCTTTGCCAAAATTCTAGCTTTCTTCAGCTTACTGGATTGAATAATTGTTTTAACGTGGTCATAACAATTTTTGCTCAACACTTGAATGTTTGCAATATTTGCAGTCGAAAATTGGGGGAATGACGGCGCCATTTGCCCCCACCTAGCTACGCGTCAGGCAATAGTTACTGATGGCTGCGTGGTTTTGAAACACTTTCAAACTGTGATTATTCCCTGAAAAATCGCATAGTTCGACCAACAAAAATAGTCACTTTTGGCCTACAAAAATTAAGCTCTTACGTGTGCCACACAACGATTGTCGCAGACAACCTTTGGTACTTAAGCAAGTGAAGACCTTTTTGGCGCTCCTCAATTTGACTGCCCCCCCAAACGCCTGGTCTGGATCCGCCACTGTTGTGTTTGGTTGATTGTTATCATTTGATTGGCCAGCCAGGTATCCTATTAAACAATTGACAGCACAAAGCACTGCATTGACCCTAAAAATGCAGTAGAAATAAATTCACAGCAGGCCTGCTTCTTACTTTCTTGCAAAGTTTACAAAAACTTGTGTATCTCATTTGTTAAGCCATTAGTTTCGCGGCCCCAAAATTACATTTCGCGACTCCATTCGGGGTCGCGACACATAGTTTGAGAAGCTCTGTTCTAGCCGACGAATCTACCCGCGTTGATGATAAATCAAATTTAATCATTTTTGTAAAAGCTAGCGTTTATGGCGAAGTGGCACCTGTGACCTTTCCACACTGGATTTGGTTGAATTGGAGACCCTGTGTGCTTCTCATATTAAAGACGCAAATTCGAACTGTTTCTTGAAGAATGGCTTCACCAATGAGTTGCTGTAGGAAGTCATCATTGGATTTTGCTGTACTGGAACCAGCGTAATGTTGGTGACAAAATCAGGGTTTGAAAATTGCTCAAAGATGAATTACCTGATATAGTATTGTGGCTCTGCCTCAATCACAGACTTGAACTTGCTGTCGACAATGCACTAAATGCCACCAGTGGCACAAATGAATTGCAGTCTTTTCTTGAAAGTTTATATTCTTTATATAGCCAGTCACCGAAGAACGTGCGAGGACTTAGTGCCTTTGACCATGATTTGCATATCAGCCTCAAAAAGAATCAGAAATGTGTTTATTATTCGTTGGGTGGCTTCATCTTTCAGAGCGGAATCAGCAATAAAGCATTCTTTTCCAGCCTTAGCCCAACATTTTCAGAAAGCTTCAAAAATGAAACTAGACAAAGTGCAGAAAAAGCAAGATTTCAAGGATTACTTTCCTAATTAGCGCTAATGGCGGACGTCTTCAACGATTAAAAACTTGTCAGAAACACTACAAAACCGAAATACCACACTGCCAACAACCCAAAACTTACTGTTCATACAACAATTATTGAAAGCCTTATTGTTTCTCCGGGAGAGCATTCTATTTTGGCTCAACTTGCAGAAGAAGCAATGTCGTTTCACGATGCACAATTGCGAGAAGGTAGAGGCCCAATCATCAACCAGGCTCAGTTCATTCGAGCTGCAGCTGGGAACACGTAACAATTAAGGCTCTTCACTACGGTATCAAACAGAGCAGGAGCGCAATCAGGGGGGCATTTGGACATTTCCCCCCACCCAAAATTTTAAAACTTTGCATAGCAAGTTTGACATTTGCAGAAACTTTCAAAGAATAAAGATGAAATTTAAGGTCACGTAGAAAAAGCTTATTTGAATTTTTCTTTGTCCGACTTGTTAATTATCTCCTTACAAGATTTATCTTGAGTCAAGCCAGCTGATCGAAATTTCGTAAATTATTGTTATTTAACCACAAATACACTGTAATTGTCAAAACGTGGGTGATAATTTCACATGTTGGTATTTCTAAGGCATTTCTTATTCTTTTATTCGTGTACCACTCTCAAAATTTTCCGACATGCAATGTGTGTTTACACTTGCTTTTGTTTCTTGCCTATCTTCTGAGGACGAGAGTTTGCACAATGCGCAGACTTTCGAAATGTCAATAATAAATACTGCATTGTTATTACACCAGTGGAGCAAAGCTTACAGCCAGTCGACTATGCCTAGTGACAGAAACAGCACACTATGACAGAAACAGCACACATTGTGTTAGCTTTATGTTTTCCTGGGGTTACTTGTAGGCTACTTTTTAAGAATTGTTGCATTTTTTGCTTTGCATTTTTTGAATTTATTAGAAATGTTTTTTCCAACACTTGCCTTCTATTCGGCATAGCAGTGCAAGTGTGCGATTGCATTTGGTGGTGCTTAGATGTCTCCAGTGAACAATAACACTAGGTCATATTTAACAATATTCAGTCCCGTCGCCACGGGGGAACTTTGGTGGGTTTAGCCACCCAAATAAAGCTCCAAGCCCCTTTAGATTGAAATATAAAACACTAAATCAGTGCAGTTTTAGTCAATTTTTATAAAGTCAAGCACCTCTGCACTAAAGTAAAGCCCCCCTATTGAAGACTTTCTGGCGACGGTTCTGACGATATTCACAGGTCTATGTTGGATTTGATAAGGTTAATCACATCGAATTAATGTTCATTACAACGGAAAATCACAATGTAGGAGAGACATTTATGTGTGACCCAGTGGCGTAACTAGAGGTTTGAACCAGGGGGGGGAAAGCTTAGCTGAAGGGGGGCCGGTCGGTCACCGTAGGGGGCCCACTAACCAAAACTTGGAAAAAAGGTTGAGAAAAGATAGTGAATCATTGGATTTCGTGGATGTCTGTACTAGCTAAAGAAAACACCCCGAAAAACGCAAAAAAACAACAACCTAAAAATATTAAATATCAAAATGTCAAGTAAAGGGGGCCCGATTTTTACATTCAGCTTGCCAGGGGGCTGCTCGCCCCCTGTCAGTTACGCCACTGATTTGACCCCCTAACTGTTTGTCCTTGCTCCTGTAGTGACTTCCCCACTTTCAAATTCTAGAATCGCCACTGCTCCGGAGCAGGAGCCACACACATGAAAACCATGAGCTCCGGAGCTGGAGCCATGTTCATGAAAAAAAGAGCTCCAGTCCAGAGCCGAAGCTGTATCATTTGTCAGACGGCTCCGTAGCCCTGCGGTTGGAAGAAAGCAAATTGAAAACATCTTGCTCTCGTGTTATTGCCACTAATAAAACTGTTAGGGTGAAAGGTGGTTTAGGTAGATCAGTTTTGAAAGGTGAAATATCTGTCGCTGCAGTGTCAGCAATGTCTTGGCAGTTAATTGCCAAGTCTGCAATGCAGACGCTAACGGCATTTCATTTGTCTATTTTTTACACAAGATTTCATCATTTTCCACGTTTGATTTAAGCTTCCGAAACTGCCTTATCCCAAACATGGTATAACCCCAATAAGAAAACTGATATCTTATATTCTGGTAATACACATGTCATGGATCTAGCAAACTTGCTTAAAAAATGCCATATTTGATTCAGCCTCAGTCGTCCAAAATCACATCAAATTCACCTGAAGGTTTCTAAACTAAAAAAAACAAAAATCACATGTTCAATTATATAAATAGATCCTCAAAACTATTTTTCAGAACGGTATAAATTTCGTTTTATGTACATTCAAACATGACACAACCATACCAAGCGCAGAGTGACAGAATTTATTTAGTAACCACATATACGCTAAACTTTTATTCGCTTCCTGTGCCAAGACATAGATTAAATGCTGTCGATATACACATGTGACATTCACCTGAAGGTTTACGTAACACCGAAATATGAATGCTACGAACGTACATAAGAACAAGAACTGTTTTCTCACTATGCAGCTTTAACAATTCTACACTATCCACAGTAAAACATACCCGCTTTTCACTCTGCGTCTACGAAATAACTAACAAATAACACGAAACTAGAGAAGCATTGCAATTGAAAAAATTATATCCTTTGTATTTCAACACGATAACTGGAAATGGTGCAAACGCTATTTAGAATATTTTTTCACAAAAAAATTTCATTTCAATTTCGAAAGTGTAACTTCTTAAATTAGAAAGGAAAAAAGCTAGAGCAATACAATTTGACACGCTAGCAGGCTCTCATTGCTTATCACTAAGATCGTTATGCAACCGGCAACAAGCTTGACTCGAAATTGCAAACGTTTGACACAGTAAGGATAATCTTCATTTAAACGCAACAAATCAGACTGCCATGCAGGCACATGGCCAAGAGGAAATGTTCATGGGACACAATCAAGTGGGATGGAGTTCGAATCCCGGGGTAGGTGTGATTGTGTGGTTCCCCCGCAGACACGCAAAGCCCCCCTATTGAAAACTTTCTGGTGAAGGTTATGTGTAGGCTACTTTTCAAGAATTTTTGCATTTTATATTCAGTGCTTAGCCGTTGCAAGGATTTCACAGCCAAGCTCTAAAGTTGCAAGGGAAATTTGAATTTCACAAGGGCCTCAAAGTTATTAGGTATTGTATAGGTAGCCCTGGCCCAAATATTCGTAATAAAATTCAAGTTGCATTCCTGCCTGCATTCCTTTCAAGAGTATTTCAGTTGGCGGACGAAGTCTCGTATCTACGATGAAAACAATAGCGTCAGTGATTAAATATATCCTGACATTCATACCAGTCTCTTGTATCTAACAACTTCACCACTCGCAATATCGTCTGCAGAAATTATCTCACAGTAAATATATTCAACTGAAGTTTCAAAAATCTAGATCAGGATTGGGAACCTATTTACTATCACTGGTCGCATGAATTGTGCATCATCGCTGGCGGGCCGCAAAATCAATTAATTTTATCCTAAAACTCTTGCTTTCTCTATGAGAAAGAGTCAGTTCCTATGACTTACTATCCGACTACCTGCTCATCATGGAGATTCGTTTTGACGCGATTTTGTACTCTAATTGAGTAACGAAAATTCTGATACGGACCATATCCAATGTTCATGCAGGCCGCAGGTTGCCCACCCCTCTTGATGAATTTGCTAAAACCAGGTGAAAAGTTAGGCAGGTTTACTTGTAGCTGAAACATCAGCCACACTAAAGCCATGACTGCACTAGTTGAGTACGGAACAAAGTGTCTGTAAAAGGCTACTAATTTTTACTGTCCTCATCGTTCGGTCTGCATCTTGATTAAAACTGAAACGTTCTTATTTTCGGAAATGCTGCGAAGAGAACTTTATCTGTGACAGTTTGCGAAAAAGTTGTACCACGGTTGAATAAGCACGATGACGTCATCGAATGAAAATTGCTCCCCCCGGACATGAAGAGCTGGTTACGCCCCTTGAAACAGAGCATAGGCTAACGTTGCTGCAACTCGCCAAGTGATGTACAAAAACCTTGTTAGTCAAATGGCTGTTATTAATCCACACAATTAGGTTCATGAAAATCGTCGATTGAGCGAAGACGAAGTAAAAAGTTTATGTAAGACCTTTCATCTCAATAACCAAGAAATCCATCTTGGTTTTATTGAATACAAGGCAAGTGTTGGAAAAAGCATTTCTAATAAATTCGACAAGCTGCTTGTGGCAGCTAGTAGTTGACACTCTATCACCAAGCAATGCCGACTGTGAGCGAGGGTTGAGCGCAATGAACAATGTTACAAACAATAGAAGCCTGATAACTACAAGCAATGCCCCCAACTTGCTATTTACCAGCACTGTGGGATCTCCTAACCATCCATACGTCAAAACACGGCTTGGAAAAGGAAGAGCTCACTCAACAAGTGGCATGGCTGGTCAAAAGCAAGCGAAAAGAGTATAATTACTATGAACCTTTGTGGAAAGCTTTTAAATAATTTTCTACATTTGTGCTGTTGTGTTGTGGTATTTATCCTCTTAACACGCGGAAAAACGGCGGAGGTGTTACATTTAGACAACTCAAGTTGCACTGCCTGACCCACTTTCGGAGATAGTGCAAGTTGCGGCACGAAGCCCATAATACTTTTTGCTTGATTTTTAAATGGTTGTTTTCAAAATGTACAGTAGATTGTTTTGTGGTTTTAAAATGTACAGTACAGGGTGGACCAAAAGTAGACGTGCTCTTGATTGCTTTTTTACAATTAGGCTATGGCTGAAATTTCGAGACTGTATATTGACAAATACTGGGCCGTTCCAGTAAGAAAATTATTCTACTTTCATCACTGATGTTAAGAGACCCCGAGCCAGTGGCCACAGAGTTAACGTTTGAAGCCTTTCATACATTCTAAGAGAAATAAACCATTGCTAAAACGTGAAGTGAACAATGAAACATTCTTTACATCACTGAGATTATATTATTAAATTCATTATTTTG
>JGI24158J21664_10005224_pt1 | contig 16917 bp, 10 predicted proteins | sample Ectturendosymbi3_FD_21664 | JGI IMG/M metagenome (IMG submission 21664)
GTTTAGCTGTGGTTTTAACGTTTTGCTGTGTACATCACCTGACAGAAGTCACAGCGTTTCGAAACTTCGCGTTAGTGTGCTCGACTGTGTTCTCAGTAACGATTAGAGCTTCATTCGGTGCAAGGACATTTGTGATCGACGAGTCCAGTTCGGAGAAGCAGGCGAGGCGCGGAGTTCAAATTTATAAAGTACTGTACGAAACGCCGGGCCGATCGCCCGGGTAAATCTACACCCCCTATTGACGACTTTCTGGCGACGGTTCTGAGCACTTCTGTTTCGTGCCTTTCCATCCACTTCCGGTGTTTTGCGACACTCACGTAGCTCTGGGAAGCTGTTCAATCTATCTCGTTTCCGGCCCCGCTCAAAGACTCACCGGGTGTTTGTACGTGAACTGCTCTATGACGACTGATGCAGCCTTTGCTGCCCAAAGTATTGCAGGATGCACAAGCAGGTCCGTCGCCAGGAGTCAGCAGTATGGGGGCCAAAAACCAGTACGGGGGCACATTTTTAAAATACAGTATTGGATGTATGTAGCAACTGGGGGGCCAAACGTGAAATGGGGGCACCGATTTTAAATGGGGGGGGAGCGGGCACCACTGGCGCCCCGCTGGCGACGACCCTGTGCACAAGTACTGTGTAATTGTTTCGCAGCAGCGTGCGTTGGCTTTAGAATGAAGATAAGTTTGAGCAAATCATTTGTCCATGTTCAGGGCATTTCCGACCTCGTAACTATCAATGATGTTGCCTTAAAAAGTTGTTGAAAAGTTCTGCTATCGTGGATCAAGCGTCACTGCATCTGGATCCCTCGTTTCTGAGCTAGATGAACGCAAGCTGCCTCTACGTTTGGAAAACTTCGCTCTCGGGTCTGGGCAAACCAGCACCTATCCGTTCACGTCAAGATTCTCGGTGTCTCTTGGCATGACCGTATACCAAATTCTACAATTATGGAGAGAACTGGTGCTCCCGATATATTCTCTCTCCTTAGAATATATCGACTACGCTGGAGTGGCCATGTGTGCAGAATGGAAGATGGTCAGTTTCCGAAGGACATCTTGTATGTATGGGCAACTACCCTCTGTTTCCCGACCTGTCGGTCGCCCCATACTCCGCTACAAGGACGTACTAAAAAGAGATTTAAAGGAACTCAACATAAATACGGAAAACTGAAAACAATTGACACTGGAGCGTGGTCCCTGGCGCTCCCTCTACAAGACAGACGAGCATATTCGATCCAAGCATATATCACAGACTGCAATCATCGCCGAACTGATCGTCGGACACGACGGGAAAGGCCATAGAGAAAGGCAATTACCGTTAGGTTTTTTGTCTGGGAGAACACAACACGCAAAGAACTTCAACCCTTGAGTTAAGAAGCAACGTAACTGCAGAATTTGCCTATAACGGCACCTCTAGGGGATTGGATAAAGAGCGTTATTGCCGAATTGACGTTATAAGCGAATTGAAATGCATGTAAAAGATGCCATCGGGACCGAACAACATGCAACGTTATAAGCGAATTAACGTTACAGACGAAGCCGTTATAAGCGAATTCAACTGTATAAAACAGATTTACAAGAGGTTTCAGGCCACATTCGGATTAAACTAAAACAGTTAGTTTCATGGCAAATTGTTATTTTCAGGGCAACTTTTTTCCGGCCCTCCCCCCAGCAAATACTTTCCCGTACACATATGCCATCGTACATTTCATTTTTGAATGATGAACCTGAACAACTACGACAGTTGCATGAAGCATTATTCCTTGAAAACTCAGATGGAGCCATGGATGGTGTCTGCAACAGCAATCTACTCCCATAGTAATCAGTCTGTGTGTGCAGGCAGTGAAGACATGGTATGCAATACCCGATGATTTTAAGAAATTTGGGTGAAAATCGGCACGTAAATCATGAAGTTCAACGAAGTGCGAAACATAGTTTAGAGTATTTTGTACCTCTGTTTCTACTTTGATAGCCACGAAAAAGGTGTGCACTTTGATCAGCCGTTTGGGGGTTCGATTGTCCTGACTGCCCCCCTGGATTCTCCACTGATGCAATCCCATTGTTCCCACGACACAAATTATACGACCTTAAATCAGAACAGTTATTTGCTGTGTTTGCTTTTGTCTTTCAACAACTATATCAGTTGGTCACCGTAATACAGGATCGTTAAATAATTGATGAAAAATGAAGATTTGTAAAAAGCATCAGACGTTTGAAGAGATTGGATAAAAAAGTTAGATGAAGATACAGAGTGTGGTAAAAGCGATACAGATTATTTCTCAATAAAGCATCAAAAGTCTTGACACGATGGCTAACTTGGTGTGGGCGTCCATTTACATTTCTGGGTATGTAATGCATAATTCGGTAGGCATTGTTGTTTGCAGCGCGTAAGCGCCTCATACTAGTCTGTGTGTATTTGCTCCACAATTAGCAAGCATACATCGGCACGCAGTAGGCACAAAATAAAGTGTTTTTTTTACTGCAGGAGAGCACTGATCGAATGTGCCTCGGAGCGTGTTTGCTGCACAGTACAGCGATTTCACTTGTCTCCAGTGGCGTGCAAAGGGTGGGCCGAACCGCCCCGGGCATCCAAAGAGTGAAATTACAAAAATTGAAATGCTGTGACTAGACCAGTGGTTCTCAAACGGGAACCACTTGGCTCACTAAGGGAGGAATTTTTCATTCCTGGGAGGAAATTTGTTCCAGGGAGGAAAAGCTGTGGATGAAAAAACTTTATTTTTTAATTATTAGTTTATTCAGCACATAAAAACAACTGCACAGCGAGGTTGGCTTAGATGCGTCTGTCTACAAAATGCAAGCACAAGCTCCTTCATCATCATTTGAGTCAGTTCTTTCAGTCCACTGCTTGGCCGCGCTAGATCTAGCGGCTGGTGTTGAGCAGCAAATCGATTGTCTCGTCATCCAAAACCGTGCAGTCCATGGGGAGGTCGATGGATTGGACATTGGAAGAAAACACGGTTAACGGTTTGATTTTCTGCGCCACACTCACAATTCGCAGAAGTGGCCATACTCCATTTGTGCAAGCAGGAGCGGAAACGTCCGACACCAGTTTGGAGGCGGTTAATCGCATTTGTTATTTTCGTCAGATGAACTGATCAGTTGTTGTGCAGGGGGTATAAATGGATGTCTCTATTTGAGGTGCCTTGCATTTCCTCTCGATGGACAGGCGAGTGCTGAGTGGAACGGTGTCCGTTCAAAACAGACCGGTTCATAACAGACCAATCATAACAGACCATTCAAAACAGACCACGTTCATAACAGGCCTCTTCATAACAGACCGCATTCATAACAGAGCGCGTTCATAACAGACCAGTTCATAACAGACCACGTTCATAACAGACCACATTCATAACAGACCCGTTTGTAACAGACCACGTCCATAACACAATATATTCATAACAAACCCGTTATTAAGGTTCTCTGTTATGAGTATATACACGGCATCAGGGACACGCCTGTTGCATAAATTTGTTTTTTCATTTTATTGCGCAATTCGTGGTATTAGTAACATTAACCTCTTCTCGACCTCCTGAAGTGTATGTCTTACTGTCTATACGTAAGAGAGGGCATCTATTGCGTAATCACATAACGGGGGATGCTTCAACATGTTTGGAATAGGATTCATGTAGAAAAAGTGCCGATATGAGTAAGTTATTCTTGTCATCTTGCATTTTATTCCTTATAATACACGGAAGCGACGATTTTTCTAAAATCTTAAGTAGAATACAGAGATATCCAAGTATATAAAATAAAAGGACTATATACAAACAAACATCGTGTTTTGGAAATGCAACTTACAAATGTTAGTTTAATTCTTGTTATTTTGTGTTGGTTACCACCTCTACTTCCTTGAGATCTCATAGTGGAATGTGTCAACAATCTTACTGTAAGCGCACTATGTAAATTTGTAAATGTGCATCTACGCATATTGTCTTGAAAATTTCATCAGTTCTAAATGGTAATTCCACTTTTGTTTTATTGAAATCCTACGATTCCTACTTTATTATCGAATAAAAGCATAAAAGAAAACTGCGATAAATATGAAAGTGGAGCGCTGAAGCTCAAGCAAAAACCCAATTCCTTTGCATTGGAATTATTGACTTTTAAATTAAGTGACTTTAAAAGTGTCCAATGGTAATTGTTCAGCACTTAGTTGCGCTGTGATCTTTTGAGCAAAAACAGTTTCACAGAATCGTTTCATTAAGATAAGTGGTATGGTAATCATCAGGGGCGGCAGAGAGCGGGGGCATTGCCCCTGACCTTTAAAAAGGGGGGCAAAGGGGACAGATGTGTCGTTTCATAACGATATCATAGTTAATTTCATGTTTTATCAAAATCGACTTGAAGCAAACTTATTGCAGCTATTCGAGCACCCACAAAATAAAAAATAGTTTTCTATAAATTCTGTTACTATTTCTGAGGTCAACATTGTTGCTGAACAGAAACAAGCACAATTGGTAACGATTTTAAAGTTTCCATTGCCCTCAACTATTTTACCGCCCCGCCGCCCCTGTTCCGGCGTCCGTGGTAATCATGCACATTTTGGAGGTGACCTGTGTTACTTGCAGACTTACAAGCATACAAATTTATTTATAAATATAAATTAGGTCTGGTTGCCATTAACTGCTTTGCCTTTATAAGCCCAGAATTTATTATTTTATGTAACGTAGTGACGTAAAGTCTGTAATAAACCTTTTAATGAAGTGTTATTTGTTTCTTTAGTTTTGAATTCTACAGACCTTGGTGTAAGTTAGCTAGGAACTTGGAAATTAAAAAGTTACTGTCTTTGATTTTGGTCCCCGCATATCCCAAACCTGGTTCTAATAATAGATATCAGCGCTACGATGCCTGTGCACATGTGATACATGCGACATCAGCGAGTAGCGACACTGGTATACTGTAGTATGCCTATGACACCCGCAATGGTGCTACATTTACACGTTCCCTCTTTAAATCGTGTGTAGAGATCAACATGTTCATTCTGCTGCCGTTATGGTGGTTTTGTTTACGCTGATTGAAGCTACCGCTTTGTTCGCATGTATGTTTACAAAGTTCTGACGCAGATACAACAATATTAAGGCATCAGTTAAAACTTAAAGACTACAGTTTTATCCATCTTTTCTCGTTAGTATTCCCGTTGATGTGAGTAGCTTCACAGCGATTTAGAACGACTATGGCATGAAACTGCACTGAAACGATGTAAGCTTCATGAACAAATGCATCAAAATGAACCTCAAAATGAAACATAAAAAATGAAACATCAACCAAAATGAGAGAAATTTTGCCCTGAAACGGAAGTATTTACTGCCAATCTATTGCTTGCGTTTACGTGTGATTGGGAGTGGATTTTCCTGAAGTTTTGCACATTATTACAAAAAAAGATAGTGTAACTTGTTTTATGGGCGTCAATAAAGTTTTCGGCTGAAAAGTGACGTTTTACAGAACAAGAAAAGAATATTTCAAAAATATAGTGCAATCAAATTCTGAAAACAAATAACTTTCGGGGAGAACACACGTAAATACTAAAATACTTAAATGTCGTTTATGGTGGCGGTTTGAACTGCCTGCTATGCATTTTCTAATACAACATGTTTACATAAAAAAAAACTTTTGCAAAAATCTTTTGAAGACTTTAAACAAGCAGTGTTTGCGTTAACGCTTAAAACGTTGCGATGGTTACTGAAGAACTTGAATTAAAAACGACGTTATTTATTGATGTAATATACTGTGAGTTAGACTGCAATAGCTGACAATTAGATAATGCTTCTAAATGCAGCATAATTTCGATACTGACGTTAGCCTAACTATTATTAGCTGAGGACCAAATGGAACATACAAAAGTGGTCAAATAAACTTTTATCAACTTGAAGCATCTGGTTTGGATGTTGAAATGACATATTACTACGAAAATCTCGCAGATATCCTCTTTCGACGCAGGTGCCGGGTAAACCTTGTTACAAATGAACTACACTGGTCAAGCATTGTTGCGAGTACAGTACTAAGATTCCATTCTCCGCCACACTGAAGGTTGTTCTTCCAAACTTTCGAATTAAATGACTTGCCTAGTAATCAGGTGGGCTGATTGTTGGTGACGGAAATACTTTCCGAGAAGTTGAATTTCCCGTTGTAGACAAATCGTTATTTCATGGCAGACTCCGTTACGTCCTTGCCGTAATGCAAGTGCGTATTTACAAAAAGAAGTCGACATTTAAGCTCACCATCTTTCTCCAGCCTTAAGTGTGGCCAGGCGTGGGTTGAGCCTGTTATTTAAAGAGCTCCTGCTGAGCTTCGCCATGCTGGGAACACTTGCAGAATGACGAGCATCAGCTGTAAGGGTGAAACTACCTTCCTTATCTTGCAGCTGCGACTTTTGCATTTTTCTGGTGAGGTGACTGAAATCGGGAAAAGCAGCATGTTGCTTGACGGGATCCAATCGTTTATGCTCTTCGACATTACTCCACGGATTTTTTGCGGAAATTGGCGATTTACGGTGGGAAGTTAGAAGACGCAGTAAAGCATTTTTGTACATTGTCCATGTTTCGGATGCTTCTAGGCAGGCTCTCGATTCAGCAACAGAAGGAAAATCATGGTTCTGTGAATACCAAAGGAGTTGAAACTGGTTTAATCTTAGTTAAAGAAACGTGACAGAAAGGGGTGTATAGATAGGCATGAAGTCCTTCAGCACTTTTTTCAAATCATATGGTGAAGGATTTGAAATATTTTGAAGTATATTTTTTAACTTCTGCCATCTGTAAACTTAAAGCACCCACGTGATTAAACCGTTAGAAGAACAAATCTATTGAGACAAATAAGACAACAATTTCTAACTTCGTTTGGAATAAATAAGGCAACAATTTCTAACTTAACGTTTTGAAACATTATTATTAAAGAATTACTGTGCATCAATTTAAAACTCAATTTGGAACAGACTAATAGTCACCGCGTTACACGTACAAAATGAATGTACCTACAAGCACAGATGAAGCTAGGGGTTGATATGGCCCCGAATTTAGTTTTGGCCCTATACAGGATGTTCCAGAAGTCGCGCACCAGAGCGGTATGTCGCCCCATTTTTTCCAAACATAAAAATCAATTTAACTCTTTCTTGTATTGTTAGTTTTTCACCCATATCTAATTAAATCTGAAACATAAAAAAACAAATGATTATATGGTGCGCGACTTCTGGGACACCCTGTATGTACCCCAAATATTATTTTTGTTGGACGTCATATGCGTCGGCAGGCGGGGTCACCATCATCCGAGTCTTTAGAGACCTTGATTGGCTTTCTAGCATATCCGGAAATCAAAAAGTTTCAAAAAAGATGAAATTAGCCATTTCAGGCCAAATTTTGGCCAACCATAACTCGGCAGCAGATTGAGATAGACAGCTATTCAAACACCCTAAAGACTCGTGAAGTCTTGTAGTTTAGAATGAAAAAAAATTTTTAACTTGTGGACTTGGGGTTTTTGGTTGATAACGTCATTAGTGGGGTATGTTTTGCCTTTTGATGACGTCATCACCGATCCAATCGAGCCAATATATTGACTCAAAGTTTTATTGGATTCTAGGCTATAATACGAACATTAAGAGCCCTTGATCGACTTTATAGCGTTTCTGGTTCCAAAGTTAGGGCCAATAAAACCAAACTGTTTACAAATACCTGGAAGAATTCTTGGGAATTTCCCTAATTAATATTCGGTTATTTCGCCATAACTTATGAACCAGAAACGCTACAAAGTCAATCAAACCCTCTAAAGACTCGCATTACAGCCTAGGATCCAAACAACTTTAGGCCACAAATCTGTTCGATTGGTCGGCTCCCAGGGGGTGATGACATCATCCAAATACAAACAAATATGCAAAACATCCTCCCATTATATAAACATAGAAAAACCCGCCATTCCAAGCTTAAAATTTTTTTTCTGTCTAAACTACAAGACTTCAAGAGTCTTTAGAGGGCTTGAACAGCTCTCTAGCTCAATCTGCTGGCGAGTTATGGCGTTGCAAAGTTTTGGCAAAAAAGTGTTAGCCGTGGGTCATAAAGGGAACTAGGTATAAAAATAAAAAAGTGAAAAAGAATAATTGATGAGTTACAAAAGAATAACAAAACTAAAATTATGGAGTGTAATTTTATGCGGTAAAAATGGGATGTGTAGTGTGCACATTATAGAACAAGAAACAAAAACGTAAAGATACATAAAAACGAAAAAAATTACATTGTACGAATTACTGAAATTCTCAGTATTTTGCTCGTGAGCAGTGAAATGTTACCAAAATGCATAATTATGTATCTTTTTCATACGTATTTCTTAAGTTTCTATTTGAAGGTAAAAGTGGCAGAAGATTATTACAGCCTGGTATTGAGGACCACAGTTTAGGGCCAACAAATGTAAGGGAACATTTCACTGAAGAAGAGTTAACTCTAGGTAAAAACAGGTTGTTAGAAGTGGATAATCTTGTGGAGTTGGAAGGAATAGAGTTGATTGAAATAAAATATTTGTCGAAATCAGTGGTGAACTTAGTGTTGCGGGGCCCGAGACAAGGCTGAAAATGGGGCACTCTGATGATGTCATCATACTCATCCAACCGTGATAAGACCTTTTGATCAAGCCTAGGAAGGAGATATGCCTGCCACCCAAGGATACGTTACTGGGACTCCGGCATGACTAACATAACAGAAAATGCGAAAGGTGTTCCACTGGCGACTTCTACCACGGTGTTATGCATTTCTCTATGCCGCAGTAGGGGTAATGGTTAGGAGACCGGGGTAGAGATAGCCTTAGAGTTAAAGTTTCGAATAGTGGTTAGGTTTAGTGTTAATATTCCCGGCAAATCTTTGGCGAGCTCTATGTAGGGATTGTAATAATATTCCAGTGTTCATTTACTAAAAACGCAGTATTAAGCAAAGAAGGTTATACTGTAATTTACAATAGACTCAATCAAAATGGCAAATCGAGTTTGATACAGATTAAATGGAGTACAAAGCAGGTCTACGCTTGAAGACAAGAAAACTCTTGGGATTTCTTATGCTCTTAAAGCAGGGGCCCTTTTTCCACCCTCTTCCACACTATACTATGAGAAGCTTCATTCTCTGACACTGAAAAAAATTCATTTGGTTGAAAATTTTGCCCTTACTAGATAGGGTCTTTTCAGAACTTCTTGTAATTTTAACCCACAGATTTTTAAGGTTTTGAAGTTAGTTTGAAGCTTTTCCTTATTTACACATTAGATATGCTAGTGAGGCTCCTTTGAAAGCAAAGTACTCACACATTACAGTTGCTGTGGAAGCCCTTTTGAAAGCAGAGTAGGCGTACTTACACATTACAGTTGCTACTGGAGGCCCATTTGAAAGTTTAATACTTGCACGTTGCTGTTGGGAGACCGTCTGGAAGCAGATTACTTACACATTGCAGTTGCTGCTGGGGGCCTTTTTGAAAGAAGAGTACCTAGACATTGCAGTTGGTATTGGGGGCCCCTTGAAAAAAAGAGTACTTATATATAATCTGCTTCGGAGCGTTTTATATGAGCGGATAATACGTTTTTCATCAAAAAGAGAAAAATTTACGCCCGAAACACGTCGAGGGGGCCCCTGAAAAGGGGGCCCGAAACAAGCGCCTCGCTCGCCGCCCCTTAAACACACCACTGGTTAAAATGGTGTGGAAGCAGTTTGTTGCGATAAGAGTGCATGAATTTGCCTACTGATAAGGCATAAAATTTAGGAATGTTTAAGATGTTTAAGTGCTGGAAAGATTCTTCCAGATATGTCTGGTTAGTTGGTCTTATTAGCTTTATAGCTTTATTTTGAAGTTTAATGAGAGGCTGAATGGTTGCGTTTGAAACACATCCCCAATTGAGGATTGAGTAAGTGAGGTAGGGATGGAATAATGAGTTATAGACAACTAATATAGACTTTTGTTGCAGTTAACATTTGTCGCATGCGCTGATGGTCATGAAACGACTTTCAACATAAAACATTGCACCTTCAGGTCAGGGGTGCACAACCTTTTCGCTATTTCCGGCAGCATTGCGCTTATTTATGTGAATTATGGCCGCCAGTGTGCTCAAAATTTTTAATTTTTTTGCATTGCTTCTGTTCTGCTTTTACACACTGAGCCCTGCTTCCACACGTCTGTTTGGCAGTCTTTCTAGTTTCTAATAAGTATCTTAATACAGTAGACAAAGAGTTTTTATTAATGCACGGCCGCCACAACTAATATTTTAAATGACTATACGGCCGCATAAATTTTAGCGAAGGCCGCAGGTTGTGCACCCCTGCTTTAGGTTAACAAGTCTCAAAAGTTTAATTCTGGCAATAATGAACCAGTACCGTATTTACTATTCGATTGTAAGCCGCGGCTTATGATGTTTTTTTTCATATTATTTCATAATAGTTAGGCTAGATTTGCTATTTCATTTCAACCAAACCGCTTACAATCGCATTGCATTAGATCTCACAGAATTGCTCTAGATTAATTTTTGACGTTCAATACTTTTCCTTCATGTGTAAAACCACTTACCTAGATTTGGAGTATTCTTATTTGCATAAAACCTGCTAAACTGAACCCAATGCCATTTGTAAAACTTGCAAATTAAAAAACACAATTCGTCTAGGATTTTTTGACATTAACACAAACGGTACGTCTAATAGGATGCACCAGATCATCGTTTTCTTTTCTTGAAAGACTGTTAGAAAAATATCGTTTAATATATGTTGTGAGTATATGTGACAAATATGGAAATTTACTCACCACTCCACTTAGTTTCATTAGTAAATTAGTTGGAGCGTGCTTCAAAAAAAACTTGCGCTTTACTTTCACAACATCAGCACCGTTACTTATCAATGCAATGCTTGTCACATTTTCTGTTCCACCGAACAAATCGTCCAAGCCCTGCGCAAAAATGTGAAGGTAAATTAGATTTGCTGCATTTGAACAGAACTCAAGAGGATTTTTAAATACAATAAGTTGCATAAACGTGTATTGTGTATGCATGTAAAGGTGCTCACCCGACAGCAGATGGCATTTAAATAGTAGGTTTAGCAAAGCATTTGCGATAAGGTTGTTTATTAGTTATTTTGCCTAAATAATTAAAATTGTTTGGAAAGAAAGAAAAGGTTAGCCTCATCCGTTCTAAGATGCGCTGCAGACCTTCCTTAGGCAAGAGGCAATAGCAAGCAAATTTAACCCAGAAATGGAAAACGCAAATAGATTTTTAACTCACAAAACTGTCTCCGGCTTTTAATCTTCCTAACTCGAGATGAGCGCGACGTAGCGCTGGTGGTGCACTATTGATCATCCTGCTGTGTTGGTTGAGGCGAGTCTGGCGGTCGCTTGTCTGAGGTCTCCGTGATACCGAACCAGAAAAGCGTGAGCTGCTGAGCATCAGTCCAGACGGGAAACGATCTTCGTCCGTCGCTGTGCTTTGTGAAACGCTGCTCTGTGCTGCGTATCTCGGATTGGGTTGTCGCAAACGAAGCACTGTTTTTCTCTGGTTGACAGGCGCTGGCATTGATGGATAAGGCGCAGCTTTCAGAGGATGTTCCATCTGCAGGTGCACAAATCATTGCATGTAGTTAAATTTTTCTATTCCCTGTAACACGTGTTGCTGAGATTGTTTGTAGCAAATGCATAAAATGCATACAATTATCGAACAGCTTATTGGCAGCTGTGCTTTCGAAACTTAGTGCGAAACATTGTAACAGAACTTTGCTTTCGATGTTGTTCTCAACAACCGTTTTCAGCACAATAACATTTTAGTTTCGTGTTTTATGGTAGTTGTAAGCTCATAAATGTTCTGAATATACACCATTGAGTTGCAAATTTTGACCGACCACGCCGGAAAAACAAAAAGATGCCCTTGCAAATTATTTGCTATACCGGTGCTGCTGATTCTTATCCCAGTTTGGATTGCACAAAACTCAGTCATACAACAAATTTCTTCAACAATTTTTTTGTTGCAAAATGAAAATGTGCAAGTGACATTTCAAACTACCTCTGGAAATTTTATTTTCATTCAGATACGCGCACTTCGCAGCTCAGTTCGGTGATTTCAAGTGCACAAAGCTCATCATACCTTTTTTGAAGAAGACATGGCTTGAAAAGATTGGTGTTCAGCGTAAGAGTCCTTTTCGTTGCTTGCGTACATGTTCTTTTCGACAGATAAATACCTTTTGCTTTGCAGTGTTGGTCTGCGTCAGGAAAATCAGCATCTTATAACAAAACATAAATATGTAGCAAATACTTTTATTCAAAAATTTTTTTCAAAACATGTTTTTCAAGTAAATTTGAGAAGTAGACCGTAAAAAGCCTGAAAAATACTATTATCTGCAGGGCGCATCAAGCGTAAGAATGGCCAGCACAGTTGCTGGCACACAGTGTGCTTGCCCATCACTGCTCTTATGCTCCAACCGAAATGTGACTAATGAGTAGCCAGTATTTTCTCTCTATGGCACATTTCCAGGGTAACGGTAAGTCAACACTGAAATGTACAGAGATTTTACACTCGCATGAAAAAGTACCACGAAAGGATTTTCACAAGGAAATATTCTAAACTTTTTTGAGGACTGCCCTTCAGAATGGCAAGGTAGTGATTGGTTTCATTACACAAACTTTTCGCCAATTTTGCGTGGATTTAAAAAGAGTGCTTTATTTTGACACGATTTTCTTTTTTACTTTACAGTGAACGCTACTTAATTTATCTGAGCTCCACGTTAAACTCACTGAGTCACCGACAGAAGAAGACAGAGAAGGAACGAAAAAAACACAATTTTATGTGAAGACATTGCCATTCTAGACATTGTTTAACATTTTATCAGAAGATGATATATTTGTGAAATTGTAAATAAAGCTTCCAAATTACTAGGTTCTACTTCATAGTTTGAAAACAGGGCGAAGGGCTCCTGGAATGTGCTTCACAGCTTCATGCGACCACAAAATTCGGTTGAATTCCCTGTTACAGCAAGAGTGCTTTTTGTTGTTAAGATTGGAAAAATAGATTTGTCGACTTCCTTGAGATGCTGAGGCTATCTTAAAATCAAACATTTTTAAATACTTTTCCTTTAACAGATCTGAGTTTATCACGCTTTAACACCAGTCTCGTCGCCACGGGGGGCTTTGGTGGGATAAGTCCCACCAAACAATGCTTCAAGCCCCCGAAGTTGAAAAATGAAACACTATAAATTAATAGAGTTTTGTCAATTTTTATAATGGCAAGCCTCCCTTTACAAACGAAAAGGCCCTGTTGAAGAATTTCTGGCGACGGTTCTGTTTAGCACCATATTAAAAGGAAAAATCTGTAGATTAGATAACTAATTTCCAACTCATAATGTTAGATATCTAAAGACTCATGAGGTTTATAGCTATTTAAAAGTAATATACTTCTGGTCGTACTTGTTCAATGTTCTTTTCCACACTCGAAACCCAGCAAGTGGCATGGGAATGCTTTGAACTTTGCCTCCTCTGTCACATCCAAGCCCTTCAGGTGTTTGTTTGTTAAACAAAGGTTGTTTTTGGCGAAAGACGTCGGTAACAAGTTGTGACCTCACCATAGAGCATTCACCCTGAAAAATTTCGACTTCAGTGAATATGCGCCAGAGCACTTACTTACTAATCTTCAAGTTATACGATCAGTAAATGTGAAAGTTTTGCAGAGTTCAGATTTCGCAAATATTATGCTTACCGACTTTACTATATAGATCCATTCGTATTCCTTTCCGCTGGAAAATACTACAGATCCTGCCCTGTAAAATACTTCTTGCATAAAGATACTTTGATAAAACATAAGAATTTACTGGATAAGAAGCACAAAACAAACTACTCCTATTTCGTAGCAGAGGTAGGCAACCTACGGCACACTTGGAACGCCAAGTAATCAAAATATTTCCAATGGCCCGCAGAAACTCCAAGTTTTACTTATCAAATTTGTTATGAATCACACAGAAAATATATTTACCTTGACTTGCATAAAAATACGTAAGTTGTTGGCACATTGAATGAATCATATCGTGCCTCGTAACAAACAATATAGGCAAATACAATTTAAGTACAAGCAAAGGTTATTGTTTAGTAACGTTGGCACATTTATTTAATGTAAGTTTCTTTTCTGCAAACATGGAACAGAAAATGTTACGTGGAGGCTGTTGCTGAAGCTGTTCGGGTTCTGTGCTAAACAGTTATCGACTTTCATGGTTGACGGAAATAGCGTATTGCTACGCCTATCATCTCTTGAAGGTCAACAAATACTTTTCTGACGGCATGCCATGACAATTCCAAAATAAATGAGCTCAAACATGTGAACAAAAAAGAAACCTCAGTTGAAATTAGGAAAGTCAAAATTGATGTACTACGCTTTTTGCAATTGTTTTTAATAAATGTTAATTTTTGGAGCTATTTAAAGTTTGGAATTTTGTGATAAACAGGAAGGAGACCGACAAATTAGGAGATACGATAAGAAATTTTTTATCAAATGAAAGTAAAAGCTATGGAATCCTTGTAAAGAACTAAAGCAGTGGTTCTTAACTTTTTTTCCACCACGCCCCCTTAAGTAATTTTCCTTTGTTTCACCTCGCCCTGAGTTTAAATAAGTTGTAAAATAACGTATTTCTTGGGATATTTATTTGATTTTTTTAAAGGTTTTGTGACAGACACGAAGTCCATAGAGTACAAACACACACTATCTGGAAAATGCAGATTCATAAAAACAGACAAAACAGAACGATTAATAGCAAGTTTGAAGTAGAACAACAGGGTTGCAGACACTTTCTTAATAGAGTAAAAGTATTGCGGCATGCACACGCCTTCAGACAAACACTGTAACGTCCTAGCACTCAGTTGCAAAGTAAATTGCAGTTGTAGTGTTCAAAGAATAAGGAATATAAACAATTTGACCACATCAAAGCGCGCAACCAAACAACCATACGCATGAGTGGTGGAACCTTTTTCAAAGTGGGGGGAGCACAGGTGCACGTTAAAAAACTATAGAAAATTTTTGTGGTTTGAATTGGCAACTGTGACGTCACAAGCACTGAAATATGACGCTATTAACATTTTTCAGCATGTAGCAATTTTATGCCATGTTTTATAAGCCCTCCACGATCCCTACCTAGACTACACCCTATATATCTACGCTACACTGACGAGCGCATAAACGTAACTATAGTTGTTCTTACTTATTGCGTTAGAAAAAATTATGCAAAATTTAAAATTGGAGGAAAGCTCCTCCCCAGAAGAATATGTGGAGGCCATGCCACCCTCCCGGTTCCGACAAGAAAGAGGTACATATTTTTTCACATCAAGGCCTCAAAAGTAGGAATGTTGTATTGAGCATGATGACTACTATCACTCGTTAGCTTCCTTTTAAGCGACATTCGCAAGATTTACCGGCACTCACAGATATGCATGTTCCCACTCTAGCCCGCATGCTTAATGTGTTGCAGTTGCTTGTTTCAGACTTACGCGAACTTTTGCAAATTCTTTCTTATTTTATTCACTCAGCATAGCTTTGCAACCGCACACTACTTCGCAAAGTGAACACAGATTACTCCGACTAATTGCATATCGGTTAAACGCCATAACCGTGGTTTTGCAAAAGATTCCAGAATCTCAAACCAAAACCCATTCTGGTGCGAAAAACATAGTACGGTTATTAATCGCATAAACCGGATATTCAAATAGAAATGTTATTTACGTTTCTGGACTTAAACACCTACTCCGCGCCGCTTAGCCTGAGTGAAAGACACGGTTCCGAGATTAAGCAGCTGAGTGACGCATTTGGGATGGCCAGAAAGCAAAGTTACTATCTTCCTTTGGCTGAGAAATCGATAATCATATTGTGGCCTGTAGCAGCCAAGCCGCATAAACGTAGTCTCACATTCAACAAAAGTGTGGCTCAAGTACATTTGAATTGTCATAAATATACATTGTCGCATCACAGAACATGGCGGGAGTACTGTAGAAAATTGGTATCATGCAGGTGTACGGCCACATTGCAGAAAGCTCGTCAACTGCAGAAAGCCATAGCGGTATTCCACGATGCACGGAGCTGTGCAAAATGTATGCATTAATGTTCATCTGGTATCAGGCGAGCCGTTCTGCGATGCAGCCTGCTACCTTGAAATTATATGTGCACCATGCTGTTTTCAAATGCAAGAAAGGCACAGATGTTATTGTCAAAGGGACTTGACATGCCGACTAAACAGTCCCCTTAGTTTCACCCCTGAGATGCACGCTCGAATTCGGTCTGCAAAACTTCAAGAAACCTAACCCCGACATCTCTTTAGGAACTAAGCCAAATAACATGTAGCGACGTAAAATTCGCACTGGCGTAACGATTGGAAGGTACACATTCCCGTTAAAAAACTTTCCATGTTGTGGAGCATGTAAGGGTTCGCACCCCACTGGAAATTTCTTCAGCCCCCCCCCTGGGCGGGCGCGCCTCCCCGGTTAAGAACCACTGAACTAGAGGCAATGTAAACAAGGGAAGAATTGACATACCGGCCGTAAAAGACATTTTTTATGAAGCCACTGGTTTTTACGTCTCTGGAATTATATTCATTTGATAATAGTTTAAAAATAAAAGCCATCGACAATATTGAAACCGTTATAAAGTGTCTCTGTGTTCATTTTCGAAGTGACATAAAATGTGTTCAACTTTATGGCATACTTTCCGGAAAACAAGTTTCAGAATCAGGTGAATGGATACTTTCAAAAGTTAGGCGGAAGATTATGAAATATTCCTGTCAGCAGGAAGAGTCTTAATCCGTGAATTTATCAAAATGTTGTTCGGTGGGAATCAGCTGGTTCAGGGGTCGGCAGCCTTTTTCGCACTACGGACCGGTTTAAGCCTCGCCCTGTTTTGCGGACCGGCTCTCAATAAAATAACGCGTGACTTATCTCGCAGTCT
>JGI24158J21664_10005225_pt1 | contig 16917 bp, 12 predicted proteins | sample Ectturendosymbi3_FD_21664 | JGI IMG/M metagenome (IMG submission 21664)
TTGCAAAATTGACCAGATGAATTATGAAAACTCGCCACAGCAAATATAGCTTTGCACTCAGTATTCACTCAGATGTCAGAATTAAACCTTAACGATTAAGGCTAATCTACACTGAGGAGTTGCCAGGAGTAGCCGCGCACGATTCTTTGTTTATTTTATTGCGCCCAGGAGTTGCCGTGCCGAGCCGTACACGAGGGCAGAATTACCCGACGCAACAAAGCAAACAAAGAATCGTGCGCGGCTACTCCTGGCAACTCCTCAGTGTAGACTGGCCTTTAAGACGTATTCCCACCAGCCTGCAGAGATGCATTTTACTGTAACAAGCCACGTAATTTTATACTGCATGAAAAGAAGCCTGCGTAAGTGTAGTTTGACACTCAGGCGCATTAGTCCCGTCGCCACGGGGGTGCTTTGGTGGGCTTAGCCCCCCTAAGCCCCCCAAAATTGAAATATGAAACACTGTAAGTTAGTGGAATTTTTGTCAAATTTGAATGTCAAGCCCCCTGCGCGAATATAAAGCAACCCCGCGCACAAACGCAATGCCCTCCTGTTGACGACTTTCTGGCGACGGTTCTGAGACACACTGGTCACACTCGCACTAATAATGGATTTTTTAAACTTACGGAAGCATTGCTGTAAACTCACTCATGTTTCTTTTCACAAAGTATAAATGTACGTGGCCTACCGCTATCACCATGTCACTTCTCGCTGCATTACCTGCCAAGATGTCTGCGTTCAACAGCCTCATGCAAGAAAACGCCTGCCAACGTAATATAAAGTGAACCTTTGCAGATTAGTTGCCATGTTATTGTCACACAATTAAGACCAACAGTAGAACAATCCGCTCGCGACTTTCGCAACCCACCTCTGCAGGCAGAGGAGGGGACATGAGTGAACTGCAAGCTCATCACTGCATGACACTATAACTGTGAACCTGACTCTTGTGCAGTGTGAGATTCACACCGCCAAAAAAAGTGTCATTGCAAGAATCAAATCAATTAATCGGAATTAAGATGCCGATTTCAGATTTTTCCAGAAATATTTGGTTCTTAACCCCAATTTCCAGGCGGGGCAAATACCCGTTTTGCCTCTCCTGCCCTGCAGACGCCCATGCGATCATTGACTATTTTATATCAGGTTCCATAAACAAGGCCAGCTCATCTCATGAAACGAAGAAGCGTTTTTGACTAATTGTTAGCATAAGTTAAATTTTAGCATCTTTAGCGAGTAATGTGTTAGTACAAAAATATTTTGGCGATGATTTTCAATAAAATCAAGTGTCATGTCAACACCTCTTTAGGTCTGGTGGGAGGGATGCATCCCCCCCTGTATCCGCGCCTGATAACTTTATGTTACAGTGTTTACATGCGCAAATCAAGTGAGAAATACGCATATCGGATAAAGCAGAACGTGTTCAGTCAGTTTGATTTTCTCATATAAGATCATTAATATAGAGTGGTGTGTTTAAGGGAAGGCAAGCGAGGCACTTGCTGTCCCCCCCTTTTTAGGGCCCCCCTCAAGCTATTCGCATGTAAATATTCCTCATTTTTGGTGAAAAATTTATTATCAGCTCATCTAATTTTTCCGAACCACATCATAATTCGGTACTCTGCCTTCAAAGGGCCCCCCAAGAGCAACTGCAATGTGTAAGTAGGCTACTTTGCTTTCCACGGGGCCCCAACAACAACTGTAATGTGCAGGTACTCTGCTTTACAAGGGCACCCAACAGTAACTGCATTGCGTAAGTTCTCTGCTTTCAAAGGGACCACAATAGCAACTGGAATGTGCAAGTAGGCTCACTACGCTTTCAAAGGGGCCCCCAATAGCAAGTGCAATGTGTAAGGTACCTAGCATTCAAAAGAGCCCAACAGCAATTGTAATGTATAAGTAGGCTACTTTGCTTTCAAAGGGGCCCATAAAGTAACTGTAATGTATAAGCACTTTTCATTCAAAGGGCCCCCCAGCTTCACTGATTTCTAGTGCTTCGTATTTCAATTTGGGGGGTAGAAGCTTTCTTTGGGGGTCTAAGTGGTGACGGGACTGAATTTTGGGCCCCTGTGACAGCGTGCCGCCAATTGGGGGTATGGAGTGCCGATGATACGGCTCTGATCATAATCACATACTGAAAACCATCTTTAGGTAGGTCTACAATATATAAACGAAAGGTTAGGAACACTTGAGAGCAATCAGTGAGTCATATGACAGGTCTGACTGAAGCACTTGTACAAAACCTACTGATTGCAAGGCCTATAAAGTAAGGCTTGATTGCAAGGCCTATAAAGTAAGGCCTGATTGCAAGGCCTATAAAGTAAGACTGTCACTGACTGAAACATTTGCACAAAATCAACTGGCAGCAAGGATTAAATCATTACTATACACTTCGAAACAACACAAGGTTGAAGTACCGTGGTGTTACTGTATTGACAAGAAGTCCGTCCACAAAATGCAAAAAGACAAAATATTTATTGAAAATTTCATTGTAGTGTGAAAAACTGAAAAAATGGCCAAATTTCATAAAATGGACAAGTAAGTTTTTCATGTCCAACGCATTTAAAAAATAACCAAAATTTTCAAATTTGGCCATAAAATGGCCAATCTGGCAACCCTGATCATTGCTGTGTCGCGTGCATTACGTAACAATGGACGAGTTCTCATGAGAACTTCCAATTCATTCTTACGTAACCAACGTCACAGAGCAATAACAGAAGTTCAATCCACGGCCATGTTCGATCCACGGCCACCGAGTGACGCGCCGTAATGTTCCTTGGGCAAGAGCGTTCACCGTAACCGCCCCGACAAAAAGCATTAATCAGGCTTCGGCACTTGTCGTTAAACAAATCCGTCGCAGTATATGCGATCAAAAAAAAGGAGAGCAAATGGAAATTTCAGTGATGCTAGCCTCGAACGATTGCATTCAGTGTCAGTCGTGATGAGCCCGAGTGACGCTGTTGACCTTTAGTCGCCCCTGGGTGAAATAAACGGAATTCAAAGACATTAAGACATAAAAAAGAAATTATAAAAGTTTGAACGTTATTTTTGTGCAAATCCGCTAACTTAAAAAAAGTAGCGTTAACAAAAAGTTAGCTTCTTTAATGAAGTTTAACGCGTGTTAATACCCACCACCAGGGACCGAGTCTGCTTTGTTTGCGCTTCGATGACGTCACCACGTTCACTCAACCGTAGTACAACCTTTTTGTAAAATTGGCAAAATGGGGGCATTTTATGGAAATGATATATTTTGGGGCCCATGGCCCAAGTCCCCCCTTGGCTACTCCTATGGTGGTGGTATAGCAACTGGTACTGTACAATAGTGCTATATCTAGCCAGTCCCGTCTCCACGGTGGGGCTTTGGCGGGCTAAGCCCCCCCAACTTGAAATAGAAAACACTAAAACACTAAAGTAGTGGAGCTTTTGTCAAACTTTAGAATGCCAAGCACCCCTGCACAAACGTAAAGCCCCCCACTGAAGACTTCTCTGGCGACGGTTATGTATCTGGTACTGCATTTAATATGAAAGCACATTAATTCTGAGAGTTGGGCTTAAACAGACATAATTATGCTAAAAAATTGTGATAAAAATTGTATTAACCGAACAAAACGTTTCTCAAGGATAGAAAGAGGTGACGAATTGAGCGAATTGACGAATTAGACGATGGCGAATTTGACGAACAAAAATGTACACAAATGATAGGAATTCTGCCGGGACCGACGAAAAAGTAACGAATTGAGGGAATTGACTAATTAAACGATGGCGAATTAGACAATTTCTACTGTACTAAAAATCACAAGGTTCTCACCAAACCACTAAACCACATAGATCAAATAAAAAACAATCCACAAAATCGTTGGGTAAATACTAGCAGTGGCAACTGTGTTCTGTATATTGCAGGCTACAGACCAATGCAGGAATTCGACTCACAAGAACATGACACGAATCAGTCACATGATTGAGCGACGTTTATGTACACACTGATTCGGTCAATTAAAATTAACCAACACAATTATTAACAATCATGATAATTCAGTTTACATAGTAAATCTGTACACTGTGTCTACAGATAATCTAGTGACAATGTCAATTTTTCTTATTTATTCCCTGGCTTTATGCTAGGAGTTTCCAATAGTAATGTAACCATGAAATTTGTACAACTACATTATTTTTTATCACACAATATTCTGGGGACAAAATACATTGTGTCCCCTCTGCCCAAAATTTAGAGGTACATGTCCTCCCCTTGAGGTCCCTGCCCACCACTATGCGTGAATACCATCGCAGAGGTGGTAGAGCGGCGCTTTGGTTGCACTATACCTCTAATTTTCATAACAATCTTAATTACAACAGTAGAAAGATAACGCGAAGTTTAACCGTTGATTTTATACCGTGTAACGTTTACTTACTTTGAGTTTCAGAATTCTTTGCAATATCAGATTAAGTCGAAAACATACAAACATCCGTAACTGAGTGCCACATGTAGACTTCCTACAGCTAAACTCAACAGGGGTAATGGTTTCATCTACAAGCCAGCATTATGACCAGGAAAACGGTTTACATTGGCATCGGTATTACGAAAGTAGAAGCCGCTTCATAAACCCACGGATGATAAATCCTTCCATCAAAAATCTAGTTTGCATTCAAAATACAGTATAAAATCCCCGGTGAATAAATCCAGGCTCCACTTTATAAATCCATTTTCAATTCTATGTGTACGCCTACTGTATTTGTAATAACGCACTGTTGTCGAACGCATCACCATTATGCGTTGCTTTATCTCCGAGGTGTATGTTCTGGTCAAGTGTAAACTGCACAGTGAAAAGATAGACAAAATGGGCAACAACAGACAAGCCTGAGTTGCGAAATGATTAAATGACTGACGACATTTACCATCCAGGTTGGTTGCTTTGCTGCTGGTCCAGGTGCGACGGTTAACAAAACCGCCGCTTATTAATCTATCGGCTGGAACCAGGGTTTTTTAAGACGTTTTATGAGTTCAAAACGGACCCATAAACTTCCTGTGCGGACCGATAAAATTGGTACTTCCACATTAAATCTGGACAACTACGAAACGTTTTAGTTGAGTTGAATTGTTGCTTCAATTAACGTCCAAAACCGATTCGCGTCACGTCAAATGAGTGCAGTGCAGACAGTAACCTCGCCTATTCATTATAATCATCTCTGAAATCCCATGCAACGCAACAATTAATAATTTGACAGCTTTTACGCGATAAACAATTACGTTACGCAGTGTTTTTTAAGGAAAATGTTCAGTATGGACCTGTACGGACCCGATTTCTCTGATTCTAAGGACCCGATTTTCAATTCTGTGGACCCGAATGGGGTCCCTAAAACACCTTAAAAAACCCTGACGTTACGTAATAATTAACGCTTTGAATGACGCTGAGTCGGCCGCTTTTAGGAAGCCAAGTCTTTTCCATGGTCTCAAACGTTTCCAGCAAGCCAAGCCTTTTCCAAATTTTATTCATTTATTTTCTTGTGTGGGTATTTTCAGAAGATATTGTCACAGCAAAAACGTAAAGCTCGCCATCCAAGAATAAAGCAGTATTTTTGTAGTAAGCCTAAACAAAAAATTATTGCTATTAGCCAGTCAGAAAGTGCAAACGCCAGCAGCAGTGAATGCAAAGGTTCTTTCGATTCTGTTGTGCGGGAAGTACAGCATTCAACTGTTAGAATCTCAAAAGCATGGTTAGTTTCAGCTAACAATCAGTCAAAAGGATCTAACAATCAGACTTTTCAATTATGGATTAAGCTGAAAGGTTTTGATGGATCCCCACAAACGAGTGTGTTCACTCTGCATGCTGAATCATAGGCGGATCCAGGATTATTTTTAGGGGGTCTCAAGGACGAGTTCATCCGGATGTGTACTGACTGCGTCACTGGCGTACGCAAAAATATTTCATTGGGGGTTTCAGTCATTGGCATGTGGTGGACGTTTGTATTTGGTGTGCGTTGTTTGTGACGTCACAATCTGACGTCATATTCATGTTTCCAAACCAACGTTTTGGCGAAATACTTTATATAATATGCATATTCTTCTACACGCACTCCCCTTACTTTATGTGTCATTGCACTGAATATAAATATCAGCGCTCCAAATTAGGATATCGGAGGAAAATAAACTCAATGCTGCGACACAGCCGTTCATAACTGCAAAAATATCAGGTTGCGTATTAAAACAGGGGAGTAATACACACTCATCATTGCGTCAGTTTGCAACTACAAAATGAGGCTGCGCTAATGTCTTGTCGAATACAAGCAGTGGAGTATAGAAAGTTTGAGGCTTGACTGGCTGGAGTGCACCCCGGTTTTCAAGATCTAATCTTGCTAAACTACACAAGAATTGAGAATGCGCATAAAGTACGCAAGAAAACTTTTGATTTTTTGTTATGTGTAGAAGTTCAGCGAATGTTTAGTTTTCCTTTTTTCCGTACTAAGACATTATGAAATGCCTGAATGCTTCTATGTTAACAACTGCTGTTTTTGAGCTTGTTGAACAGTTCTATCATGCTACAGAAATTGGTAATGTAGCCATATGCGGTCAGCGCTTGCGCTGATCAGCCATAGCAGACAAAAAAAGACAATTGTTTTGGATAAAGTGAACAGTCGCGGAACACAATCTTAAAGATGCGTAGTGGACGAAAGGTCTGCAAAAAGCAGTGAGATGGTTTCTGGATGCTGACGATAACCCAGATTCTCACCACAACCTAATCATTACTCTTTGGCCCATTTGCAATGTTTCTTGAAATTTGCATGCAGATTCATTCCGTGGTATTTGCATTAAGTCGACAAATTAACAAGCAGAAAGTATGCGAAAACAATTAATCCTTTTTGCGCAGGTAATAAAGTTTTTGTTAAATATCAAGCTCATGGGTGGCTTATAACCCCACCCCCCTTGCGTACGCCCTTGCACTGTATAGCAGGGAAGATCCAACTGCTCGGGTAACTTTTTTTTAACAAACACGGTTAATAAACATACACATTTTGGCTAAATCATATTCTCACCATTACCCAGGCTTACTAGGACGTTTCCGGAGCAGAAGCGGCCTTAAAAAAATTCAGAAATTATTCTCTAACTTATCTAAGCTTAAAAAAGTAACTTGTTGAATGTTGGAAAAGTTTTATTATTAGCAAAACAAACACACATCCACGCCGAAAAATCGCGTGGGGCAGGATTAGAAGTGACACAAAAACTACATGAAGAAACCTGAAACGCCGCCAGTAACCTTTGTTGGCAGTCTGTGCAAGATCCATGCGGTAGGCCTATTGTATTCGAAAATTGCAGGTGTTCATGGAATAGAAGTTCGTGACGTTCGGCATTGAAAATTTGTGTATTCTCGGAAAAATTTCCGATTTTTATTGCATAACACCAGAGACGTAACGAGGGGGCAAGAGAGCACAATTCCCGGGCACCGAATCAAGTCACAACAATGTCATAAGCACTTTTTTCAAAACAGTACATTTGCTTCCGAAAGACCTCAGGTTCGAACATGGGGGCGCCAAACTTGTTTCTTACCCCAGGCGCCATCTGACCTCTTACGCCTCTGGACATCACGATTGTCTAGGCAAAATGGCGAAATTTGTTTACAAAAATACCTGCCCACTAGTGGCAAACTAACAATCCCAAACTATTGAAAACAAAATGCTGTTGATTATCGAAGTCATTTGACCATAGAAAATAACGTGAAGTTCGAAATAAAGGTATATTATTTCGAAAACAAGCACAATTTTCCCTAACCCAAAAGAAACGTTTGGGGTACGCGTAAAGACAAACATGCCAAAAAACTCGAAAGCAATAATAATGCTGGCACTTCGCCCTGGAAGATGTTTATTGCATAATAAGGGCATTGGAAATGATCAGACAATATTTGGAAACGTGAAGTTTGCAGTGAGTCAATGACCAAATTCTCATACATTCATTTTTTTGTACGAAACGCGACTATATCGCGGTATCGCAATTTTAGAAATACTGTAGCCTACAGTAGGTTGAAAAAAACTTATTAGAGACAGCACTATGTTGGTCGATAAAAAAAGCATCTGATTTCGTGCTGAGCTGAACTTTTGTCTAAAAATTGTTGCTAGCAGGCAGGGGTGTATGGCTAAAAAAGATGTGCAGGAACGGCGTTACCACAGCAAACACAAAGGAAAACTGATTCGCCTACCCTACAAGAATTTCCACACTGGACCTCCCTGCTTCACTTTAGTGCTACGGTGCTATACACGAGATAACTTGTCATTTATTCATTTATGCTGCTCTAGGCGCTACGCGTAGAAATTGAAATGAAAAATCTGAATATTCAAGTAACGTTACTAGTGCAAAAAGGTGTGAGAACGCCGTTGCCACCCCACTAGACCCCTGCTGGCAGGTCTGATGCTAATCGGTAGTCACCTTTAGCATAGTCTACAGCTAATCTAACGCGCTTCATTTTTAGCCTACCTGACGTCTAGATTACGTTTTACGGTTAAGTTTGCTGTTTTGGAGTTACGCTGTCACTGAGCGCTCTAACCTAGCCTGTAGTTAACTGCATTGTAAGTTCGTTGTAGCTTAATTTTAACGCCTTTGCTTAACTATAGAAATTGCATGAGCTGCACTCATTCATAAAAACTTGTAGGAAAAAATAGTATGATCTGCAGCTTATTCGACATTTGTTCACAGTCTGCTCAGTTCCGTCGCCGCCACGGTGGGACTTTGGTGGGCTTACCCCCCCAAACAAAGCTCCAAGCTCCCAAATTGAAACATGAAACACTATAAATCAGTGGAGGTTTTGTCAATTTTTAGAATGTCAAGCCACCCCGCACAAATGCAAAGCCCCTACTGAAAACTTTCTAGCGGCGGTTCTGAGACTGCTGCTTATTCATCTTTTGTTCACAAGAAGCCCAATCTTACCCAAATGAAACAAGTGTTTAAATACTTACGTGCGCAGTGGCATGGCCAGCCCAAAACGTCGGGTGGGTCAAAATGTTTGATTTTAGCGAGCAATAGTATATTGTTTGAGATACTGCCTCTTAAAGCACAAAATGACTAGATATTAAAAAATTGGAGGTGTAAAAGAAAGGGAGCGCAAATTTTGAACCTAAACACATGTCAATCTTGAAAAGAAGCCAGAGAGCAAATTATTCAATTCTTCGTATTGAACTTTTCCTGAAAAATTATAAAAACGACTTGTTTTTTATATCAAAAGCTAAATAATTTCAAACCAGGGCAATTTTGAAACGTATTGTTGTTTATTTGCGTAACGAACATCGGTAGCAGGCTGACGCCTGAATAAATGCCTTTCTTCGTGTGGGGAGTGCAATATTGACAAAAAATAGTAATTACGCGTTCACTGCAGCAGCACAGCAGGTTTCCTGGGTGAGCAAAACAAAACCGTATCGTCGGCAAACATGCGTGCGTGTGTGTGTGTGTGTGTGGCAAAACGTCTACGAGAAAGGATAATCGCTCTGAAATATTTTTAAAGAGGACCCGAGCAAGTTATGGTCACTGAGATGCCCAGTCATCAGTAGACCCCACTTCGGATCCTCAGAGCGTCTCAGTGTAAAACGCAGCCAATATGTTGGGTCCAGGTTCAGCTGCAATGGCTGCCAAAGTGGAGAAATATTCTCCATCTTCCCTTCAGTTACCCACATCTGCACTGATTGCCTTTTTCAAGAACGGCGTTTCTGTACTTTTCATTTCGGAACTAAAAGCACTCTTGTGACTTTTAGGGAAAACATTCTCAGCTGTCTCTAGTAGCACGGCATGCTTTGTTTTGAAAACAGAAACTTTCCCACTTCGGGTTTTGATTATGACTGATTATAGCCAATTTTATGAGTTCTTTTGGAAATGTCACTTAAAGCTGAGTTGTTTTTTCTAATTCAATTTCGCGGAAAATTTATGGAAAGCATTTGGTACGTTGTGAATCTTGAGCAAACTTTCCCAGGTAAGAAGCATCACAGTTTTTTAAAAACGAGTGTCCGGGTTTTTTAAGGTTTATCTATGTTGACCTGTGAAAAATCTTAAGATCAATCACTCAATCAATTTTATTTCGCGAAATGTGGAAAAAACGCATGGTTCAACAAAAAAGACTACGAGGGTTCGCGAAGTGACCGCGAGGTCAACAAGTCAGCCAACCCTTAAAAAGAACAAGTAGAAAGACAATTAGAAGATTATGTTTATCGCAAAGAAATAAAAGGAAAACACACACACACACACACACACACACACACACACGCACACACACACAAAAGAAAAAACTCAAGATATACAATAGACCAAGTGAAGAAAAAAATGTCTCAAACGAGCAGCAGCACGAGTAATGAATTTACTAGAAACAAAGACTGGTTTGCTTGCTTCGAATGAAGCAAGTGCGTACATAATGCCGCGAAACAATGAAATTTATATTTGAAAGAGGACCTGTTTATATAAGTTCGTAAGTGTATGGTAAGGTTTATTTAATAGGTCTCTCGGAATTTCATTCCATAGCTTGGAGCNTCTGTAAACAGAATGGCGTTGTTGTTTTACTGTTTTGTATAAAGGAATAATCAGTACCTTATTATCCAGTCGTCGCATATGAAAATTATATTTTGATGTGTATTCATGTTCATTTATGAATTTTTTGGTAAAATTCGATTACATATCTTAAACATGTATTTAGCCAGTTCGTGTTTATATATGTTATTTATCTCTAATATATAAGTAGAAAGATGCATATCTTTTAAGGATATTTGTTCATTGGTGCGAATTTTACAGACAGTGCGTATAGCTCGGTTATTGAATTTTACTAAAGAATCTAACTATGTTTTATCTGCAGTGCCCCAAATAAAACTTGCGTAGTAGAGGTGGCAATAAACAATGGAGAAATAAATTTTACGAAGCAGATCTATATTAACGTAAGGCTACAACTTGTACAGTGCTGCACTACCACATGCAACCTTTTTACCCATATGAGCAATATGTAGTTCCCAATTTAGCCGCGAGTCTATTACAACACCTAGGTATTTTATACTTTCTACTTGTTCTATTGGGATACCACCACACGAGAGGTTTATTTGGGAGGCTAAACGGGAAATTTTAGAAAAGAGTGTAAATTCAGTTTTTGTATACTTAATAGTTAATTTATTTGCATTCATCAAATTTTGAATTTTTTCTAGTTCGAGGTTTAGTTTTAATTCCAGTTGTGCTGTATTATTGTGCGAAAGTAACAGGGTAGTGTCATCAGCAATGAGGTAAGACTTACAATTAGTTATTACTGGCAAATCATTAATGAAGATTAGAAACAGCATTGGGTCGAGTGTGGAACCTTGAGGGACACCACATTTTATAGTATTTAGGTTGGACTTTTGTTGGTTCACAAAGACGAACTGCTTTCTATTGTTCAGATAGCTTCTGAGAAGGTCGTTGGCAACACCTCGTATAATGACAACTTATTTAACAAAATTTTTAAATATAATAAATATAATTTGATGATCTACAGTGTCAAAAGCCTTTTTAGGTCTAAAAAAACAGCAGCAGTGGCTAGGTCATTTCCATTTTGAGTAAGAAGATGATCAGACAATTTTAGTAGTGGTAATGCGGTTGAATAACCACGACAAAAACCATATTGTTCAGGGCAGATTACATGGTGTTGATCAGAATTTTAATTATGTTGATGTATAGGAGTTTTTCGAATATTTTACTAAAATGACTATATAGATCTGCAAGATAATTCTTGGCCATTTCAACGAAAGAAACTGGTATGTCATATGGGTCGTTAGACTTACTGCATAGAGACCGCCGCCATTACTTTATTTTAACATGTAAAAATAACCATAGTTTGCTAAATGAATTACTATTATCAGCAATGAATATTTTGCAAAACAAAGTTATTAATTTCGATCAACGACAACGTAAGAGATAGAATCACATGCTTCTGTTTACCATCTTCAGCAGTAATACAGTCCTTCAGCAAACTATTTTAGAATCAAAGAGAAAGAGAACTTGTGGTTCTGTTGACGTATGTACTTTCTAGGTTTAGAGCAGCAGATATTTTTGCTTTACTGGACAAAATATGCTTTATACTAAGATTGCTCGTTTTGTCAGAGCATAAGAATATACGTTGCGACATTTTTCTTGAAGTAACACACAAACCGCATGTAGAAAAATCATAAAACGCTACTACATACCCACGTTCATATAATTTCAAGCAGACCCTAGTCCTTGAACTTGCTGATCAATGCCCTAACTGCTAAGTATAAGAGCTAAACAAAGCTAATTGCAATTTGATATATGATACTGCATACCGGTGGTTCCTCAGGGACTCAAGGGTTTCCTGTGAAAAACCTGGGGCCTCCAGAAGGAGGGTCAAAGTGTTTCTTTTCACCCTCATGTCACAATAAGCGAAGGTATTGGTCTTCAAGTTTGTATTTTTAGGAATAGGGGTCCACGGGATTGGAAAAGCTAAGAATCACTGCTGTATGCTATCAGAAATCAAGAAAGTCTCGCGAAAGTTATCATGCAATATCATTATCGTAACAAACGGCATTGTGTTTTACAACCGCAGATATTGAATGAAACATTCCATGACTTTTGGTGTTTCGCATAAAAATTGCTTGTAGGCAAGTGCGCACTTAAGGGGGGGAGTTCGGGTTAATCCCCCGTTGAATTTGATATGTTACAAAAACTTTACTACCTGCGTAAAGAAGATTATTTACGTTTTTGTATATTTTTTTGCTTGTTTATTGTCAACTTAACGCAAATACCACAGAATCAATTTGCACGAAAATTTCAGGGAACAGTGTAAATGGGCCACTATTTGCAGACCTTTGGTCAATTACGCATTTTTATGATCGTGTTACTTGATGGTTCACTTTATCCGTAACAATTGTCTTTATTTTGTCTGCTATGGCTGATCAGCAGGCCCGTAACTCTTGCAAAATTTTTCTTTCCCCCTGGAAAAATGTTTTGGGCATTGTTCAAAACTATTGGACATACTTTAAAAAATTTGGACCCCTCTCAGAAAATTCTTCGCTCTTCTTGGTGTCCCAAGCTGCTTACGGGCCTTCTGATCAGTGCATGGGCTGACCGTCTTGACTATATCAAGGATCGGCAACTTTTTTCGCATTGTGGAACGGTTACAGGTTAGAGCCTGGCATCATTTTGCGGACCGGCCCTCAATAAAATAATGAATGTTTGGCACATGCGAATTTATTACAACTCGCAAGTCATCATGGCACTGATTCAGTGAGAGATCTGTGCTTGCTTTGCTGCAATAAGATGTTCCGACCTGTGGAAATTATGGTAATCAATGGCACCCGCAGTGTTTTCCTTATGTCGGTTGTTCTAGTGACTTTTGGACCAATTTGACCTTAGTTCCGAACGTCCCAGTAACAATTTCTTCACGGACGGGCACCGGGCCGCAGCCCGGATTTTACCGACCCCTGGACTACATTGCCGATAACTGTAGCGGTAGAACCGGTCAAACGAACTCAAAGTCGTTAAAAAAACTGCGAGCGCCATGAGAAATAGTCTATGGTTTGTTCATGCATTTTTGTGACTCAAATCATGAAATAACACGAATGCAACAAGAGGAAAAACAACAACATGAGAGATCGAAAATAAATTATGTTGATGAGAATATGAAAACATCAGACGTTTCAGGTTTCACAGTTTAGTGATCGTGTTCTAACATGTTGAATCACAAAGGGTTGGCGAAAGACCACCTGGGTCAAGTTCTCAGCCAGCCCTGTTGCTAGCACAAACCAATTTTTAATTGAAGACGTTTCACAAGTAGTAAAAAGTAACAAAATGCATCGAATCATCGTCAGGTAAAATAAGCAAAAAAACAACACAGTGGTGGAAAAACATGCCTATGTACAGGGGTGATGTGAGCAACTGTAAGGTAAATGAGAGGAGGGAAAATAAGGGCATCCACACAATATTACAAAAAGTGACAAACGTGCACAACGAAATCAACAGGAATTATCGCAAGTTAGTTGTTTTCCAAATGAATAAGGCGAAAAAGATATTTTCAGGGAATATCAGACCAAATTTGGGGACCAATAAACTTTGAAGAAAGCTGACGCAGGGACATTTTCATTCTGGGTAAGTTATATTTTTGCCAAGCAGCAAGTCTTGTTTGATATTTGTGGACTGATGCAATCTCAGTAAAGTATTTATCAAAGTGATTAGGTAACCCACCATTATAAGAGTACATGAATTTGGCAGCTGAACTGACAATTTAAATAAGTCTGGTATATTTAAAANTTTGTGCATACAGTANAATACAGTACAGCTGTTTTGGTTTTGTCATATTCAAGTGTTCTAGCAGCTTTATTCTGCAATCTAATTAAAAGGAAGTAAAGTTGTCTTATTGACCCTTCCACAGTTAAGTATTGAATAAGTTAAATAGGAATGGAAAAGAGCGAAGTATACAGATTTCAGCACTGAAATATTGGTATAGTGTTTTAATTTGCAAAACGTTCCACATGTGGAGAGTTGTGTCACCAACTTTTCCATTTGAGGCTTCCAGTTAAGTCTATCATCAAGTATAACGCCAAGATATTTTACACTGCTTTATGTTCATATGGGGTAATGATTAATTTTATGGTTGTTCATGAGCATGAAATTGCTTTTGGAATAATTGATACATAATTTGTTAGCACCAACCCAGTGACCATTTTTTGGGCTCATGGTTAGCTATTTTTTCTAAAATTTTGTGTTTTTTCCCCGAAATATGGAAATTAATATCATCGGCATATAAAACAGTTTTGAGCACTTGTGTACTATCATAGGCCTAAGCCACTACCGTACGGAGGGGGGAGGCCACTGTGCCATGGCCGCCCCCTCAGACCTTAAAAATAGAAAATGTAAAAACAGTAGTGTCTAAAACTTGCTTCCGGAATGCGCAAAAATGCGTATTTTTAGGTGTAATTTTGCAAAATTTTCCCGGGGCATGCCCCTGGACCATCCTAGAAAGGAGAAGTGCCGAAGGTCTCGGCACTTCTCCTTAAGTTCATTTGTGACGTCACACGATTGTGACAAAACTTGGCCCCCCTCGGAAGTTTTCTGCGTACGCCACAGGCCTAAGCATACGCTCTGGGAGGGCAACCACTCTAGAGGTGCAAAGATTGTGAAAATTGGGAAAATCAAGGCAGTGTTTGTGAATTTCCAAAGCAAAGGAACGTAGTTTTCGGGGTAAAAGAAAAAACAGGGAACTGATATAGCGAAAAAATCAGGGTGGGTCTTTGAAAACACTGAGGCGCTTGTGTTAGCAATATTGGATGAGGCTTTTCACACACTTCCCACGCATATCCTTTGCTTTTTGGGGGAAAATTAACGAAGTTCCACCATTTTACATATGACTCAGACGCACTTTGAGGCGTCAAAAATTGGGGCGGAAACAAATTATTCAGGGCAAGGGGATTCGGTCATCGCCCCGTGAAAAAACATCCTACGACACGCTTATAAGTATTACTAAAGCCAAGCGGTCAAATCACGCAGTAGTCACTGACAGGAGTCGGTGTCACTGGGAAAACGGTGATGAGCCAGACAAGTGCACGGACTCGACGTGAAATTATTTGTCTCTCATAGAGGGTTCTCTGTCATAGAGGTTCTGCCACACCAGTGGCGTGCAGAGGTCTGGTGATGACTGCTTTATTGCATGTCCCCCTACCAAATTCTAGTTTTGTGCAGTAGCGACGGTGGTCACTGTTACTGAACATACGCTGTTTGTGACCTTACAATATAACGCAGGGATGTAGTGCTAGTAAGGTGTAGCAACGCATCCAAAAATAGCCATTTTGAAACAGCTTCAAACTAATTTTAAAGCAAAATGTGACAAACGTGTGAACGCCATTCCCACTCGTTACCGCCCCACTATAACCCTGATATTACGTCATATTCACGTTTGCAAACCAACGTTTTGGCGAAATTTGTTTTGACACAACCATGGGCATCCGCAGGGGGGAAACGGGCATTTCCTCCCCCTGGAAATTGGGATTAAGAACCAAAATGTCCTGGAGCAGGACAAGAGTATCGCGGATGAAACTGTCCGCCACAAAATAGAATACGTTTTACCTGACGTCTCAACCAGCTCTTTAGTCACACGTCTCTGTGCGACAGCGGTGGAAGGACATGAAGGCGGAGAATGGTTCAGGTTGCAATCAGTCGGATAATTAATGGACGCTCACTGTGAACATCACGTTGCTGGTCGAAGGCGGCCGAAGACAAAAGTTGAGTCGGTGACTGTCCCATAGACAAAGCTTGGCGTTGAGCTCTGTCAAGGCTCAGCTAATTCGAAAGCTTGCAAAGTTACCTCTGCTCTCTCGAGAAGTCTGACGTGTGGACGCCGACGATAAGCCATTAATAAATGTATCTCGAGCCAGTTCTTCACGATACGTAGCAGCTGTTACTTCAAAGAACGTGCAATCCTTCGCAAGAGTTTTAAGAACGTGCAAATACTCGGACAAAGTTTCACCTTGTAACTGGTGTCTACTTACGAGAAGATGTCTCGCATAAACATTGTTTTTCTGTTTGACGTAAAAAGACTTCAAAATTCGCACTACATCTTCATAGTCGGCTGCGTCTTCAACACAAGGATAGACACTAGGTGAAAGACAGTTGATTATGATACGCTTCCTATTAACTTCTGGGTCGCCGACTCTGCGCAATTCCCGTAAACTGTGAATAAAGTCTTCTACAGTCCTTAACCAGAATGCAAATATGCGGCCAGCATCAGGTGCTCCCGGTTCGACACACAACTCTCGAGGACGAAGCAGTTGTTTATCCATATCTTAGTTGAATAAATTGTCACGACAGAACCTAGCGACGAACGAAACCTTTCACCAGGCTTTATTCAACTAAGAACACCAGCACGCATCAACACTTGTAGCGTAACACAACAACCGCCTGGTACGAAACTAAAAGCGATCTTTTGTTGATGGAGGTTT
>JGI24158J21664_10005226_pt1 | contig 16916 bp, 8 predicted proteins | sample Ectturendosymbi3_FD_21664 | JGI IMG/M metagenome (IMG submission 21664)
CATGAAAATTCGGATAAAAATAGCTTCCAACGTTGTTTGACTTCAAAAAATGGCGCCCAACGTTTGCATAAAAACACATGAAGACCTTTTTTGGAGGTTACACTAAATAGAGGTCTTCATGATCTTTGCGGGAGAAAATTTGTAGGCAAAAGTTGCACAAAAAACTTTACGGGCAAGTTTGGGGAAATTCGGGCAAAATCCTTCGGGCCTCAAAAATTTGCCTGGTCCTGCACCTACGATGAAAAGACACCTCTGCCCCGTTGCCCCTCTTTTGAAAGGGCAGAGGTGAAAATGCCCTCGACATTCCTCCATTGTCCGGCGTCTCTGTGCATATTATTCTAAACGCACTCTCTTTACTCGTTGTTGTAAGCTACGATATGTCACTGAATTACTACACAAGAATTGAAAATCTGCTTGAAGTACGCAAGAAAATTTTGTTTTTTTATTATATGTGGTTGTTATACGTACAAGTTTCTAAGGGGAGAACACATACGGGCTTGTGTGAGCCGTTATGATCACACCGCTTGAAATGCCAATTAATGACGAAACTCGAAACGAAACACATATTGCAAGCACAGGTGTGCGACTGTATTAGCATAAAAATCGAAACGGGAAACTAGTGGTGCATGGTAAAATCAAATAGGACAGTTGTTAGGACAGTTTTGAAATTTGGCTCAGAAATTCAATTAAACGTCCATAATTATCTTCAGTGTTGATGTAATTGGACCCAACCAGAAAAAACACCAGTTTTTTTAAAGTCCACTTAAAAAACAATAAAACCCACCAAAAATCTCACTCGTTGCTTTTCCTTTGAAGAATGAACTATGAAGTAAAAAATAAAATAAGCAGCACACTTGTACAGTTAATTGTACATTTTTTAATTAAACAAAACTAGCAACAACGACATTTGAAGTAATTGAAAAAGAGAGAAGAATGATTCGAACAGTTTGAGTAAATTCCATTGGGTATCTTCAGCTCTGTAAAATTGGTATATTTTTTATCAAATTTTCTGCCTTCTCTGCATTAAAGCTGTTTCTGATGTTGGACCATACCAAAACAAATGTTGAAAAAATGCACTATATAGATGTTGAACTAGCTGAGCATGTGCATAAACTTGACGTGAAACTGCAATTTGTATCGGAGTGACTTTTCTCTGTTTGCTGTGCGTGTTCTTGCCAAGCCTTACCAGTTTGGAGTAAATTGACCAGCAACACTTTGCGAAAACAAAGATGGGGTACATTTCTTCGCCCTCAAATTTGAATGCCATAATAGGTATAGCAAGTTATTATTGTGCAATTCTGAATATGGCGATATTGCATGGTGCAATAAAAACAATTCAGAAAGGGGGATTTTGTATATATTGCATGATGCAATAAAAACAATTCAGAAAGTGGATAAGAACAAAAACCCGTGTCTTTTAAAAAAAAGCAAAAAATTCGGTTTAAAAAAACATGTGGGTTGTTTTTTTCAAAACAACGGGTTTTTCTCAACCCTGATTGTCTTTCAATACTTTTTGTGATTTTCCCTTGATCGAACGATCTGGAACAGTGGTGCAGCATAAAATCGGAGTGCTGTGATAAATGTTAAAAATAGAACCAAATATGATTTCCAAAATAAACTAAAATACTTCATTTTACACATTTTCATACTTTTCCGAAAATCCNTAAATCCCTAAAAATCCTCCAAAAGGGCCAAAAGTTCCAATCTAGGGACAAAATCCCTAAAAGTGAGAGCACTGGTCAGCAAACTTCGCCAAAACGTTGGTTTGCAAACAGGAATGACGTCGTGCTGTGACGTCACAAACAGTGTGTGTCCAGTAACAAAGACCNCCATACGCCACTGCTCAACACTAGCATTTGTTAGGGGAGCATACAATCAAGCAGTCGCCCCGGGCATCACCAGACCTCTGCACGCCACTGGCAGGGGGGCGATAGAAATTTGTTTGTCAGAAAAGGGAGCGCTAGCCAAAAAAAGATTGGGAAACGCTAACTTAAAAGATGTGAGTTTGAGTATGTCAGGCGTTTTAAATATGTGCACGTTTTGTAATTCTTTCAGAAGCTAAGTACTGTAAGAGTATGTAGTCTCTCGACTTGGTTGTTATCAACCTTGAACTAGCATTTTAAGGGTGAGACGGTTGTGAGTAAAACGCTTTAAATAGTTAGAGTTAGACAAGATTGTTTAGAAACTTATTAGTTATGCACAGCTGGCAGTTGGATTTGCTTAGCATTGCGATTTGCTCGATTATGCTCAGCACAGTGCAAAGTATGTAATGTTTGCATACGAACAACTTACAGTACTTTTGCGAGAAAATTGATGCTGCTATGCATTGTCAGAAATCAGAGGCGATTAGGAAAGAAGTGTTTGTTAAACTTTCACAAAACGAAGTTCAATTTTATCAATATTGTGGTTCAGTGGTGTACGCAGAAAATTTTCATGGGGGGTTTCATTCAGTGGCATGTGATGGTCAATTTTATTTGGTGTGCCCTGTTTGTGACGTCACAATTCGATGTCATATTCATATTTCCAAACCAACGTTTTTGCGAAGTTTTTTGACATAATATGCATATTCATCTACACGCACTCCCCTTATTTTATGTGTCATTGCGCTAAATATAAACTATCACCGCTCCAAGTTACGATATCGGAGGAAAATAAACTTAACACTACGACGCAGCAGTTCATAACTACAAAAATATTAGGCCTTGCGTTAAAACAGATGAGTAAAACACACTCATCACAACGCCAGAGCAATTTTCAACTGCAAAACGAGACTGCGTTATACTGTATTATGTCGAATACGAGCAGTCGAGCACAGTGTGCGGCTGAACTGGCTGGCGCACACTATGGTTTGCAAGATCGAATCTTTCTAAACTACACAACAATTGAGAATGAGCATAAAGTAGCCTACGCAAGAAAACTTTCAATTTTTCGTTGTGTACAGAAGTTCAGCAAACTTTTATTTTTCCTTTTTCATTGTTGAGACATTCTCAAATGCCTGAATGCTTCTATGTTCAAAACAGCTGCTTTTGAGCACGAGCAATAGTTCTATCATGCTACAGAAATTGCCAATGTAGTCAATGCGGTCAGCGCTTGCGATCAGCCATAGCAGACAAATAAAGACAGTTGTTTCGAATAAAGTGAACTATCGCGGAACACAATCTTAAACATTCGTAGTGGACCCAGAGTTTGGACACCAACGATAACTCAGCTTCCCACCAAAACCTAATTATTACTTTTTGGCCCATTTACAATGTTCCCTGAAATTTGAAATGCAAATTTATTCCGTGGTATTTGCATTAAGTCGACAAATTAACAAGCAAAAAGTATGCAAAAACAATTAAGCTCCTTTGCGCAAGTAATAAAATTTTTGTAAAATATCAAGGTCAAGAGGGGGATTTAACCCCAACCCCCCCCAACCCTCCTTGCGTACGTCTTTGTTGTGGTTAAAAGAAATGGTCGGCAACTCATCGCTTAAATCACAGCCTTGATTTGTAAGAGACCATTTGCTAACCGGAATATTTGTATCGTCGCCTGAAGCAAAATCCATAACATTTTTTTTGCTATCAATTGAGAAGCTCTCAAGCAAGCAAAGATTTTGTATGAGCAGCCCCAATCATATTTATTTCCTAAAGATGCTTCAATAATTCCATGCAACTGTTTTGTAACATTTGTTTTAAATTTAATCAGTAAACCGTATTTACCTTGGTTTAAAATAAAAAGGTCGTGTCAGAAAGTGTTTTCATCAATCCATTTCAATGCCACACAAGTAATTCACCAAAAATAAATTTTTTTACGCAATATATTGTCACACAAGGCGTTTCATGTTCACACCTCCCCTCAATAAAGTCATTAAAATCAAACATTCAAAATGGCAATTTCAGTGCAGCATTGGACACACAGTAAATTAGATTATCAATATTGCAGTATACTGTATATAGCCTTGTTATTGAGGATTAAGGTGACGAGGTAAATGGTAGCCTAATATTTCATCTGCAAGTTTTCAAACGCATAAACAAAACAAAAATGTGGTTCAGCTAAGCTACACGCTCTAGAAGCAGGGAAAAAAGTTTCTGATTGATTTTGTAACTTCAGGTTTGCACGCAATGCACAGCATTCTTCAAACTTTTTATATTTGAAAGTTCAGAACACGCTGAAGCACAGGCGTTTTTCATTTTCGTCAGGGTTCATTGATTGTGATTGTGACTATAGGCAGGAACGGATTCGTCATGCCTGCGTTTCCAGCAGTTGGGTGTGAAACACTGCCAACCCCATTGTTTTTAATCGCCTGACGAAATTGCTGTTGTCTGTGGCAGCACCTAAATCTAGCATGCTGTTTCTGCTTGGAGCAAAAATAGAATGCCTGAAATGTTCTATCGAAGATGCACTGCTTGTGCCACATTGCAAAAAAAGTGTTCAGTGAAGCCTGAAATATTTGCAGGTTGCTGTAGATCCAGCATTCGTAATGAAGCTGTTATTTTTGTATTTTTTACAGGTAATTTGTTCGCTTTGAAACATGCCATCTTTTTTCTGTTAGGCAAGTCAACGTATGTTTTGTCCCTGTCTAATCAATACAATTCGGTCAGAAGTCCTTCAAATCGTTCAATTGCGGAAATCAAGGCAACACCGACCAAAACCTCAAGAGGTAAGCGCTAAAAGAACCATGTTTGTGACGTATCACAAACCACGCTCGGGATTGTGTAGAGCAGGGGTCTCCAAACTTTTTTATCCGAGGGTCATTTAAGCTATTACACAACAGTCCGAGGGCCGGACATTTTACGTAATGACATTGTTTTAGAATATGTATGTTACATTCTACCAAATCAACAAGTTTTTGTAAATATAATATTTTTTTATTATTGACAAAATGTCTTTGCGGGCGGGATGTGGCCCTCCGGCCGTAGTTTGGAGACCTTTGGTGTAGAATTTTAAACCTCTAACTTAAGTGCGCATAAGATTGAAAGGTTTTATACTAAAGTTTTGTTTCAAAGAAAAGAAAAACGCAATGTATCTGATGCATATACTGTTGATATTATTGTATAAAGCTTGTTTGTATTGTCGTAGAGTTACTGAATTATGCTGAAACGTGCCCCTAGTGTTTATTACCATGACATCACCTCCATGACGTAAAAATCGTCCAGAATTTTCTATAAGACAAAACAAAGATTGTGAACAGTGTTGTGTAACACCAACGTTGGAGGTTCTGAAAAAAATCCAACGGATATATAAACTCATGGCTAAGGCATAGCAAACTTGAGTGATGTGTTTGCAGACAATAACTCCCAACATAACTATCTACCACGGGGTTCGGAAGGAGAGGCAGAGGGTCGAGGCCCATTCTGGATTTTGAAATTTGATACTTTCCTATCAACTTCCCAGTAGAAAAAGGTTTTCATTTTAGTTTCGAGTCGGTGATACAATTTCACCACTTTGGCTCCCCCGNAAAAATGCGTTTTGGACAACATGTAGAAAAATCTAGCATTGACCCTCCTGGAAACAATNCTTCCGACGCCCATGTCGTCCATACTGAGTTTCTCAGTTGTGAGACGGCGAGACGAAGGGCTGTGTTATTGCAGAAAGAACTGAACACAACATACTGTTTAGAGGACTGCGCCTTCTCCGGTGATGCTGCGCTTTTCCTCTGATTTTAATGTGAAGTGTGCAGGAAGCTGGGCGGTACTGACAAACTACTCAGCCGCAACGAAAATGTGGTAAGGGAAATCAAATGTGGTAAAGGTTTTTAGAAACTTATTTTACAGCCTAAAAACTATATAAATATGAAATATGCAGGCGGTAATTTTCGGCAATGCGCTTGTTTTGCTCTTTTCATAATATTTTTCTGAAATAAAATATGGATTTCTTGTTTCAACTCCCATTAAATTTCAAATTCATAAGATCTCACTAGGTTATGCTTTTTGGTTAACGTCAGACAATTTCAAGCTTACTGAAATTTTGTGTGTTGATTTCTTTAGCAAAAGCGATCACCAGCGCAGTCCACAATACTTTGAGTTTTCTTGGTTGCATCTTGTAGAAGTACGCTCTCTGCAAAATAATTTAGAAAATACAACAGTAAAGAATTCAGCAAAATGAGTCAACAGTTTACACCAATGTAAGATTTACGTTAGATGTTACACAATCGTTTTTGTTGTCTCAGGTGCTCAAAGATCGTTGTATTATTTTCAACTTTGCGAAAAAATCTGCAAATTTAAATTTTATGTTTAATTTTTGACAATGTTTAAAGCTATACTAAATACTAAGCAACCCATCAAGAGCTAAATAAAAAGCAACGCATTGCCGTAATCACAATCTCAACTGTTGGTGGCATAACTTTAACTATTTTCACCGATGATCGGAGCATACTGTTAAATTTCGTTCTCGCCGCATGTATATCTACATTTTGAAAATCTCTGGCTGGTTCTCGGCACACGTACGTTTTTAACGAAAATCGTGCTTTGGGGCACTGGTTGTGATGTGTTCCGCCTGCAGACGGCTTAAAATTATGGTTCAGGACTAAATTTTGAAAATGGTAGGTCTTGGAATGAGATTCTAAACTCTATGTGGTTCAGAGACTGTTTGAAAGCATGGTTCTTTTGAATTGGTCCACCTAAGCGGGAATAGGATCCTGCAGCAGTGACTATGCCATTTTGTGCGATGGAAGTGCTTTGATATGCTGCCAAATGCTAGGAAACGAGGAAACACTGCATTGCAAACGTTTAAAGTCAGCTATGTCCACCCCGCGACCCAGTCGAGGGTTTTGTGCGGCCCGGTTTAGGTTTTTGCTGCAGTAAAAGTATCTCACATACTGACAACCTGTCCTTGTTTTGATAATCTTGAAATTTGTGATTCTGGTGGTTCTCAGTGCCACTTTATCACGTCTGTTACTATTGCAGTCAGGATTCGAGCACTTTCAGCTTAAACTAAAGTAAGTTTGTTAAGATCAAAGTAAGCCATTCAATATGTGGCCCTCAGACTGTTACTCAGTGTGCGGTCCTGATCGAGATAGTCACACATTTTTTGCCTCAGTAAGTCATTTGGGTTGGATATAGCTGATTTACTGTAAGTACATATAAGCATGATGGTAAAGTTTAATTGTTTAATTCCAGTTTTAGCTGCTTTTATTGTATCAAAAATGCTTCCAATGAAGTGAAACTTTCTTCAAAAAGATGACAGCGGTAGACCCTGGTAGGCCCAGGCTTCTTGCGGTGGTACGCAGCATAAACTGTTTTGGAAGTGGATTGATATGTTGGAAATTGATTAGCGTAAATGCAACACAATATTTAGCATGTTTTCTACTTTAGCGTACAGGTGGAGTACGCCTAGCAGTACTCACCTTCAGGTGATTTGAGTTTCCCGCGAAAGCGACCTGGTAACAGTATAAGTTGCTGATGGAAAACACCCGGGAACGAAAATGTTACTGATATAAGCCATATATCTTTCTAAATTCTTACAGAAATAGCGTACATCTACTGCTCTTGTTGTAATTGGCGCACATCTGTCTAATAGAAAAGTAGGAGCTGATAAAATTGATAAAATTTATGTTTTGAGTAATTGTCGCTTAAACGTTAATGACAATACACTTTTAGTTTAATTCTTTGGTGTGTTTTAATGTTCTGTTCATAAAGGCGTCTTTCCCCTGTGTAATCATTTGGTGCAATTTCGATTGTTAAACGTTATGTGGGACGCAGCAGTCACGGAAGCAGCAGTCACGTTTGGTTCTAATTCAAGCCAACGTGAAAAATATTTACCAAGCTTTGTGCCACCTGCCAATACAACGAATGGTTAACCTGTTTTTCACCAATTTGGCAACACAAGTATGTGTTTATGGAGGAATAGTTAGTTGTCTTTTCTATACAAAAGTGTTTAATTTACGGCATTTGTTTCTGCTACATGAACGTGAGCGGAACAAACATGACTTTTAAAAAATATTTGCTGAAATGCAGGGCCACCGCTGCAAACAATCATGTCCCCTACTTGTCTTGCTTTCTGAGATTTATGATGAAGTTACTGCACTTGTTGCCAATATTGAAGTTTCAAACTGTATTCAATTAGGAATGAGTCACTGCCTATGATTCACTACCTCATGGTTTGCACCAGCAAAAAATAAACTGTATATTTTTATTTAAATTTCGTGGATATAAACAAAGACGAGCCAGCACCTAACAAGACAGAACAACATCATTTTCAATACAACTTTTTAAAATGGTGAATGTTAGCAAAGTTGAAACCTACCAACCATCGCTATATGATATTTCTCGCTTGAAATACTGCCCCATGTGCGTTCAGTTTGTGACCAGTTACAAAATAACTTAAGAAGTGTTAAATAATTTTCGATCAAACAGTCCGAGAGAAAAACGCATAAAGCAAGCTATATCGTGGCATAGTACGTCCTAACGGTTAATTTAAAGGCGTTCACTGTTTCCCTATCAGCACTGAAATTTCATTCGATACAATTTCCTAGACATTTGGAAATTTTTGTTTTTTATTTTTTCGATTTATCTGCCAGATTGAAAATCACAATTTTTGGCATAATTGAAAAGAAATCAGCAACAAAATTGACCCATCAACATGAATAAAATGCCATAAAAACAAATTGTTTAAAAAGTGCACCTATACTGGTTGAACCATGATATTCACTGTTTGCACACTTTATACAAAGGAAATATTCAACACATAGGAAAGTGCCTTTTTTTGATGACTTTATATACAGTTAAATATACAGAAGTTCAGATTAATCTGCTAATAGTTTTCTGTTGCTTACCGGATTTGAATATCTTGTTGAAGAAAAAGTGAAATCGGCGCTCAGCTTAACTTCAAGGACTTGTCACATTTATAACTTCTGCAATCGGCGCAACAACAGAACAAAGCTTGAAAAAGTTGTTATTGTATCAACATAACAATTCTTCTGAGCTCAAAGAAATGATGATGTTAGGCTCTGTGGCCGCTATTTTAGAAACTTTACTTCTGCTGAAGTTGCATTGATCAAAGACTTACAAAACTAGAATAAATGAACAAATGCATGGACATTTGCTAGTTAGGGCACTTCCGCCGTAAAAATGTCCTTGCGTTTCAAAGGTGTATGACTTCTGCAAATAGTTAAAATGCTGACCATTTGAAAACCGATAAAACAAGCGTTTTAAACTTTGCAATTCTGTGGTATTACGAACAAAGACGTCTGTGATGAAAGCTTAAAATACTGGACTCCTTAAAAATAATCCTCTAGGCAGAAACATTTGATGCGATGCCAAACACCACAAATGCACCACGCGCAACCACCTACAGCAGGGCTGGGCAATTAGAAGCCCACGGGCCATAGAAGACCCCCGGCCACAGAGTTTTCTGTGGCCCGCAAAAGGATTCAGGGATCATCTTCAAATCTGAAGTTTCCTCCAACTTATCACTGCAAACGTTAGTGCTGAAGCTAACTTGAAACCGAGTCTTGCTTCTATTTCCATTAAAGGAGGTAAGGCCCTCCGCCAAATGCGGCCTTCTCAAAGTGGCCTCAAGCCACATTAATTGCCCANCCCTGACCTACAGGATTGCGCAAAAGTTCTAAGGAAACTACATTTTTACGTGTTTTGTTGCATTCATAAATGTTACTCATAACGAGAGACCGATTATAACATAATGTGAGAAAAATCACACAAGATGATGAGAAAATTCATTGTTTTTCCTTAATGCATTTTTCAATTCCATAGTTATCCACATAAAAACCGAAAATTTTATTCTTAACAGAGTTGGATCATCTACATGACTTCATGTTTAATTACAATTGCAAATACTTGGTTAGATTTTTTAATTATATTCCAATTACTCTGTGCTGAAAACAATAAGTTACAATTGCAAACAATGTCAAACGTCTGGGTAATTATAAAACACAACTACAAATAATTACAAAATAACATTATTAAAATATTCGATTGAATTCCTTTTCATCATACTTCTAATGGTTTCTAATTTAAAGCATCAAGTTTAGCATGAAATAGGCATTAGTACTGCAAACAAAATTGTAGCAATCAAATAATAACTAATTTGAATTATAATTTTTGGCTTTCATCAAAAGACTAATCCATAGCAGTAAATATCGTTCTCATATATAAGCAACCCTGAAAATTAAACCCTCCTCAAACCACTGAATACTACTTCAAGGCTATAATCACCTAAACTTGTAGCGAAGTTACCAAACTACTGCAGGAACTAAAGTGGAAAGCGGGAAAGCCTCTGCTTTGTCCACATCACATACTCATAATATCCCAGTTTTAGCCATGGTGCTGTACTTCGCATTAACGCAAGAGGAATTGCAAACTCCGCAATGCATAGGATGTCAACTGGCGCATTGATGCAAAAGGAGTTTGATGCACAGTCCGGGTGCAACGTAAAATTACGCATTTCCTTTAATGAAGTGGAGCAAGGAAGAGAAATGCAAAAAATGACATGCAGCGGATTTCGTGTCGCCCCCCAGGCTTCGCTTGCCCTAGCTATATAGCGTCTCGCTTCCGTGCGCAAATAACCAATTAATGCCACAGGTCACAAGCAGTCTTGCCTGTTCTATTCATTTAGTGCAACTTGTTCTCTGCCAGTGCTTTCTAAATGTGAGACAGAGATGAGCATTGGACTGGACTTGGATTAGTCTTGATTTGGATTGGATCCAGACTGCATATCGCTTCCACAATTTAATCAGAACTGGATTTGGACTAAGTTGATGAAAAAGGATTGTGGCATTTTTGTTGTTAAAAAGCTGTGTTTTATTAACTTTTGTTCTTCATTTGGACTTGGACTTCACATTTAAAAATTTTTGGAGTATGGCTGGACTTGGGCTGAGTTTTTAAAATTCATGACAGGATGTGGATCATAAAATATGACATTCGGCTCATCTCTGGTTTGAGGACGTCTGTGTTAAAGCTGTAAAGTTAGCATAGTGATCTTTACTATGCATGTTTTTGTTGTATTTTCGCTGTGGTGTTTCATTTGTATTTTGTTCTTTTGCGTGAACTTGTGGGGGCAGTGACGTAAATGACAGCTACGGCCGTCGCTTCCTGTCCCTGTATTCCTGATAAAGTGTTTTGTGCTTGGTTGGGATGCATAAATAATCTGAACTGAACTGAACTAAACCGGTCTACACAAAATCTTCGACTGGCCCTTGAATTGGACATAGTTGCTCTAGATGTACGGCGCACGCCCAATCAAACTGATAGTGACGTGATTTGTTCCAAATTGTGCGATCAAGGGAAAATCACAAAAAAGGATTGAAAGACAGTCAGGGTTGAGAAAAACCCGGGTTAAAAAAAATCCAATCCTCCTGTTATTTTAAATCCGTTTTTTGTTTTTTTGAAAAGAAACAGGTATTTTTTTTTTTGAAAAAAACACAAGGACCCCATTGTGAATTGTTTTTATTGCATTATGCATTATCACCATTTGCAGAATCACACAAAAATAACTTGTTATAGCTATTATGGCATTATAATGTGAGGGTAAAAAAATGTACCCAATCTTTGTGTTGGCAAAGTGTTGTTGGTCAATTCTAGAATGCGCACAGAAAACAGAGAAAAGCCACTCCCACACAAACTCTGCAGTTCACTTCAAGTTTATGTACATGCCCAGCTAATTCAGCATCTACATTCTACATAGCGTATTTTTTCAAAATATGATTTGGCATAGTCCAACATCAGAAACAGCTTGAATGCACAGAAGACAGAAAAATTGATTAAAATGTACCGATTTTTCAGAGCCGATGAAGATAACCAGTAGAATTTACTCAAACTGTTCGATTTTTTCTTCTCTTTTTTCAGTTCCTTCAAATTTCGCTGCTGTTTGTTTTGTTTCATTAAAGAAGGTTTGTTGTTAACTGTACAAATGTGCTGCTTATTTTACTTTTTGCTTCATAGCACATTTTTCAAAGGAAAAGTTAAGAGCAGGATTTTGGTGGGTTTTATTGTTTTTTATGTGGGCTTTTCAAAACAGTTGATTTTTTGTTGGGTCTAAGTACATCAACACTGAAGATAATTCTGAACGTTTAATTGATTTTCTGAGTCAAATTTCAAAACTGTCCAATTTCAACGTGCTTGATTTAGCTGATTTAATGATGCATCGCTAGTTTCCCGTTTCATGTTTTGTGCTAATACAGTCGCACACCTGTTATTGCAATATGCCGCACACCTGTTTCTTGCAATAGCATTGTTCGAGCTTCGTCATTAATTGGCAGTTCAGGCAGATTGATCATAGTGACTCATGCAAGCCCGTATAGGTAGCCGAACCGGGGGAGCCGCATGGGCTTAGGCCCCCCCACTTTTATTTCTGGGTGGGTCTGGCCCCCACATTTCAATTTCGAATTTTGTCAGAATAAGTTCAAGCAACAAAATTAGTATTGGATCCATTGCTAAAGTAAATCGTTTAATGAAAAAAATGTTGCAAAATTTTAGCAGAATTTTGTTAGTATTATTTGTAATACTTTAGGTCTATATTATTCGTAATTTGGCAATGAATTTGGCAGGACTTCGTAATGTTTGGCAGAATACACCGTGCCCAATCTGTCACCCTGCTGTGGCTTGTTTACCGCATTGGTGTTGCTGAACAGTGTTGCCAGACGGTGCAATACAACACAAAATGTTTACAAAATTCACTGCCTGCAAATTACAGATAGTATACAGTGGAACAAATCACAAATCAAAAAATTTTGTGATTGACTCCTTGCTTATTTCACCTGTGGAGTGACGTTGCTTGAATACAGATATGCGCAAGTTTGAATCATCGCAAAAAGATGAAAGCAAAGCCCAATCGGCTGATTCCTCTAAAGCCTAAAGAAAACCTTCTAAAGCTTTCAATTGAATGTTTACAAAAATTGTGTAAATTTACATGCTTGTGTGTATGGGCGTCGGAAGGATTTTTTCCAGGGGGCACTATGGGATTTTTCAAAATTTTTTCTAGAGGGTGCCAAAAGTGGTGAAATTTGTTTTTTACTACTCGAAACTAAGAAAACACCTTTTTTGCTAAAAATTTCAAATTCCTGACCCCATTCCGACACCCATGCTGGTGTGTAGGAAAAAGTTCGTACAACACCATTTAAATTGGCGTAATTTGAAGCGTTTTAACACCATTCTAAAAAGTTAATTTTGTTGCATCTTATACACAAAATGAAATATTTCACAGGTCAATTTCAATTGTGTTTTTGTTTTTACATTGGCAACACTAAATAGCAATATTTATTTCTGCATTAGCAACACAATTGGCATCCTTACAGCAGACCATTCGCTGGTTGATGCATATGCTTTGCCTTGTATTTGCATTCTGGTATGCAATGCAGTTGTAGAATGAGTATTCAGTCATGTTACTTCTGTGTTCAAGATGTGGAAAAGTAGTGATTTTGAATGTGTTTAAGACAGGTATCAATATTGTGTCATTTTTGCCTGTTTTTAAGCTGTGTTCGTGGTGTTTTAAACAGCTCTGTGGTGACTCCGGCACACGGGCTCCTCGGGCTTAGCCCGAGTCTTGCCACCACCCACGGTCACATTGCACTAAGTTGTTAACTCGGCCTGTTTTCTTTGGACCTTGTCATTTGTCACTGTTCATATATTTGCGTTCCATGTCTGGCCTTTGGCGTTCATGTTGCAGGTGACCTGAATAAAACAATATCGTTCGAAGTAGGCGTTCTCTCGACTTCGTTCACTCGAGCTTTACTCGGGCTCATCCAATAGAGTCCGAGCTGCCCTATGCAATTAAGTATTTTTTAAAACATAATTCATATCGGACTGAATGTTTTTTGAAGCAATGGATTTGTATAAAACATTGGATTTGAGGTCCAATCCAAGAAACAGTTCCCATTTCGAGATGAATTTCAAACGAACGATAAATTGTCCAACAACTCGGGCTAATATGAATGAGCCTAGTAAGCAGAAGACTGACCATGGCGTTATCTTTGCTCTGTGATGTACGTTATTCAACAATGTAGAAGTTATCATGAGAACTTCTCATTTATTATTACGTAACTAACGTCTCAGAGCAACCATACTGCCAGCCAGAATGAAAGCAGATGGAAATGTCAGTGACACAAGCGTCGAACGGTTTTATTCAGTCCGAATGAAGGCTGATTTATCGCATGATGAGCCTGAGTGACGCTGCTGACCTGGGTCACCCCTGTAACAGCCTATTTGAATTTGAGGTGGCTCACCGATACGTTTTGATAGTGGTGTAATTTTGTCTAAAATACTGCAATTTAGACCTTCATATGGTGTATAGACAATGACGTCATATTACAATGCTTGTGATGTCACATTTGCCAATTTAAAAAAACAAAAATTTTCTACAGTCTTCTGACATGCCCTTGCACCCTCCACTTTGAAAAAGGTTCCGCCACCCATGCAAGCCCGTATCTGTTCTTTTTACTTAGTAATTGTACACATAACAGCCACATAATAAAGAACGAAATTTTCTTGCGTAGCCTACTTTATGCGCACTCTCAATTCTTGTGTAATTTACAAGTTTCAAACTGTCAACCCGGGGTGTCAGCCATCCCAGCCCCATATCTTCTGATCGACTGCTATTCGACAAAACATCCGTGCAGCCTTGAAGTTTTGAAGTTTTGAACTGCGCTAAGGTAGCACTGAGTGTTTTACTTCCCTGTTTTAAGGCGTTGCCGGATATTTTGCAGTTATGAACTTCTCTGTCTTAGGACACCGCTGATAATTTATGTTATATTCATTACAATGACAAATTGTAGCCTACAAACAGTGGTGTGTTTAAGGGGAGGCGAGCAAGGCACNTGCCTCGCCCCCCCCCTTTTTGGAGCCCCCCCTTGAGGGGTTGTGCGCGCAAATGTTCCTTATTTTGGTGAATAACTTATTATTCACTCATGTAATGTACTATAAAGCAGATCATAAGTAAGTACTCTCCTTTCAAAGGGCCCCTACAGAAACTGTAATGTGCAGGTACTTTGCTTTCAAAGGGGCCCTCCTATCAAAGGTGTAAAAGCACTCCTATCAAAGGTGCAACCTCTACAAGCCAAGCCAAAGGAAACGGTGAGAGTAGAACATATGAACAATCACACAGCAGGCATAGACACTAACCACTCAACGATGTTCACGTTGCAATTAGAACTCAACCGTATATGTGAACAAATGTGGATACAGTTCAAATTGCAAAATAGTTCCAGCAGATTTTTTGCATTAGATGGCAAAATATACACTATCATTTAGTAAGCCTGTGAAATCGGATCACAACTATTATTTTTGATATTTTCAGAATAATCGCAATGAAACAACAAAATTTTTCTCAGTCCGATCCAATCCTGATCTGCCAATGTTAAAAAAATGCAGTCCGATCCAGTCCTGATCCGGCCAAAATTGGCTTCAGTCCTGATCCAGTCCTGATCCGTGCTCATCTCTGGTAAGCACCTTGCTTTCACAGTGGACCCCAACAGCAATTGTAATATGTAAGTACCTTGCTTTCAAAGGGCCCACAACAGCAACTTTAATGTGTAAGCAGTCCTTGCTTTCAGAGGGCCCCCAACAGCAAATGCAATATGCAAGTACCTTCCTTCCAAAGGGACCCCACCACCATCTCCAATGAGCAAATAAAAAATGCTTCAAACCAACTTCAATACCTAAAATGTTGTGGGTTAAAATTTCTTCCAAAAAGTTATGAAAAGACCCTATCGAATAAGAGCAAATACTTCTACCAAATGATAACTTCTTATAGCAAATGATAATTTTTGATACCAAATGATGATATTTAGAAAAGGCAGTATTTGGTATATTGATAATTTTATGAAAATGCCACAGTTGAACAGAAAGGAGTCGTTTTTATGTCTCCGAGTCGAAAAGGTCAGACAAAGTTCTCATTTCTTGTGATTTTGTACCTTAATGAACATTTCCATCAGAAAATAATACAACACGCAATTGTTATAGCAGGGACCACAGTATATCTTTTAAAGGAGATTTTCTTCTTAGCTTACAAAGTAATTTTGTATTATTTCTGCTGTACTGCAAAGACTGTTATTTAAGCAAGGCTGTGTTCACGTTTCTTATCAGGAAACAGAAACGATATTTTTCGAGTGTTACGAGTACTCATTTTTTCTACAGATATTTCAAGTATTTAAGGTGGTTTGGATTAAGCCTATGTTTGAAGTCACACATTATTTGAAGCTTGACTAGTAAATGATTGGTTTAAGGCAGACTTGGGGTAATGATGTTAAAGTTTTTACCAGCTCTTAGCCAGTATAACTTGAATCGTTTTTTCTTAGCACATATTAAATCAATTGTGTATGCCACTTGCTGCAGTAGAAATGTTTGCGATAAGGTATACAATGAATTATTTCCTACTTTTGCACGTTTGCAAACGACTAGTGTCAATGCAAAATGAGGGCAGCCTTGACTCATCCAGCCTCAAAGCTTTCCGAAACAAGTCTCAGGTTGGATGCTTTTGTATGCTATGTTCTTGTATTTAAAAGGATGAAATTTAAAACAAGTTTAGTCTTTTAAATCTTCTTGGTTGTTGTTTATAATTTCATGGATTCCCGCAAAGACATGAACGTGAACAAATTCAGGATACCAAGTACCAAGCATTTTATCAAAGGGGGAAAAATGTGAAACTTTCAAAGGGGTAAACTTTGTGGTTTATTGATGTTGAATGCAGAGAACTGGGGCGCCAAAATGAAGAATTGGGGCCGATGCCCACTTGCTATTGCCTAACTTTTATGTGTTGCCAACCTTATCTTCCCAACTCTCAGTGTTTTCAAAGTTATCATGAACACCCTTTTGCATATTCTCCTTCTATGTCAGTAATGCCGTAGTCTCAGGAACGTATCTTAGGCTTGATCAAAAGTGATTATCACGGTTGGCTGAGTATGATGACGTCATCAGAGGCCCCCCTTTTTTAGTCTTGCCTCCGGCCCCCCCCTATCCTAAACCCACCACTGTCTACAACAACGT